>JABLTR010015769.1_pt1 | contig 298134 bp, 256 predicted proteins | sample 7160071 | NCBI WGS metagenome assembly JABLTR01 (sample SAMN14651230, study PRJNA627086) | human gut metagenome | isolation source: feces | host: Homo sapiens
AATTGCATTTTTGCAATCATTCTGTATAATGGAAGTATGCGGAGGAGGTGCGTATCTATGGCTTTACCCGGAACACCCGGACAGCGGATTTCCGATTTATGTAACGGGAACCACATCACACAAAAGGAACTTGCGGAAAAAATAGGCGTTTCCGCTTCCCAGTTAAGCCGGATCGTCAGCGGCGAAACAAGAACGGTCAGCAGCGATATTCTCATAGGTGTGGCAAAGGAATTTAAGGTATCTACGGACTACCTACTGGGCTTGTCTACCGTGAGCGTCCGTAAAAGCTACGATATTTCTGAATTAGGTTTGTCCGCGGGAGCCGTGAGGGGGCTTGTGACGGGTGCTGTCGATGTGCAAATCCTCAATCGCTTGTTGGAACACAGGAATTTTCCGAAGCTGATAGATTTGATACGGATTTATTTTCAGGACACGGCGGCAAAGGGGATAACGGCACGAAACCAGCTTATTGAAATAACTACGGCTTCGCTGTCCGATTTAATGAAAGACCGCCCGGAGTACCGGACAAAAGCAAGACAGGATATACAGTTTATGAACGCACAGAAGACAGGCGAACATGAAGCGGAAATTGAAAAAATCAAAAATGTGTTCCTTTCTATCCTGCGGGACATTAAGAATGATATAGACAGCGGAGAACAGCCGGGATAAACTGTCACCTCTGCTATGCTTCAAAACATCCAAAACGCCGCACAGGAGCAGCAACAGGAGCTTCATACCCTTGATGATATGACCGCGTTGGTTACGGAAGATTGGAAAGGTCATGCCACTGGACGAGGAAACAATCGAACAATTCCAGCAGTTGATGAAGAAAATGATTGAACAGGCTGGAAAGCAGTGAGCGGCAAGAAATAGCCAACCGGGATTTGGAGGATTGATTGTGAATAAAGAATGGTCAGAACTTAACAAAGCAATGCAAACCAAAATTAGGAAGAATGATACCTATGAAGCGGGTATCGATACATTATTTGAACTGCGGAACCGGTTAATGAAAATCTTAACCGTATTCTATAGCGAATTAAATAGAGAAGAATTTAATGCAATCCCTTTTTTAAATGCAGACGGTTATCATAGCAAAACCATTGCATATTCAATCTGGCATATATTTCGTATCGAAGATATAGTTGCGCATATCTTGATAAACGAAGACGAACAGGTGTTTTACACAGGGAATTATCAGGAGCGAATCAATTCGCCCATAATAACAACAGGAAATGAACTTGTAAAACAGCAGATTGCAGATTTTTCAATACAGCTTAATTTGAAAGAGCTTTATTCATACATTTTTGAGGTAAAAGTAAGTACTGAAAAGATAATCAAAAGTCTGTCTTATGTCGAATTGAAAAAGAAAGTATCAGAAGAAAGGAAAGAATACTTAAAATCGTTAAATGTCGTAAGCAATAATGAAAACGCAATTTGGTTAATTGATTATTGGTGCAATAAAGATATACGAGGACTGATCCAAATGCCGTTTTCAAGACATTGGATTATGCACATAGAAGCCTGTTTACGCATTAGGAATAAAATACATTTATAAATCTCCGGATTGTAGGTAACCGAAAATGAAAGAAAATATTGTAGCTAAGCTGACACCAAAAGATGATAAATATGCCTGCTCTTTTGCCGATAAAATTATATCGGAAAGTCAGGAAACAGATGAATGGTACGAATATTTTGATGACTTTGCTTCTTTGCTCAGCCATCCAAAATCATTCGTCAGAAACCAAGCATTGTATATTCTTGCGTCAAATGCTCAGTGGGACGAAAAAAATCGCTTTGATTTTATTTTTTCTGATTTTCTTGCTCATGTAACAGACGAAAAATCGATTACAGCCAGACAGTGCATAAAGTCTCTTGCACAGGGAGGCGCTGCAACACCACAGTATATTTCAAGAATATTGTCTTGTTTGTAAGGCGCTGATTTATCAAAGTACAAGGACAGTATGCGCCCTCTGATTGAAAAGGATATAGCAAAAACTGAAAAGACATTAAAAACTCTCCAATCAGGGAGTTGTGGAGGTACATGATGAATACGATGTTAGTTGTAACGGATATGGATAAAACCGTTGAATTTTATAAAAGCGTTTTAGGGCTTGAGGTAGTCATGGACTTTGGCGCAAACAAGACCTTGACGGGCGGTTTAGCCTTGCAGACGCTGGAAACATACAAGGAATTTATTGGTACAAGTGATATTTCTTTCGGCGGCAATAATTTTGAACTTTATTTTGAAGAAGATAATTTTGATAAATTTACGAATAACCTCCGAAAGTGTGATGTTCAATATATTCACCCGGTTAAGGAACATTCGTGGGGACAGCGTGTGGTTCGCTTCTATGACCCGGACAGGCATATTATCGAAGTGGGCGAAAATATGAAAGTGGTTTGCAAAAGATTTATAGACAGCGGAATGACGCCGGAACAGACAGCAGAGCGCATGGACGTACCTGTGGAATATGTAAATGAGTGTATGCAGTAGAGGAAGTAGCTGAAATGTAATTACGGGAAACCGAACAGAGCAAAATTAGAATTTGTGGAGCTGATACTTATGAAAGGATTTGAACGGAAAAATCAATTATTTTCTCTTTGTGGATTAAATTGCGGGCTGTGTCCTATGCTTTTAGGAAATTACTGCGGCGGCTGCGGCAATGGTAATCAATCATGCAAGATAGCGAAATGCAGTCTTGCACATGGAGAGATAGAATACTGCTATGAGTGCAAACAATATCCATGCGAAAAATATCAACACATTGATAAATATGACTCTTTTATCACGCATAGGCGGCGAAATGCAGATTTAGAAAGAGCGCAGAGCATGGGCATTGAGCAATATAATGCTGAACAGCAGGAAAAAATACAAATTCTTTCCCACTTACTTTCTAACTATAATGACGGGCGCAGGAAAAACTTCTTTTGCGTAGCAGTCAATTTATTGGAACTTTCTGAGTTGCAAGAAGCACTAAAGCAAATACAATCAAATGACGAATTGTCTGCACTACCATTTAAGGCACAATGTTCGTATGTGGTAGAGGTGCTTCAAAAGATTGCCGACAAAAAAAATATAGAATTGAAACTTATCAAGAAAAAATAGTACATTCCTTGTTTGCCGTGAAGATAGCAAAGCCAGCCGAGCCAGTCAACGGCAAGATGAACGACGCATTTCATGCGCCGCCGTTGACAGTCCCGCCCGCCTTTGCTGATAGGCAATCAAGGCGGGAAAGCCTTAAAATGGATTCCCCCCATTTCAATTTTGAGAGGAAAATCCGTCTGCTTTTTCGGGAGTGTGGCTATCCGTTTGGGACACTTTGTCCCATAGTTCGGCGTGGGACGAGAGACGGGGCTTCATATACGCCCTGTCTTCCTGCCGCTTCAAATGCCCTTGCTTTCCCCGACGGCAACGGCATTTTTACGGCAACGCCGACAGAGCGTATAACACACTACACTTTGCAAGCAAAGTCGTGTGCCAAGGGGCAAGCCCCTTTGGAAACCTCGAACAACAAAACAGGCTGAATATCTCGCACTTCCCCGGTGCTTGATACTCAGCCTTTATTTGTTGTCAGCAGCCCGTTTCACGGTCTGCGTGTAGTTCCTTGTAAACTGACCTAAACTCTGTTTGAAGCTATTTTATCACGCCGGAGGTCTCTGGGCAACGAGATATTTTTATTTTTACAAAAGCTTTGCCTTTGGGCCAAACTCGGGTAAAATAGAGGCAGGATTGAAAAAGGAGGCGTTTCAATGCAATTTACGTTTGCACACAATAACCTGAATGTGCGAAATCTTAAAGAGTCGATTGCCTTTTATGAGCAGGCGCTGGGGCTCCGGGAAACGAAGCGGATCGAGGCGACGGATGGAAGCTTCCTCATCGTGTTTTTGGGCGACGGGCGCTCGGTTCACAAACTGGAGCTCACCTGGCTGCGGGATCGCAAGGAAAAATATAACCTTGGCGATAATGAATTTCATCTCGCATTTGAAACGGACGATATGGATACAGCCCTGCAACGCCATAGGGAGATGGGCTGCATCTGCTTTGAAAACCCGGAGATGGGAATCTACTTTATCACCGATCCGGACGGCTATTGGATTGAGATTATTCCAGTTGAATCGTAAGGGATGTCCACAAAATACAACTGGTTATAAAGCATCGAAAAGAAAGCGGCCCGGTGGTTTCCGGGCCGCTTTGCTTCAATTAAATTCTGTCAGCGTCCTGCATTGCTGATGTCATTTCCAGCCTCGCTGGCCATGTTGTGCAGAGTTTCGCTTAATTCCGTCAGGCCGTTTTGCACCTTACTGCCAGCCTCACTAAGCTTTTCGCTGGCCTTCGTGGCGCCTTCCGCCAAATGGCTGCTGGCATTCTCCAGAATATTGGCGGAGCTTTCAGCCGCAGCAGGAGTACGGGAAGATTCCGTGATCTTTCCATCATCCTTATCTCCGCAGCCGCCCAAAAACACGCTACAGGTCAACGTTAGCCCGAGAAGAACTGCAATTACCTTTTTCATGCATGAAAGACTCCTTTTTATGAAATGCTTTCCTCCCAATTGCCCCGGTATGCCGCCGGTGCAGATGGGATACAGGCGATAGGGTGCCCGAGATTTGTCAGTTTATACGCGCAGGCCCTCAATTAACGGGTCAGCATGCCGCCATCTGCGTAGAGAAGCTGGAGAATATTCGCCTCATTTCCTGTTTTAGCATCGATATAAACGAGAATTTCATCCTCTTTCTGCCCTTTACAGCGAAACTCATAGCAATAGATCTCGCCGCCCGCATCTGTGGGGATAAAAGCAAGCCGAGAGGAAAGCACGGTGAGCTTCGGGCTTAGGCGTTGCTGAGCCTGACCCTTGGTGACCTTTGGCGTGGGGATCGTCCTATCTTTATGGTTCATCAGGTAGCCGCGTGCGTCAATGGACACGATTTCACCATTATCCAGAGCAACGCCAACCTTGATCAAATCTGTATAGCAGATTGCATCCCCCTCCATTTGGGCAAAATTGACTACGCATATGCCGTCATTGAGCGCATAATAGCTATCCTTCATGTTTTCATAGCCCATCTCTTTTAAAAAGGCGGAGGCGCGGGAGATCGCATCTGTGGCATTTAGCGTCGCCTCATCTGCAAATCGGGAATTGAGCATATAGCAAAGGTAGCCGCCCGCCTTGGTAATGCTAATGCTCATCGTGTCATAAAAAAAGCCGTAGGAGGCCATATTGCCATCCTCATCCGAATCCTCCTGTAGGTTGTTAGCGGCAATCCCGCTGAATTTAGAGGCGATCTGGGCCGCTTCCTCACGGGTAATATTGCCCTTTCCATGAAGCATGGCGGGATTTTTTTGATTGATATGGTCAGAGAAGGGGCCGTCATAAATCAGCGTTGGATAATCTGCCAGCGCCTGCTCCGTATCGGCAAAGCTTTTGCTCAGTGAGAGCGCCTGCACACCCTCTCCGCCCTCAGAAAGCGCCGCGCGCGCCTGCTCCAGCTCAAGCGTGCCGTTATCGAGATGCATGCTGACGGTTGCAAGCTGACCGCACAGGGAACGGGAGAGTGCCAACAGCTTTTCGAGCGTTTCCCGCTCGCTGTCTGAGATGGTTCCGCCCTCCGCTACCTTGCGGTTGAGTGCCATCGCATATTCGCCCACCTGAGAGAGGAACCGGTAGGTATTATCCATCTGCAAATCGGAGGTAGGCAGCTGGCTGAGGCTGCTTTTCGCGCCTGTTGCTTCCCGCCATAGGGAAGAAGAGAGCTTTGCGAGCATTGGCGGCGTGTTGGTATAGATCACCTTATTTAAATCGCTTTCAATATGATCCATATATTCCCCGAGCTCCAAAATAGCCCGCTGCTGCGTTTCCTCATAGGCTGTTTTATAATGCCGGGTCTGCGCCGCGCCAATGGAAGCCGTTGCAACCAAAACGACAAATAGCGCAGTTAGGTAGCTTGCCAGGCGAATCCTGCCGCGGCGTGAATGCGTTTGATACATTTGGGAACCAACCCTTTCCGGAATAAAGTGAAAACATCTTTTCGATTGTCCTTATTTTTCACGGAAACGGCTAGAATATTCCTGCCCTTGCTGCACTGTGCCCAAACGCTGAGAAAACAGCACAAATATTACAAGATGAAAACAGTATTTTCCATTTATAAAGTATACAAAGGATAGCCTCTGTGCTATAATAATGCATACCAAACCTATTTGAAATGCCCCTGATATGGGCTTTTCGCCGTTTGGAACCATCAAACGCGGCCTAAGGCGGGGGCCAAAAGAAGGCTGCGGGAGCAATTGAAAAGAAGCAATAGATTGGGAAAGGGGCGCTGGACGATGGCGGACAACTTGTATTATTGGGAAAATCCCGCAATTATTAAGGAGAATAAAGAGGACGCGCATGTGATTGCACTGCCTTACGATAGCTTTGAAGAGGCGCTGAGGCGTGGTGAATCCCCCTATCAAAAAAAGCTGAACGGCAAGTGGCGTTTTTATTGGCAGATGGGTGTGGAAGGGCTTCCAGAGCAGTTTCAGGCTGAAAATTTTGACGACAGCGGCTGGAATGAAATCGAGGTACCCGGCGTATGGCAGTTGCAAGGTTATGGAAAGCCTATTTACCTCTCCTCCAGCTATCCGGATGCGATTGAAACGGCAAAGGATAAAATCCCCGCGATCAATCATGCCAAAAATGAGGTTGGCATTTACCGCAGGACCTTTACCGTTCCCGCTGAATGGAAGGGCAAGCAGATTTTCATTCATTTCGGGGCGGTAAAGTCCGCGTTTTTCCTTTATATCAATGGCAAGCGCGTCGGCTATTCACAGGGCTCCATGACGCCCGCGGAATTCCGAATTACGGATGCGATTCACGCGGGGGAGAACTCTATCACAGCAGAGGTATACCGTTATTCAGACGGCACCTATCTCGAAGATCAGGATATGTGGTTTCTCAGCGGTATTTACCGCGATGTTTACCTCTATGCTGAAAACGATATTTATCTGCGCGATTTTTATGCGCGGGCAGAGCTGGATGAAGCTTGTCAGGACGCAACGCTAAGCGTTTGGACAGGTGTGGCCAATTGGGGCAAAGAGACTGTGGAAGACATTGTGCTGGATGCAGCTCTAGTAGGCGGCACGAAGCTTTCTTTTGAGCCGTTGGAGTTGGTGGCGCTGCCGGGCAATACACGCAGCTTTTTCACGGCTGACATTGAGAAGCCGCTGCAATGGTCTGCGGAAGCACCCAACCTTTATACGTTAGTGCTTACGCTGCGCAAGGGTGATCAGGTGCTTTCCTGTAAAAGCGTTCGGATCGGCTTTAAACGCATCGAGATCAAAGGCGAGCAGCTTTTGGTGAATGGCAGCCCCGTGCTGCTCAAGGGTGTTAACCGCCACGATTTTGATCCGGATCACGGCTGGGCTGTTCCGCGTGAGCGGTATTATGAGGATTTAAACCTTATGAAGCAGGCGAACATCAACGCCATTCGTACCAGCCATTACCCGGACGATCCGTTTTTCTATGAACTTTGTGATGAATACGGATTTTATGTGATGGATGAATGCGATATGGAAACGCATGGTGTGCGCCGCAAGGATGTTCCGGGCAGCAACCCGATGTGGACGCAGGCCGTCGTGGACCGTGCACGCCGCATGGTCATCCGCGATCGCAACCATGCTTGCGTATGCATTTGGTCGCTTGGCAACGAGGCTGGAGACGGAGAAAATTTCAAATATATGAAGCAGGCGATCCTCTACCATGACGATTCTCGCCCGGTGCATTACGAAGGGGATTTCGACCTGACAACATCTGATTTTATCAGCCGGATGTATCCAAATGGCGAGATGATGGAGAAACTCGGCACACGCCAGCCAATTACCGTATCGATGTTTGAAAATATTGCGAACTCCCTTGCCGCGGATAATAAGCCGATCACAGCGGAGATGTACCGAGGAAAACCCGTTGTATTGTGCGAATTTGCGCATGCAATGGAGAATAGCTTGGGCAACTTCCAAGAATTTATGGATGCCTTTGAAAAATATGATAACCTTTGCGGTGGATTTATCTGGGACTTCGTTGATCAAGCGATCCACAAAAAGGAGAACGGCGTAGATAAATGGCTTTATGGCGGCGATTTTGACGAAGGCGCTACGAGCGGGTATTTCTGTGCCAACGGAATTATTGCGGCAGACAGAACGCCCCACCCCTCCTATTATGAAGTAAAAAAGGTTTATCAGCCAATCCATACGGAGGAGCAGAACCTGCTCAGCGGCAAAATCAGGGTGTTGAACAAATTCCTCTTCACCGACCTAAGCGGGTTTTCCTTGGTTTGGACGATACAGGCGGCGGGCAAAACGATTCAGGAAGGGCGAATTAACGAGCTTCACATTCAGCCTGGCGCCTCAGCCGAGCTTGCGCTGCCCTATGATTTAACGGATCTGCCGGCGGCGGAATGCGTTTTAACAGTGTCCTTTATCACAAAAGAGGATACCCCTTGGGCAAAGGCTGGATTTGAAACCGCCTGGGATCAATTTATTTTGAAAAAAGAGGTGGATGCGCGCTCGGTTTGCCAGGGCCCGGCCATTAAATTCAAGCGCAGTGGAAGGTTTATTTATATCAGCGGCGGCCGCTTTAACGTTGTGTTTGAGGACGGCGTGATGACGACGCTCTCCTATGACGGCAAACCATATCTGGTGCAGGGGGGAGGCTTGCGTCCAAACTTCTTCCGCGCGTTGACGGATAATGATATCGGCACCTTTAATTTTGCTCCGCAATTTGCGCCGATAAATCCTTCCAATCAGTGGAAGCTTGCTAATAAATCGCTGCGGACACGCAGCGTAACGGTGACGCAGGGCGTAGGCAATGAGGCCGTTGTCAATGTAAAATGGTTTACGCCCTTTACTCGAAAGGTGGAAACGCAGTATCGTTTCCTGCCGGACGGCACGATCGTGGTGCAGCACACGGCCTCCTCGCTTGCGCTGAACCTGTTGCGGGTGGGCTTACGCATGACTTTACCTACTGGGCTGGATCAGGTGAGCTGGTATGGCCGCGGCTTCCAGGAAACGTATTGCGATCGAAAGACCGGCGCGAAAATTGGGCGGTATGAGGCAAAGGTTGCCGAATTGGAAACGCCCTATATGCGCCCGCAGGAAAACGGCAACCGCGTGGATGTGCGGAGCGTGGAAATCCGCAGGGAGGACGGCTCTGGCCTTTGCTTTAAGGCGCTGGCAGGCTCGGTGTTCGAATTCAGTGCGCACCATTACAGCTTGGAAGCGCTGGAGAAGGCGCGCCACCAGCACGAGCTGGTGCGGGAGGGGAATACCTACCTATATCTGGACGCACGCCAGTGCGGGGTCGGCGGCGATATGCCCGGTATGGCATGCCTGCGCGAGCCCTATATTCTGCATGGCAGCATGCCCTATAGCTTCCGTTTTACCATTTCTCCACTAAATACGAAGTGAGTCGGCATAAAATTGTAACTAATTTTTAAACTCTCCATAAGAAATGTTGAGCGCCCGCACCCGACATGCTACAATAGCGTCAAACAGATCGTAAAGTTTCAAAGCATGAAACTTGGGATGCATTCAAAAAATGCTTGTCGGCGCGAAACGCCACCTGCCTCAGAGCGGTAATTGTATTTTGGGAATCGCAGGAAGGCATGGTAAATAGCAGTAGAGAGAGAGGAATCGAGAAGCAATGGCCACGGAACGCAAACGGGATAAATTCGATGCGATGCGGGAGGATGCAATTGAGCGGATTTTAACTGCTTCTACACAATTGTTTTCCGATTACGGCTATGCAGCCACCACAATTCAGATGATCGCCGACCGCGCCAAGGTGGTTCCCAGCGGGATTTATCACTATTACGCCGGCAAGTCAGATTTACTGAAAGCGGTGGTGGACCGCCTAGTTCAGAAGGTAGAAACCCTCCTTACAGACTCCGGGATCATTTTCGTTGAAAAAGCTCAGATTATCGATTTTTTGGATTTTTGTATCCAGGCGCTCAAGGAGAATATGGCGGATGTCAGATTGCTGGTCATGTTGATCCTGCAAAAGGATATGCCGTCCGACTGTTCGGAAAAGCTGCTGGGGATTGCTCAATTTGTCTGGCGGAAATTGCCTCAATTTGAAATGGATGAAGCGAGCCGCTATGAGTGCCTGCTTCTGATTGAGGATTTGTTTGCTGCGGCAACGCTCTTTGCCGCATCGAGGGATGAGGCTATTTTTAACCGGCAGACAGCTGAAATACGTGCCAATTTTCTGAAGATTTTTTCACGTGATACCGTTTCCAATGAGCCGATGCTTTTATCGGATACGCCGGATGCACGTTGAAGCCTATCACTATTTTCCCTAAAAAATGTAAAAAAGGGACTGTTGCAAGATGAAATATTTTGCAACAGTCCCTTTTTAACGAGAATATGGTCGCTTTCGTCTCCACTCAAATAGATATTGCTGCGCAATCCCTTCATAGCCCTGTATGCAGGCGGGCAACCCCTGTGGATAACATTCCGCCATCACCCGCTTCATCCACACGTCTATGGGAAACGCATCCATCCGGCCGCATCCATAGAGCAGGGCGCATTCCGCAACTTTCGGCCCCACACCCCGAATCTTTTGCAGGGAGGCTCGAGCCTCCTCCAGCGGCAAGATAGAAAGCGCTTCGAGGCTAACCTCTCCTGTGGCAATTTTCTTCGCTGCATCCAATAAATAACCTGCCCGGAATCCAGCCCGCAGGGGGGCAAGAGCTGAAATATCCAGCACCGCAAGCCGTTCCGGAGACGGAAAGGCAAAGTCTCCACTGCCCAAAGGCTCGCCAAAGGATTCGCATAACCGCCCAATGATCCCCTTGATGCGGGGAATATGGTTGTTTTGAGAGATGATAAACGAGCAGATTGCTTCCCACGGCTCCTGATGCAAAATTCGGATCCCCGGGCAGGCATCAAGCGCTTGACGCATCACAGCATCTGCACGGAAACGCTCGCATAAGGCGCTGTAATCCCGCTTGAGATCAAAATAAGAAAACCAGATTTGATCGAACACTTCCTGGCTACAGGAGAAGAAAATCTGTTCTCCCTCTTGCCAGATGGTCAAAGGCCAGCCAAACGCAACACCGTGAAAGGCGCCGTTTTCCAGACGGCTCCAACGGAATGCCTGGCCACAATCCAATGTGCGGGCGAGATCAAACTGGGGAATTTGAATACACAAAGGCTCCAAAGCGACAGGCATCAGCACTCCTCCTTTCAAACAAGGGGAAATAGACTCCGATTTTTTAATATCCTGTTATGAAAAAACCGCCGGGAACAATCATCCGGCGGTTTTCATCCCTTTTTTAGCGGTAGAGCGGATATTTCTCGCAAATCGCATTCACGCGGGCACGAATTTCATCTGCCTTCGCGTCAAACTCAGTTGCAGCAAGCTTGATGCAATCTGCAATCGTATCCATATCCTCCTCCTGAAGGCCCCTTGTGGTAGCCGCCGCTGTGCCAAGGCGCAGGCCGCTTGTCACGAAAGGCTTCTCAGGATCGTTGGGAATCGCATTTTTATTGGCGGTGATATACACATCGTCCAAGCGGTGCTCCAGCTCTTTGCCGGTTACATGCAGGGATCGAAGGTCAACGAGCATGAGGTGGTTATCCGTGCCGCCGGAGACCAGATCAACTCCGCGGGAAAGCAGCCCGTTTGCGAGCGCTTTTGCATTATTAAGGATTGCCTGCTGATAGGCCTTGAATTCCGGCTTGAGCGCTTCGCCGAAACAAACAGCTTTTGCCGCGATAGTATGCATCAGCGGGCCTCCCTGCGTGCCGGGGAAAATGGCCTTATTAATCGCCGGGCCAAACTCCTCCTTTGAGAGAATCATTCCTCCACGCGGGCCGCGCAGGGTTTTGTGTGTTGTCGTCGTAACAACATCGGCATAAGGCACAGGTGAAGGATGCAGCCCTGCTGCCACAAGCCCCGCAATGTGCGCCATATCAACCATCAGGTAAGCGCCCACGCTCTTAGCAATTTGACCAATGCGCTCAAAATCAATGATGCGCGGGTAAGCAGACGCACCGGCGACAATCAGCTTTGGCTTTACTTTTAACGCCTCTTCTGCAAAGGCATCGTAATCAATATAGCCATCCTCATTCACACCATAGGGAACAAAGTTGAAATATTTGCCGGACATATTTACAGGAGAGCCGTGCGTTAAATGGCCCCCGTGCGCTAAATTCATGCCCATGACGGTATCGCCAGGGTTAATCAAAGCAAAATAAACCGCCATATTCGCCTGTGCGCCGGAGTGGGGCTGGACGTTGACGCAATCTGCACCAAACAGCTCTTTTGCGCGCTGAATCGCAATATTTTCAACAATATCAACATATTGGCAACCACCATAATAGCGCTTGCCCGGATATCCCTCTGCATATTTGTTGGTCAGCACACTGCCCATCGCGGCCATCACAGCAGGGGAAACAAAATTTTCAGAGGCGATCAGCTCAATGTTGCGCTGCTGGCGGCCAAGCTCTTTCTGCATCGCCTCGCCAACTTCCGGATCAAAGCGGGAAACAAAGCCGATGGTATCTAGAATCTCATTGTACATAGCGCGTAACGTCCTTCCTTTCACTCGTTCAGATCAAAAAACAATATCGTAATAATTACATACCCAAAGAGATTCTCCCTGCGGCAGGAGAAGCTTCACGCCGACAGGCATTTTTCAATGCCTCCAAGCTTTAAAGAATTTTAAGATCTGTTGGAGACTATCATACCATAGATAAATTTAGAATTCAATGAAAAGATGCACAGGAAGGGGGCACTGCCTCTGCCATAGAACACGTCCAGGAGGAGACGCATCCCCTCTTGTTTAAATCAGGACAATAAGAAGCAAGTGCACGGGATAAAAAAAATAAAAAAACCATTTACCGATTGCTCCCTTTAAAAAACGCCCCTTTTCCCCATTATAAAACAAAATAAGAACGAGTGCCAAGAAAACTCCCAGCATATATAAACATGAAAACAGGCTGGGAGCAAAGCCACGCCCTTGCCCCAGCGCTGTAAGAAAATTTGAGCAGAAATAGAAAACCGACACAGCGGAGAAGGCGGTCGCCATCTTCCTCCGATCCTCCCGAAAGATCCATAAAGCGAGGGTGTAGAGCACTGCCGTGATGCCCCAGTCGCACCACCAGGTGGCCATGATACAGCCGAAAACCGCAACCCAACGGGATATTATATTTTGAATGTTATCATAAAACAAAATGCCTAAAAAGCAAAAAAACAACGTGAACATCACATTGAACTCTAAATTATACCAGTGGATTCCTTGAAACATGGTATATGGGAGCTGTGAAAGCAGAGCAAACAAAAGCATCCGCAGGCCGTATCTTTTTTTGCTGCGCGTATAAAAATAGCCTTCTGTAAGAAACAGGCACATGATTGGTAGCGTAATGCGGCCAAGCACATGGAAAACCTGCGCCTTCAGGTTTATAAACGGATAAAAACGCCAACCGATATGATCAATCAGCATTGCCGCAGCAGCTATAATTTTCAATGTATCTCGATTGAGGATCTGCAAACTTTGGTTTTTATCCATCATGCGCTTCCCCGTTTTAACCTTTTCTGCTTTTGATCTTCTCCCAATATGCCTTTGCAGCCTGTTCTGTTTTATTTTCCCCATATTCATAGTAGCGGGTTCCATTCAGCGCGTCGGGCAAATACTGCTGCGGGAGCCAATGGTTTGGATATTCGTGGGGGTATTCATAGAACTGGCCCTTATTTGGATTATCCGCGCCGTCGTAATGCACGTTTTGCAGCGTGCGGGGGATCGGGCCGCTTTTGCCGCGCTGCACGTCATCCATCGCGCGGTTGATGCCGTCATAGGCGCTGTTGGATTTCGGCGCCGTCGCCACAAGCACAACCGCATCCGCCAAGGGAATCCGCGCTTCCGGTAGGCCGACCTGTAAGGCCGCGTCCACCGCTGCCTTGACAATTGGAATAATCATTGGGTAGGCAAGGCCCACATCCTCACAGGCGCACACCATTAGCCTTCGCGTGGCGCTGGGCAAATCACCCGCCTCCAGCAGGCGCGCCAGATAATGCAGCGCCGCATCCGGATCGGAGCCGCGCATGGATTTTTGAAAGGCAGAGAGGATATCGTAGTGCTCATCCCCCGCTCGGTCATAACGCAGCGCGCTGCGCTGGGAAAGCTCTTTCGCGTGCGCTAGCGTTATCACACGAGCTTCACCCGGCGCGGGCATTGGGGAGGCAAGCACACAGAGCTCTACCGCGTTGATTGATTTGCGCACATCGCCCCCACAGGCCTGTGCAATATAGGGAATCACGCCCTCTTCCGGCACGATCCGCTCGCCGCGCTCCTCCTCCAAATAAATGAAAGCCCGCTGTACGGCGCGCTCAATCTCCGCTGGTTCAACCACCTTAAATTCAAATACTGTGGACCGGCTGAGGATCGCGTTGTAAATATAAAAATACGGATTTTCCGTTGTGGAGGCAATCAGAGTGATTTTCCCGTTTTCAATATATTCCAGCAGGGATTGTTGCTGCTTCTTATTGAAATACTGGATCTCATCCAGATATAAAAGGATTCCATTGGGCGCAGCAAACGTATCCAGCTCCGCAACAACATCCCGGATATCCGCCGTGGAGGCGGTTGTGCCGTTGAGCCGGTGCAGGCGGCGGTTCGTCGTTCGGGCGATGATACCTGCAAGCGTTGTTTTCCCAACGCCGGAGGGGCCATAGAAAACGAGGTTGGGCAGCTCTCCTGAAAGGATAATATTGCGCAGCGGCTTCCCCTCCCCCAAAAGATGCTTTTGGCCTACGATCTCATCAAGAGCCTGCGGACGCAGGCGGTCAGCAAGCGGTGCAGACATGGCGATTCCTCCTCAATCGGGATTTGTTTCTTCAGTATACGGGATTCTGGCCCACAATGCAAGTTGGCACATTTTCTCATTTTTTTACATACGAATTTCATAAAAATAAGAGAGTTTGAATCGCTTCTTCGTGAAATCTTTTTTCTTTTAGATAATTGACGGCTTGCAGTTTTTAGCGTATGCTGACTACAGCCTATTGAAAGGGGTCACATCATATGAAAACGAAGCTTACAAAACTCTTCTCCCTGCTTATGGCAGGCGCCTTGGTGCTCTCTTTGGCCGCCTGTAGTGGTGCGGGGGATGATGCAAATACCACCGGCGCAGAGGAATCCAACCAGGCGCCGAACGCCAGCGAAACGTTTCCACCTGCAAGCGATGAATCCAAAAATCCGTCGGATAGCACCGCAGAGCCCGGTGTATCAGATGCATCTGATACCGGCAGCAACGCCTCCACACAGAAGACGAGCGACGCGGGCACCACCAAACCTGCGGACAACCAGCAGAAGCCGGATAACAATGCATCGAAAGCGCCTAACGGCGTAAATGAAATCGTCAGCTATTATAATACGGCGGTTAAGAAGATTGCAAAAGTATCAGGTACCTATTCGCGCAAAATTACGAGCGGAAGCGTAACGGGCGGCGTTAATTTGAATTTGGTAGAGCAAAAATATGCAACAGTTATCAACCGCAATAACACGGCATTGACTGGCACAGAAGCAACGCTGAAGGGTCTGTCCGCTTCGGATGTTGCCAGTGCATCTTGCAAAGAAAACGGAAATAATTATGTGTTTACAATATCCCTGAAAAACAAATCTGGAAAGGATTCTTCAATCAAACATGGAGCCGGCGGATATCTGTATTTTGCTGAATTAAGCGAAATAGAGAAAGCAGTTTACGATATTGGGGTGGTTCTCGGCGTAAAGGGAATCAAGGTATCTACTGCTAATTTGACGCTTTCAAACGGTAAGCTAACGGTAACCAGCGATAAAACCAGCGGTAAAATCAGCAAGGCCACTTTGACCCTTACTGAAGATGTGGATGCAACTGCCTCATATCTGTTTTTGAAACCAGCGGCAAAACTGAGTGTTAATTTTACTGTGAATTATACGGTCTCATAAAATTCTTCGAATAAAAAATCCCGGGTATGATATCATACCCGGGATTTTATCTTTTTCATCTCCCGATCATATTTCTTTTTCGCACAGCCGGTTAAAATGAGCAGCATTACATCCCTAATTTTTTCGCAATATCCCTTGCCACAACAATGCCTGTCACGCTTGCCTGCATCAAGCCGCGCGTGATTCCCGCGCCGTCGCCGATCGCGTAAAAATTTTCGACTGCTGTTTCAAAATTCTGATCTACCGCCAGCTTGGAGGAATAAAATTTTACCTCCACGCCATAGAGAAGCGTATTCTTGGAGTAAAGCCCCGGGGCAACATTGTTAAATGCACGCAATGCCTCGATGATGCTGGTCAGATGGCGATGCGGCAACACAAAGGACAAATCGCCCGGCACGGCTGTCGTCAGGGTTGCCCGGGTTGTTGATTTACGCAGGCGGGATTCATCCGTCCGGCGGCCCATCAGCAGGTCGCCCAAGCGCTGCACCATAATCCCGCCGCCGGTGAGCATATTCCCAAGCTGCGCGATATACCGCCCATATTCAATAGGCTGGTTAAACGGCTCCGTGAAGGAGGTCGAAACGAGCATGGCAAAATTTGTGTTCTCCGTATGGGAGGCCTCGTCCGCATAGCTGTGCCCGTTGACAACAGCGATACTCTGGTTAAAGGTGTTATGAAAGCCCGGATTATAGTGCTCTTCGCTGACGATTCCACCGGGATTCATGCAGAAGGTGCGCACCTTATTTTCGAACGTGTCGGAATAATAGACCATTTTTGCCTCATAAAGATGCTTTGTCAGATTATCCATTACAGAATTCGGCACCTCAACGCGCACGCCGATATCCACCTCATTGTTGCGCGTGGAAATATCATGCTCATGCGCGATGCCTGCCAGCCATTCCGCACCGCCGCGCCCAGGGGCAGCTACCACATAATGGGCGGAAATATCCTGCGCATTACCGTCTTTATCCGTCAGGCGCGCGCCAGTCACAATACCGTTCTGGTTGATGATGGGATCGGCATGCGTACGCTCCAGGAAGGTAAATCCGCTAATCTTCCTCAAATGGTCATACATAGCCTTAAGCACTTCATAGGAATACTCTGTGCCCATATGGCGCACCGGGCAACGCACGAGGTGAATATTGTATTTGCTGCACTCATATGCAATCTCATCGGATTTTTTATCATTGAGGCCAAACACCTCTTTCGGCGCGCCGAAATCGAGATACATTGAATCTGCATAGTGGATTAATGTGCGCACTTCGTCCACGGAGAGATAATTGACAAGATTGCCGCCGACTTCTTCTGAAAGGGAAAGTTTTCCATCCGAAAATGCGCCTGCGCCCGCCCAGCCGCTCATAATGTTGCAAGGATTGCAGCGCACGCACACGCCATGTTTACGCGCGGGGCAGCGCCTGTGCTCAATATTGATACCTTCATCCACAACCAACACACGCAGCGTTTCAGGGGCGTGCTTATAAAGCTCCAACGCGGTAAAAATACCGGCTGGGCCTGCGCCGATAATGACAACGTCATAATGTTTCATGATAACGATCTTCCACTCCAAAGCCTTTCGGCTATAATTTGGTTCTCCGCACAAAAGAAAGCACGAATAAAACCATATTATTATAGCATTTTATAAAACGCCCTGCAAGTGGTTAAACTAAGTTCCAATTTTGACCTGTGTGTTTTATTTTTCTTAAAACGCATTAACCACATAATATTTCATATCTTTCTCCCTCCTTCAGCCATAAAAAATAACCGCTGGGCCAACTGCGCTTCATAATAAAAAGATTTTGTTACTCGCTTCGCCCCATAATAAAAAATCCGGCCGCCATGTTGATATGGCAGCCGGATTGAAAATTTTTAATCAGCGGATTACACGGACACGGACAATCCCTTCGATCGCACTAAGAGCCGCAAGCGTATCGTCTCCAATCGCATCGTTCGTATCGATCACGGTATAGGCAAATGCCTTTTTGGATTTGTTGATCATGTTATCAATGTTCACATTTTTCTCCGTCAGCGTTGCCGTAATCTGATTAAGCATACTCGGCACGTTTTTATGGATTAAGCAAATCCGCGTATCCGCGCTGCGGGGGAGCACCACATTCGGCAAATTGACGGAATTGCGGATGACGCCTTCCTCCAGATAATCCTTAAGCTCATCCGCTGCCATTGCCGCGCAGTTATCCTCTGATTCCGGCGTAGATGCGCCAAGATGCGGAATCGCGATTACGCCGCTCTCACCGATCAGCTCATCTGAGGGGAAATCGGTTGCATAAGCCGCCACTTTGCCATTTTGGAGAGCTTCCAGGATATCCTTAGAATTGACCAGGTCGCCACGCGCAAAATTGACGATGCGCACGCCGTCCTTCATTTTCGCAATCGATGCTTTGCTGACAAGACCACGAGTCTCCTCCGTCAGGGGAACATGCACGGTAATATAATCGCTTTTTGCAAAAATATCATCCAGGCTTGTGGCATGCTTAATATCACGGGACAGGCTCCACGCGGCGTCTACAGAGAGATAGGGATCATAGCCATATACCTGCATGCCTAAGCTCTTTGCTGCATTTGCAACCAAAATTCCGATTGCGCCAAGGCCGACAACACCCAGCGTTTTGCCCTTAATCTCCGGGCCGGTAAAGGCCGATTTTCCTTTTTCGACCAGCTTGCCGACCGCATCGCCTTCGCCTTTCAGCGTTTTACACCAATCAATCGCAGGCACGATCTTGCGGGAGGTGAGCAGCAGGGCACAGAGCACGAGCTCCTTTACCGCGTTGGCATTCGCGCCAGGCGTGTTGAAAACCACAATGCCTTGTTCGCTACAGGCATCCACTGGGATATTGTTAACGCCTGCGCCTGCACGGGCAATTGCCACCGTTTTTTGATCGAGCTCCATCTCATGCATGGAAGCCGAACGAACCATAATCGCATCCGGCTGCGCAATTTCATTGCCATGCGTGTATTGCTCCGCTGGCAGCCGATCAAGGCCTGTGGCGGAAATTTTATTTAATGTGAGAATTTGATACATGATAATTTCCCGCTTTCTGCTAGACTAAAATTTATTTCATTACGCATTTTCTGATTCGAATTTCTTCATAAACGCAACCAATTTTTCCACGCCCTCAATTGGCATTGCGTTATAGATTGACGCACGCATACCGCCAACCGTGCGATGACCCTTTAAGTTGACAAAACCAGCGGCAGTTGCCTCCTTGATGAATTTTGCGTTAAGTTCGTCGCTATCCGTCACAAAGGGGACATTCATCAGGGAGCGATCCTCCGGCACAACCGTGCCGCGGAACATCTTGCTCTCATCCAGGAAATCATAGAGGATTTTTGCTTTTTTGACGTTGCGCTCCCTCATTGCCTCCAGGCCGCCAATGGATTTGATCCATTCCAACACCAGCTTACAGATATAAATTGTATAGCAAGGGGGCGTATTGTACATCGAGCCGTTATCTGCATGCACCTTATAATCAAGCATCGTGGGCGTGATGTCGCGCGCGTTTCCGATCAAATCCTCACGGACGATTACGATTGTCAGGCCTGCGGGCGCCACATTTTTCTGTGCGCCGCCGTAAACCATGCCGAATTTTGTAACATCCAGCGGCTCAGAAAGGAAGCAGGAAGAGATATCCGCCACCAACGGTACGTCGCCTGTCTCCGGCAGATCATGATAAACTGTGCCATAGATCGTATTATTCATGCAGATATAGAAATAATCCGCATCCGGCGTGAAATCTGCTTTGTCGAGCTTTGGGATGTAAGAAAAGGTTTTATCCTTTGATGAGGCAACAATATGTGCATCGCCATATTTGCAGGCCTCTTGATAGGCCTTATTTGCCCACTGGCCGGTGACAACATAATCCGCCTTGCCGCTGCCATTCATCAAATTGAGCGGGATTGCAGCAAACTGAGTAGACGCGCCGCCCTGTAAAAAAAGCACCTTATAATTTTCCGGGATATTCATCAACTCGCGCAGTAGGCTTTCCGCGCTACGGATAATTCCCTCATATTCTTTTGAACGGTGGGACATCTCCATAACGGACTGCCCACAGCCCTCATAATCGAGCATTTCATCGGCTGCTTTGCGCAGCACTTCCTCCGGCAGCATGGACGGGCCGGCAGAAAAATTGTAAACTCTGGACATTCTTTCATTACCTCCACTGATTCATATGCGTGATTGCCTTCTATTATATCGATACCAGCGTTAGAAAGTCAATAGATTGATATTTTTTTAACAACTATTTTTTAAAAAAATTTGTTTATGTCTAAAACTTGTCCATATTTTTAACAATAAATCACTTCTTATAGCCCTTTATAATAGATAAATACAGTATTAAAAATTTATTTATATCTAAATATATTTACTTTTTATATTATGTATGTAATAATATTAAAAAGAGAGGACGTGATTCCAATGTTTAATGTATTTAGTTAAAAATGTTATTATAGAAAGGATAATATTATTATGAAATTAATCAAAACTATCTCTATTATTTTTGCAGCTACTATTGTCTTTTCAAGTATAAGTTTTGCGTATTCCACTGATCAAGATTTTAAGATAAATCAATTTGGTCAAACTTATGGGACAATTATACAAGCAGATCAGTTTGGTTATGAGCCAGACTTAATTGCTGCCATAGGCACAAATGGGGAAGAAGGATATATAAAATACGAAGATGAAAATATAATTCCAAATTCTCCAGATGAAGCACTAGCACTTCAAGAAAAATATAAAAATGGAAGATACATTCCTTTATATAAAAAAGATGGTATAACTCAAATAGGTGAATTTTTTATTCAACCGTCTTCAGATGATTTAGAAGTATCTTTATTGAAAGATGCCGCAGGAGTTTATAGTCCCCGCTCTTATATTAACAATGCCGCAGGTTATAATTATTATAACTGTAATGAATTATATCGTCTCGTTGGATATTTAGATGGATGGACTAAATTAATATGTACTTCTGGAAAAGCACCAAAAGGATGGATGGGAGCGAAATGTCGTATTATTAAAGTAAGTAATGGAAGTATTGTAGCTGAAACTGGATGGAAATATAATAAAGAAGAAGCAGCATCGGTTGTCGCAATGACTTCTCATTTTACAATTGCTTTTACATATTATTGTAAAGGATCGACTCAGGAATGGAATGGGAGTTCTTATTGGCAACATGCTACTTATCCTACACCTAATCTTGATGGATAAAATCAAAATTACACTCATAATTTTAGAAAATTTTTACATATAACTCTAAAATTTTAACAAAAAGTAGCACCCTGAGTGACTATTTAGTCACTCAGGGTGCTACTTATACATTTTGTATTTGCTATAAACCTCTACAATTTTCGTTCTACAATCATTTCCTATTTATTTTCTATTTTTCCATATAAAGGTATAGATTTAACATCCTTTTGCGATACATTAGAAAGCTGTTGCTGATTTTTTTCTCTTGAAAAATTAGAGTAATCCCGCTTCGTCCCTTTGTTCCTGTTGTCGCGCCCGCCGTCAGGACGCCCACGGCCGCCACGGTTATTATGATACCCCCCGCGACCACGATTCTGATTACCACCGTGCGTGGGTTTTACACCTTCTTCAAGAGAAATAACCACTCTGCGATCGCTATCTGATCCGATCGAATGGGATTTGACGCCTTCAATCTCCTGGATTTCCGTATGAATCACGCGGCGTTCATAAGGATTCATTGGCTCTAATACAACATTACGGCCGTATTTCAACACTTGGCTTGCGCTTTTACGGGCAAGGCCGCGCAGTGTTTCATCCCGTTTCTCTCGATAATCGCCCACATTTAGGGAAACACGGATATATTCCTCTGTACCACGATTGGCGACCAAGCTTGTCAGGTATTGCAGTGCATCGAGCGTTTCTCCCCGGCGGCCAATGATGGCGCCATGATTTTTGCCGCATTCCAGATCAAGCCTATAATGGCCATCTTCCTGTATTTCCTTTACCGTTACATCCGGGATGCCCATTCCGTCCAGAACACGTGTGAGATAATCGATTGCTTTCCCCGCTGGAGACTCTTCATAGGACGCTCGTACTTTTGCAGGCGCGCCTCCAAAAAGCCCAAAGGTTTTCTTCACTGGCATTTCCAGTACTTCGATCTTTACCTCGACATCCTCCGGCGCTGCAAGCTCTGCAACTGCTCTTGCCCGCGCCTCTTCAATCGTGACGCCTGTGCAGATTGCCTCTTTTAACATGTCCTTCACCACCTGTTATCGTTATGAACCGGCGCGCATTACGCTTCCATTTCACGCTGCGCGATCCGTTTCATATTTTCTTCTTTAGAACGGCGGTTGACCGTTTCTTCTACCATCATTTTTGCTATGATCTTTTTAGGGCTATGTGTATAATTGAGCAGGATCATCTGCGCAAATGCAATGATATTGGACATAATCCAATAAATACCCGCCCCAGCGGGGAATTGGAACGCGATCACAAGGGAAAACAGCGGCATGCCAAAGGCCGTGCAGCCCATCATCGGGTTTTTCGCCATTTCGGGATTGGTCTGCTTCTGGCGGATCCAAGTATAGATACCGGACGCCATAGCCGACAGGCCAGAAAAAAGAGGAACAAGCAACAGAATCAATTCCTGTTTGCTGGCAGACCCAATATGAGAAAGCGTCGCTACGCTGGGCGTTTCCGCAAGTGGAATGCCAAACATCGTATAATCGAAGCCGCGCAGCTTATCAATAATTTCAGCGGATAGATTCGGGAGCTTTGCAATCACCTCGTCTAGATGGTTGAACACCTGAAGCTCCAGCAGATTCTGCTTGATAGAAGTATCTCCCAAAAGACCCTGGACGATCTTCGTCATTTCACCAACCGTATTGGAATCTACGCCTAGCACATATTGGATTGGATAATAAATCACACCCAACAGGCCAAAAATAACCGGCAGCTGAATCAACATTGGCAGGCAGCCGGCGCTCATGGGATTATAGCCCTCGCGCGAATAAAGGGCCTGCATTTCTTCATTGAGCTTGACCTGATTGCCCTTATATTTTTCTTGCAGTTTTTTGATTTTCGGCTGCAACCGCATCTGCTTTGCCGTGCCCTTTTGCTGGCTGATGGAGGAGGGGAGAAGAATCAGCCGGAATAAAAGGGTGAATAGAAACAAAGCAAGTCCGTAATTACTCACCAGATCATAAAAAATCCGGAAAATAAAACCGAATGGTAGATATAAAAAACTCAAAAACTCCATGAACAGCCTCCGTAAATTTCAATGAGGTATCCTAATTTGAAAATATCATCCCGCAGCAAATAAACGGCATAATATCTATTTTGAAATTAATATGATTTTTTATTAATTTTATGAGGGAAAATATTTATTTTTTAGGAGGCACAGGATCATATCCACCCGGAAAAAGCGGATTACACCGCAAAAGCCTCCACAAGGCCAGTGCACCGCCCTTACATGCGCCAAAACGCTCAATTGCCTCCACGGCATACTGGGAGCAGGTAGGATAAAAACGGCAGCGTGGCGGAAACAAAGGCGAAATTTTTTTTTGATAAAAACGAATCATGGAAAGAAACGCTTTTTTCATAGATCCTTTTTCTCCTTGGAGGGGATCACGCCCGCCGCGCAGAGCTGCTTTTTCATCACTTTCTCAAGCTCCGTGCTTTTGATCCACTTCGTACGGCCTCTGGCAATAAAAACAATATCCCAATTGCCTAAAACCTCTTCCGACAAAGCAAAAAAGGCTGCACGAATCACGCGCTTCGCACGATTACGCTCCACTGCATTGCCGATCTTCTTGCTTGTTGTGATCCCAAACCGGCAAATTCCCGCGCGGTTTCTCATTACATAGGTCACCAACGCAGGATGAGTAAACGATTTTCCCCGCATATATAGGCGGCGGAAATCTGTATTTCGATTCAATGAAATATAGTCAGCCAAAACGATCCTTTCGCTTTCAAGGGCATGCAGAAAATGTGCTGCTGCTTTGCTTGAAGCAGCAGCACATAAAAACTGCAATTAATAGGTCAGCTGCTTTCTGCCCTTTGCCCTGCGGCGGGCAAGAACCTTGCGGCCGTTTCTATCGGCCATTCTTTTGCGGAAGCCATGCTCCATCTTCCGATGCCTTTTTTTCGGCTGATACGTTCTTTTCATAATTTTCTTACCTCCATTCCACCGGGGTATCCTTTTGCATTTTCTGGCGAATGGTTTCTCCGCCGGAAAAAATACAGTATTCGCTTCTATGCAACCTTGCAGAGATTTATTATATATCAGACCTTCTCGCCCTGTCAATCTTTTTTTGCAGAAAACCTTTCTATTTCAGTCTTTCTTTCCACAATCCATCGGAAAGGTTGTTGAAAACCACGCCATTTTGTGATAGAATTAAATAGATTGAGCAGGAATAGCAGATGAAAAAAATTCGGCGTTTTCAGATACCCGCCTGCACCCTTTTCATCCCAATATACAACTGCCGTAAAACATAGAGGAGCGGTCAAAATCATGAATTCCTTTCTGGAGATTTGGAAATCGGTACAGGATTATTGCAAAACGCAAATTACAGAGGTAGCCTTTAATGTTTGGATTGCGCCGCTAACGCTCGTCCGTCTAGATGACAGCACGGCTTTGTTAACGATTGAAGACACCTTTAAAAAAGAAATTGTCGCCGTTAAATTTAACGATCTTCTCTGCGAAGCGTTTGAGCAAGTGCTAGGTTTCCCGGTGCGTGTAGAAATCATTGTTGCAGACGAGGTAAAAGAACCGGAATCGGAACCAACACAAAGTGAAGAATATGAATATACCTTTGAAACCTTTATTGTCGGCTCTTCTAATAAATTTGCCCATGCGGCTGCCCAAGCGGTTGCAGCAAATCCAGGCGGCGCATATAATCCACTTTTTATCTATGGAAATTCCGGGCTGGGCAAAACACATCTTCTCAATGCAATCTGCTATGAAATCCGCCTTTCAAACCCCAATTCAGATATTCTCTATGTACGGGGCGAAGATTTTACAAACGAGTTGATCACATCTATTGCAGAAAAAAAGATGATTGATTTTCATAATAAATACCGGAAGGTTGATGTTTTACTTGTTGACGACGTGCAATTTATTTCTGGTAAAATCCAAACGCAGGAAGAATTTTTTCACACCTTTGAAAATTTATCTCAAGCAGGCAAGCAGATCGTTTTAACCTCTGATCGGCCCCCAAAAGAAATTTTAACGCTGGAGGACAGGCTCCGTACCCGGTTTGAATGGGGTTTGCTTGCGGATATCCAGCCGCCCGATCTTGAAACGAGAATCGCTATCGTGAAACGCAAGGCACAGCTTCTCAACATTGGCCTTCCAGATGATGTAACCGAATATATCGCCCAAAAGCTGAAAACAAATATCCGCCAACTAGAGGGCGCAGTGAAACGGATGAAAGCCTATCATTCTATTGAAGGCCACCCGCCTACGATTCTTTTGGCCCAAAGGGCAATTAAGGATATTTTAAGCGACAGCCAGCCTGTTCCAGTCACCGTGGAAAAAATTATTCAGGAGGTAGCCAGAACATATGGCATCACAGAGGAGGATATCCGCTCCAATAAACGTGATTCCACTACCTCTAAAGCACGGCAAGCGGCGATGTATATTGTCCGCGAAGTAACCGGCCTACCAATGAAGGCGATTGGAGATGAATTTGGAGGCCGCGACCATTCCACCGTTCTTTATACACTGACAAAAATTGAAAAAGAAATGGAAAAGAACCCCTCCTTAAAAGCAACAATTTCCGATACCATTAAAAATATACAGGATCAATAAATCCCCGATTGGAGGAATTTTTTTCCACTCTTTTATCCACATTCCACAGTGCCTTTTCCACATAGATGTTAAAAAAAAAAGAAGTTCACAGCAGTTTTCAAAATCTATCCCGCGTTTTTCCCCAGAGTCGAATTCCATTCTTTCCCCGCTGGGAAAGGGAAAAAACTGCTTTTCCACCGTTTCCACTGCCCCTATGACTAATACTATTTATAAGAATGATAAGATACCCTTTCTTTTTCCAAAAACCATAGCGCGATATACATTACGATTTCAGAAATATAGGAGGAACCCACATGAAAGTAATCTGCGATGCGCTTGCTCTAGCGGAAGCTTGCAGTAATGTTCAAAGAGCTGTGTCTACCAAGGCCTCTATTCCGGCTATCGAAGGCATTTTAATGAAGGCCGAGGATCATGAGCTAACTTTGACCGGATATGATTTAGAGGTTGGAATTACGACTTCCATTGAAGCGCGCGTAGAGCAGGAAGGCAGCATTATTCTAAATGCTAGATTACTATGCGATATTCTACGCCGTCTCCCTGGGGAGAGTGTTTCCGTTGAAGCAGATGAACGGCAGATGACGATCATCCATAGCGGCGAGGCGGAATATAGCCTAATTGGTATTGCGGCGGATGAATATCCGGAGCTTCCTTCTGTAACGGGTGGTTACCCTGTAACCATTGCAGAAGAACTGTTGAAAAATATGATCCGTCAAACAATTTTCGCTGTGGCGGTCAACGATAGTAAGGAAGTTCATAAGGGCGTAAAATTTGAAGTGGAGAATGGCACAATCCGCTTGATTGCCGTAGATGGCGTGCGCCTTGCGGTACGCACTGAGCAGATTGATTATAGTGGAACGGAAATTTCCTTTGTCGTTCCCTCCAAAACCCTCTCTGAGGTGACAAAGTTGCTTGGGGATGAGGAAGGCGTTGTTTCTATGGGCGTTGGAAAACGTCATATCGTGTTCGAGGCGGGCGGTTATCACATCATTTCCCGCTTATTGGATGGCGATTTTCTCGATTATAAAAGCGCGATTCCGTCTAATAATGCCACGCATGTTCGGGTAAACACCAAATTGTTTATCGATAGTATTGAGCGCACCTCTCTTTTGATCACAGACCGCCTGAAAAGCCCGGTGCGTTGTGTGTTTGATGAAAATACAATCCGCATCTCCAGCATCACTTCTTTGGGCAGCGCAAATGATAAAATTGATGCGGTGATTGATGGCAATCGAGTGGAAATTGGGTTTAACAATCGCTTTATGCTGGAGGCATTGAAGGTAGTGGATACAGATGAAGTGCGTATCGAGCTTAACGGCGCGGTATCGCCCATTTTGATTCTTCCGCCGGAAGGTGATAGCTTCCTTTTCCTTGTTTTGCCGGTGCGTTTGAAAAATGAAAACTGAAGGTTGATAGGAGCATAAGCTTATGAAAGTAAAAGTCAGGGTGGTGCAAAAGGGGAAGCCTCTCCCACCGGAAAAAGTGTGTATTTCAACGGAATATATCCGCCTTGACGCTTTTTTAAAGCTGGCGAATGCGGTGCAAACCGGCGGCCATGCCAAAATAGTGATTCAAAATGGAGAAGTGGCTGTGAATGGTGAGGTGTGCCAAATGCGAGGAAAAAAGCTGCGGCCAGGTGATGTTGCTTCTTTTGAGGAAAAACAATATGAGGTATCGGCCTTATGAAAGTGACCAGGCTTTCCGCGATTCATTATCGAAATTTGAAGGAACTTGAGATTTATCCGCAGGAAGGCGTTAACATCATTTATGGAGAAAATGCGCAGGGAAAAACAAACCTGTTGGAGAGCATCTGGATGTTTACCGGTTGCCGTAGCTTTCGCGGTGCAAAAGATGCAGAGCTGATATCGCTGAAAAATGAGGCTGCGCGGCTTGAAATGGATTTTTATGCAGAGGGACGGGAGCAGGAGGCTACCCTTCTTCTAGATGAAAAACGGCATGCTGTTTTAAATGGGATACCATTGCCGTCCGCTTCTAAATTGATGGGGGAATTTCGCGCGGTTGTATTTTCTCCAGCTCATTTATCTTTGGTGAAAGAGGGGCCTGTACAGCGTAGGCGGTTTTTGGATTTGGCGCTGAGCCAGTTAAGGCCGCGCTATGCATCACTGCTCAGCCAATATAACCGGGCGCTTGCACAGCGGAATATATTATTGAAAGATATTGCTTACCATTCAGAATTAATGGATACACTTGCTATTTGGGATGAGAGGCTTGCTATGTTGGGCGCTCAAATCATCTATCAAAGGCGCTCTTATGTAGATCGTATGCAGGAAAGCGCGGTTGCTTTCTACCATGGTTTATCCCGCGGCAGGGAAGAACTCAGCCTTGCCTACGCCTCTTCCATAGAAGGCCGGTCAGCAGAAGAGATCGCTTATGAGTTAAGCGAAAAGCTAACGAAAAACCGTGCGGAGGATTTAAAAAATGGCAGTACTTCCGTTGGCCCGCACAGGGATGATTTGGAGATTTATGTGGATCAATTATCGGCTCGTATCTATGGCTCCCAGGGCCAGCAGCGCTCCTGCGCGCTTTCTATGAAACTCAGTGAGGCGGCGTTAATCCGCGAAATCACAGGGGAACAGCCGGTTGCTTTGCTCGATGACGTCATGAGTGAGCTGGATGCGGGCAGGCAGGATTATATTTTGAATCATATTGAGGGTTGGCAGGTATTTATCACCTGTTGCGAGCCGTCTTCCCTACTCCGTTTGTGTGATGGAAAAACGTTTTCCCTGCATAGCGGATCTTTGGAAGAAACAGCATAAATGAGAACCAAGTATCATTCAAAGAAAAGGGGCGATGGCATTGTATCTGCATTTGGGACAGGATACGGTTGTTACGCTGGATGAAATTATTGGTATTTTTGATTTGGATACGACAACTGTTTCGAAATCGACAAGAAATTATTTGACGAATGCGGAGAAGGCGGGGGATGTGGTCAATGTATCAATGGAGCTTCCCAAATCCTTTATTGTCTGCGCAAGCCATGTCAGGCCAAGCGGCAGGATGATTTATATTTCACAGATTTCTTCCACAACGCTGCTGAAGAGGACAGAGTTTATGGATAAATTGGCAAATATTTGAGAAAGATTTTAGGTTAGGGAATGTCTGAAGCTGATGGATTCGAAAAGGATGCATTCAGCGGAAATTGGAGGGCTTCAGGTTTGGATATACAGGAAAAAAATGAATTTGCCGAACAGGGAAGGGCGCTGACCCAAGAACAGCAGGAAGAGGAGAAGATGGATACGACCGTATCTGAAAAATATGATGCGGATCAAATCCAGGTTCTAGAGGGGCTTGAAGCGGTTCGTAAGCGCCCCGGCATGTATATTGGCTCCACTGGGCCTAAGGGACTGCATCATCTTGTTTATGAAATTGTAGATAACTCAATTGATGAGGCACTCGCCGGCTTTTGTACCCATATTGAAGTGGAAATATTGCCGAATGACATTATCACTGTACGGGATAATGGGCGCGGTATCCCCGTCGGTATCAATGAAAAATCTGGTATCCCGGCAGTAACGCTGGTTCTTACAGTGCTGCACGCGGGCGGTAAATTCGGCGGCAGCGGCTATAAAGTATCCGGCGGCCTGCATGGCGTGGGCTCTTCGGTTGTAAATGCATTGTCAGAATGGATGGAGATTGAGGTTTCCCAAGATGGGCATATTCATTATCAGCGCTTTGAGCGCGGTAATATTGCATCAAAGCTGACAGTGATCGGAGATACCGATGAAACCGGCACGTTCATTAAGTTTAAAGCAGATCCGGAAATTTTTCTGGAAACGACGGTTTATGAATATGAAGTGCTTCAACGCAGGTTGCGCGAGCAGGCTTTTTTAAACGCAGGGTTATCTATCACCTTAACAGATAGCCGTGATCCGGAAAATATCGTCAGCGAAAAGTTTTGCTATGAGGGCGGAATTTCTTCTTTTGTAGAATATATTAATGAGAGCCGCAAGCTGACGCCGTTGCATGAAAAGCCGATTCATCTTATTACTGTGGCGGGAGATCGTTCGGCAGAAGTCGCTATGATGTATAACGATAGTTATAATGAAACCATTCTTAGCTTTGCCAATAATGTGCATACGATTGATGGCGGAACGCATGAAACAGGTTTCAAAACAGCTTTAACCCGCGTATTCAATGATTATGGCCGAAAATATGGAATTCTCAAGGAAAATGATAAAAATTTATCCGGTGACGACGTGCGTGAAGGTTTGGTAGCCGTGGTCAGCGTGAAATTGACAGATGCACAGTTTGAAGGCCAAACGAAGGGAAAGCTTGGAAATACCGACATGGGTCAGATGGTTTCCCAAATGATCTATGAAAAATTGATGACGTTTTTTGAAGAAAATCCGGCTGTGATCAAGGCGATTTATGCAAAAGCATTGGATGCTGCGCGTGCCCGTGAAGCAGCGCGTCGGGCGCGGGATCTTGCGCGCCGGAAATCTGCTCTGGAGGGAAATTCCCTTCCAGGTAAACTGGCCGACTGCACAGACCGAAATCCAGAGAATACAGAGATTTATATTGTAGAGGGCGATTCGGCAGGCGGCTCCGCGAAAGAAGGCCGTGACCGTACCTTCCAGGCGATTTTACCCCTGTGGGGCAAAATGCTGAATGTTGAAAAATCCCGTCTTGATAAAGTAATCGGCAACGAGAAGCTGATGCCGGTTGTGACTGCGCTTGGAACCGGCATTGGAGATGAGTTTGATATTACTAAGCTTCGGTATCACAAGGTTGTCATTATGGCGGATGCAGATGTGGACGGCGCACATATTCGCACGCTGATGCTCACCTTTTTCTTCCGATATATGCGCCCCCTGATTGACAGCGGTTATATTTATATCGCCCAACCACCATTATTTAAAGTCAGTAAAGGTAAAAAAGTGAAATATGCCTTTTCTGATGAGGAAAGGGATGAATTTATCGCGGAGTTTGGCGGAAATTGCGATGTTCAGCGCTATAAGGGCCTTGGTGAGATGGATCCGCAGCAGCTATGGGAAACCACGATGGATCCGGAGTTTCGCACAATGCTCCGTGTTACCCTGGAGGATGCGATGCAGGCAGATGAAACCTTCTCTATTTTGATGGGGGATAAGGTGGAGCCGCGGCGTGAATTTATCGAAAAAAATGCAAAATATGTTCAGAATCTCGATATCTAAGCAAGTTTTCAATGAAATTGGAGCAAAAATTAAATTTGCTGCAACAAAACCCGGCTGCGGCAGCTCTATAATAAAGGATGGACTTACATGAATTACGAAGATCAAAAGATTATTGATGTAGACCTGAATAAGGAAATGCGCAAATCCTTCTTGGATTATTCGATGTCCGTCATTGTTTCGCGCGCCCTGCCGGATGTTCGGGATGGCCTCAAGCCAGTGCACCGCAGAATCCTTTATACTATGTATGAGAGAAACCTGACTCCGGATAAGCCCTATCACAAGTGTGCCGCAACGGTGGGTGCAGTGCTTGGCGATTATCATCCGCATGGCGATATGTCGGTTTATGACGCGATGGTACGCTTGGCGCAGTCTTTTTCCATGCGCTACATGTTAATAGATGGCCATGGCAATTTTGGCTCTGTGGATGGAGACCCGCCTGCCGCTTACCGTTATACAGAATCACGCATGAGCAAGATGGCAATGTCTATGTTGACGGATATTGAAAAGGAAACCGTCGATTACATGCCAAACTATGATGACAGTAGAAAAGAGCCGGTAGTTCTTCCATCCCGGTTCCCCAATCTTTTGGTTAACGGCTCCACTGGCATCGCAGTTGGTATGGCAACAAATATTCCGCCGCACAACTTGCGGGAAGTGATCGACGGCATGTGCTGCTTGATCGACAACCCTGACGCTGGCCTGGAAGAGCTGATGGAGCACATTAAAGGCCCAGATTTTCCGACCGCCGGCATTGTAATGGGCCGTTCGGGCATCCGCGCTGCCTATGGAACAGGCAGAGGTAAAATTATTGTGCGCGCCAGGGCGGAGATTCAGGAGACGAAGAACGGCCGTTTTTCAATTGTCGTTTCCGAGCTCCCCTATCAGGTCAATAAGGCGCGCCTGATTGAAAACATTGCGGAACTTGTAAAAGAAAAGCGGATTGAAGGCATATCAGATATTAACGACTATACTTCCCGCGAGGGAATGCATATGGTGGTTGATCTGAAGCGGGATGCTAACCCACAGGTTGTTCTTAACCAGCTCTATACCTTCACGCAAATGCAGACGACCTTCGGTGTTATTATGCTCGCGCTTGTCAATGGAGAGCCGCGGGTTCTAACGCTGAAGGAAGTGCTCCGAAATTATATTGATTTCCAATGTGAAGTGGTCGTTCGGAGGACACGTTATGATCTGCGCAAGGCGCAAGAGCGCGCGCATATTTTGGAGGGCCTTCTGATTGCCCTGGATTTTATCGATGAAGTCATCGAGATTTTGCGCTCCTCAAAAGACCAGCCGGAAGGCCGTGAACGGCTTATGCAGCGCTTTGGCCTTGACGAACCCCAAGCGCAGGCCATTGTGCAAATGCGTCTTGGTCAATTGACTGGCTTGGAGCGCCATAAGATTGAAGAAGAAATGGCGCAGTTGAAAGAAAAAATTGCGGAGTATATGGAGATTCTCTCTTCTGAAACTCGTGTTCTGGAGATCGTAAAAGAAGAAGCGCTTGTTTTGCGCGACAAATACGGGGATGACCGCCGTACAGAAATTGCAAATATAAGTGGAGAAGTGGATATTGAGGATTTGATTCCAGAGGAAACCTGCGTCTTCACCATGACAACGCTTGGCTACATTAAACGTCAGCCGGTGGATACCTATCGAATTCAAAAGCGCGGTGGCCGCGGCGTGATTGGTATGGCGCGGCGCGAGGAAGATGTGGCGGAAACCATGTTTACCTGCTCCACACATGATTATGTGATGTTTTTTACTTCTGACGGCCGCACATACCGGTTGAAAGGGTATGAGATCCCGGAGGGAAGCCGCACGAGCAAAGGCATGAATATTGTAAATCTGCTGCCGATTACGCCAGATGTCAAAGTCAATGCGATGATTCGTGTGCCGGAATTTTCTGAGGGGCAGTATCTTTGCATGGTAACGCGGAAGGGGATTATCAAGCGAACGGAGTTGGAAGCCTATCGCAACGTTCGGAAAAACGGCGTGATTGCCATTAGTCTCGATGAAAACGATGAGCTTGCCTGGGTGCATTTAACCAGTGGAGAAGATGATCTTTTGGTTGCAACGAGGAAGGGAATGTCCATCCGCTTCCATGAAACAGATGCACGGCCGCTCGGCAGAACGGCCCGTGGTGTGAAGGCTATTGAGCTTTCAGAGAGCGACGAAGTAGTAGGAATGGCAGTGCTCAAAGAGGATGGTACAGTTTTGACTGTAAGTGAGACAGGATATGGCCGCCGCAGCGAGGTGACAGATTACCGACTTCAATCCCGTGCCGGAAAAGGTACGATCAACTATCATACCGAAAAATACGGGGATGTGGCCGCGGTGCGTTTAATCCGGGAGGAAGAAGACGTTATTCTGATCTCCTCAGATGGTATTATCATTCGCATTCCAACAGATGAAATTCGCCTTTGTGCCCGCCCTTCAAAAGGTGTGCGCGTGATGCGTGTGAATGAAGGGGAAAAAGTGGTCACACTCACAAGCGCAGATCATGATGAAGGGGAAGAGCAAAATTCAGGCGCAGAGGGCGCAGAGATAGAAGAGCAAGCGGATCAAGTGGAAGCAGAACCTGATGAGGCGTAAAAGCGCCGAACGGTTGACGTTGGAATGGCAGCTATTTGATTGCGATTTTGCGGCGTTTGCATAGGAAACCCCGTTTTTATTGGAAATATCCGGTGAATCCTTGCAGAATTCACCGGATTTCGGTATAATGAATGCTATTCATTCCGTTTTTAGATAGGAAACAGAATAAGGGAGTGGAACGCACGTGAAAGACGATCAGAAAATGAAGCATAAAAAATATAAACAACAAACAACGCATCAAGAACAACCCGATCAAATGTCCCCCAGCAATCAGTCGGATTGGATGCAGCCGGCAGATCAAAATCCTGCAACGGGGAAATCCTTTTGGAAGGATCGCTTTATACCATTTTGGATGAAAAACAAAAAACGCAATTTAAAAATTTTGATCAGCGTTTTTGCCATCTTGATCGTGGCCGTGGTAGTAGTCGCTTTACTGTATGTTAATAATTTACTGAACTTGATAGGTCCAGAAGATCCAAACAATCCAAATAACGGCGTTGAAGATCAAATTTATGATGAGAAGGATTTCGCGGAAATCGACGGTATTAAGGATGCGAATTCCCTCAAAGATCTCGTGAAAAAATGGGCGACCAATGGTGGTGAAAAATATTCGAGCCGTAATGTCATCAATGTGCTTTTGATCGGGCAGGATGACGGGCGTTCTGATTCAATGATCTTGGCCTCTATTAATAAAAAGACAGATCAAATCACGCTTGCCTCTTTCTTTCGGGATAGTTATTCTTATATTAACTATAACGGGGAAGATCGCTATACGAAAATGAATGCCGCTTATGCCTGGGGTGGGCCCGAGCTATTAATTGAAACGCTGGAAAATAACTTCAAAGTTGAAATTGATTATTATGTGACAGTGAATTTTGAAAACTTTTCAAAAGCGATCGATGCGATCGGCGGCGTTTATGTAGACGTTCAACCTTATGAATCAGAGTATATTCGCAGGACAAGCCGGTTTAAAAATTTCCCAGTAGGGGAACATGTGCTTCTCAATGGAGATGAGGCGTTGGTTTTCAGCCGGATCCGAAAGAGCGACGCCGATAGCGATATCAGCCGCACACGCCGGCAGCGCCAAGTGATCACCGCTCTGATTCAGCAATCCAAGAGCGCCTCTCTTGGCCAATTGAATAGCTTGGCGAATAAAATTTTACCATATGTAAATACGAATATACCCAAATCGACAATTCTCTCATATGGTACGCAGGCAATTCTACAGGGATGGATGAATTATCCGATCAATCAGATTACGGTGCCAAGTGAAGAATATCGACAGGGTCAGTATATCAATGGCGTTTCCTTTATTATTGTTGACTATCAGGCTGCGGCCCGTGAGCTCCAGATGGCATTATATGGAAATAGCAATATTCCAGACGGCAATCATGTTTCGCCTTTTGATTTGGATTTGAGCTCCTCCAGCAGTTCGGGATCCAATTCCAACAAAGGGAATAATGGTTCCTCCTCTAACTATGTGGAGCCCACCTCCAATCAACAGCAGCAAGAAACAACAGATTTCTATAACCAGGAGACAACGGGTGAGGAGGATGAAAGCAATATCACCCAGCCGGTAACGAGTGAGCCCTCGACGTCAACGGAGGAGAACCCAAGCACAAATGAGGGAAATGAGCCTTCCCACACGCAAGAGAACATGACAAAAGAAAGCCGGCCTCAATTTGGCTTTTGAAACAATTCATTGTATAAAAAAACGTTTCGTTCTTGTTTGGAGCGAATTCTCTTTCTTTGGTGATTAAAAGTGGAAAAGCCAATTCTATCGTCTCTAAAAGGATAAAAAGTGCTGCTGGGATGTATATATTTGCATCCCAGCAGTATTTTTTAATGCTTGCAATCGCAGAAAAAGCCAGATGCCGCGGCATATTTGCTTGCGGCACCTGGTATTCTCTCTTATTTTAGTTTTCGTGCAAGATTATAGGCTCCATGCGTTGCCTGTGCGATGCGGCCAATTTGCTTTGCATCCCCAATCAGGAATGCTCGTTCAAAGCAATCTTTGATTTCCTCATAAAGCGCGTTATCACTGCGAACCCCCACGGACATCACAACCTGCTCGGCTGGCTTTTCAATTTGCGTTCCCCCAGCCGCAGGCTCCAGAGTGATGGTGTTTTTGCCTACGCTTGCAAGCTTCCAACCAGTGAGAAATTCAACGTTAAGCGCTTTCAGGCGAGGGAGGATATCCTCCGTATGCTGGTGATAGGTGCCGGGCGCAATCTGATCTGCCATTTCTATAATTGTTACTTGATTGCCTTGCTCTGCGAGCAGATCAGCTGTTTCCAGGCCGGTCATGCCGGAGCCGATCACTGCAATCTGTTTTCCTTCCAGTTTTACGCTGCCATTGAGAACCTCTGTTACGGTGCAGACATGCGGCTGATCCGCACCGGGAATACGGGGATGAATGGCATCCCCGCCGGTTGCAATGATCACTGCATAGGGGTTGAGCTCTTTGAGCATTGCGGAGTTTGCTTTTGTATTCAAGCGGATTTCCGCGCCGGCTCTGCGTGCCGCCCGTTCTAGATCCTCAAAGCACCAATCGATTTTTTCCTTCCGCGGCGGCTTATCTGCTAACTGAAGCTGACCGCCTACAAAGGCCTCCTTTTCCAAAACAATGGGTTGGAAGCCTCGTTTCCCCAACACCTCCGCGGCAGTTAGACCTGCCGGACCCGCGCCGACGATTGCCACGATACGACCATCGCCATCTTTCTTTGGCTCCTTGGGGATGCCAACCTCCCGACAAGTGCGAGGGTTCACGGCGCATTGACCAGGCCGATTCCGCACAGCGCCATCCAGCATGCTTTCAAAGCACCATAAGCAGCAGATACAGCGACGGATTTCTTCCGGTCGGCCGGCTTTTGCCTTATTGGCCCAATCCGGATCAGCCAGCAGGGGGCGCCCAAGGCTGATAAAATCCTGAATTCCCTCTTTCAACTGCTGCTCTGCTTGTTCCGGGGAACGGATCAAATTAGCGGCAAGAACAGGGATGGATACGTTTTGTTTCACTGTTTTGGCAAGATAGCTGCGCCATCCGGTTTGAAAACTAGTCGGCTCCAGCCAGTAATTCATGGTTTCATAGGTAGCGCTAGAAACGTCGATTGCATCAATTCCACATTCCTCAAGCCGCTTGGCAATTCGGATTCCTTCATCCAGCGTGATGCCTTCGTCTGCCGGATCACCAATTTCCCGATAGAATTCATCTACAGAAATGCGGGCGATAATTGGAAAATCAGCGCCGCATTGGCGGCGAATTTCGGCAATGATCTCTGTGATAAAACGCATCCGGTTATCAAAAGAGCCGCCGTATTCATCTGTTCTGCGGTTGGTGTAAGGGCTTAAAAACTCCTGGATCAAATAGCCATGCGCTCCGTGCAGCTCTACGCCATCTGCACCGGCGAGCTGAACCCGCTTCGCTGCGGCGCCGAATTCGCGGACAAGCTCTTTGATCTCCGCTGTCTTTAGCGCTCGTGTTTTTTGCTTTTGCAACCGGCAGGGCACAGGGGAGGGCGCTACAACTGGAGGCAGTAGGCCTGTCTTTTCCACCATATCTGCATGCTGCGCAACTTTAAAGAAAATATCCCAATAGCCATGCCAATGGCGGCCTATTGCCTCGCTTAGACGCCATGTTCCTACCAAAAGAGAGAGGTTCTGCCGGCCGGGATGGTGCAGCTGACAAAAAACTTTGGCGCCGTGGCGATGGATTCGTTTCACCATTTTAGCAAAGGGCTCAATGTGTCGATCTTTGCTCATTGCAAGCTGTCGGGGGGCAAGCGGTCCATGCTTTTCATCAACACGTGTGGCCTCTGTGATGATAAGCCCCACGCCGCCTTTGGCGCGCTCCTCATAATACTGCATCATCTGTTCGCCGGGTGTACCGTCAAGTCCGCCGGTGCCCAAGACCATGGGGGACATGACAACTCGGTTTTTTAGCTGGACGGTTCCAATTTGGCCCTCTGAAAACAATTTTTCATATTGCTGCATCTGTATTCTTCCCTTCTCTACTATCATAAACGGCAGATGCCGTTGATTAATCGTGCTCTGGATCTAAAAGCCTGGAAAGATCTGTTAAATCATTTTGGTCGAAAAACTCAATCTCGATTGTGCCGCGATTTTCCTTTTTATTTAGATTCACCTTGATTCGGCGACCGAGTGAATTGGTTAAGGCTAGCTCTACTTCGTCATAAAAGGTATCCCGGCGGAGAGGGTGGTTTTCCGGTTGTTTTTTTTCTTTGGCGGCAGCCTTTGCAAGCCGCTCTACTTCCCGAACAGAAATCTCTTTTTTTAAGATCTGATCGGCAATTTCCACCATTTTTTCTTCATCATTCAGGGAGAGAAGCGCGCGCGCATGCCCTGCTGAGATTTTTCCATCCCTAGTTAATTCCAAAATTGGGGTTGGGAGGGAGAGCAGGCGCAATGCATTTGCGATCGCAGGACGGGAACGCCCCACACGGGCAGCCGCAGTTTCCTGCGTTAGGCCATAGGTATGAATGAGCTGCTGCAATCCTTCTGCCTCTTCAATTGGATTTAAATCTTCTCTTTGCAAATTTTCGATTAATGCGAGCTCCATCATCTCGCTATCGCTCATTTCACGAATTACAACCGGTACCTCTGATAACCCTGCCCGGCGGGCAGCGCGCCAGCGGCGTTCTCCAGCCACAAGCTGATAGCTGCCATCTGGCATTGGGCGAACTAGAAGCGGCTGAATAACGCCGTGCTGCGCAATGCTATCCGCAAGCTCAGAGAGCGCCTTTTCATCAAAGGTTTTTCTGGGTTGATCCTTATTGGGCTCAATCTCATTGAGGCTGAGCTTTACAGCGCTGGCTGAGCTATTTTCCTCCACAGAGTTATCTGCAAAAAGTGCATCCAGCCCACGCCCGAGGCCTCCTTTTTTTGCTGCCATACACGAATTCATCCCTTTCCATTTAAACGCAAAAATTCATCTGCAAATTCTTCATATGCGGAACTCCCGCGCGACGAACGGTCATAATATATGACCGGCTGGCCAAAGCTCGGCGCTTCTGAAAGGCGAACATTGCGTGGAATCACGCTGGAATATACCTTCTGTGGGAAAAAGCGCTTCACTTCGTCCACAACCTGCTGGGTCAGGTTTAGCCTTCCATCATACATCGTCAACAGTACACCCTCGATCTCCAGATGCGGGTTGTAGAGACGTTTGACCTGACGAACGGTGGACATCAGTTGGGATAGGCCTTCCAAGGCATAATACTCGCATTGGATCGGAACCATAATAGAGTCTGAGGCGCATAATGCATTGAGCGTAATGAGCCCCAAAGAGGGGGGACAATCTAAAAAAATGAAATCATAAAGAGGCACAAGCTCGGCGAGCGCTGTGCGTAGCCGGGATTCCCGGCGTTGTGATTCAACGAGCTCCAGCTCTGCTCCCGCGAGACTCATGTTGGCGGGAAGAATATCGACATTGGCATATTGGCTGGAAACGACGGTTTCCAATGCGCTGACGCCGTTAATTAAAATATCATAGGTTGATTTTTCAATGGAGCGCTTATTCAGCCCCATGCCGCTGGTGGAGTTTCCTTGTGGATCGATATCTACAAGAAGCGTTTTTAAGCCATGTTCCCCGATCGATGCGCAAAGATTGACGGCGGTGGTCGTCTTTCCAACGCCGCCCTTTTGATTGACGATTGCAATTGTTTTACCCATTTTGTTGCTCAGGCCCTTCCTTGAAATGTCCATTTTCTTATCACAATATGAATTCTTTCAAATTATAACACAAAGCAGGAGAGAAAGAAAGGTTTCCGTTAGCTTTCCGTAAAAATTCGTTTCACGTGAAACATTAGCTCATACAGAAGTTATTAAAAAGTAAATTACAGGATCTTGTTAAAAATTTGAAAGAGACCTACTATAGATTGTATTAGAGAGGTGAAAAGAAAAAAAGTTTCACGTGAAACATTAACCACGGTATATAAAGAGCAATACGCCTGTCAGCGGCCAAAATCAACGCTGGCGGCATCATCGTCCTTGGTAGGCGTCAACCCGGCAACGAAAGTTACGCAGTCAGCCTCCGAAGATGCCCTAAAAAACCGTGTTGCACTTTGTACAGTGAGGATAACATCAGTGAATAAAAAAACAAAGCCGCCAAAGGAAGTCAATTGCACGCTAGTTGCGTTCTCAGGCTTAGCTGGCGTTAGCCAGCCTTCACCCTGCGGCTTTGTCATTTTGAGATTGCGTCCCATCGGTGATCTTGCAAGGTTTTTAACGAATATGGGATGAAAACTGCGATTGGTCCTGTTCACTGATGCGAAAGAATCGCATAATAAAATGGTTCGTTATTAATCATAGGCCTTAGAAAACAGAAAGAAGAATCTTTGTAAATAAAAAAACAATAACGGGACAGGCGAACAACCTGTCCCGTTACTGCGGATGTGGGGTGTGAAAGAGAAAAGATATGGTCTTTGTTTTGCGCTGTTTTTAGCGCAGGAAAAATGGGGGAATTTATTCCAAAACGCGAATGCGTTATTGGCAGGAAAATCATGCACTGTCGGAGCAGGAGCGGATGACCGTTTCACCGTTTTTGGGAATACGGACAACATATTCAATATACTCATCCGTTTCTTTGCGGGAAGAGTCAGCGGAAATTCCGGCCCGTTTCATCGTATCGACTGCATGGTTTAAAGTGTTTATAAAAAGTCGAACATCTTTGAAAAGTTTAATGGGTGCCTTCTTCTGTTTTTTTTGCAAATCAGGGGTATCTGTGTTTTTCAGAAGCTGCTCAATGAGCTTTTCGCTTTGCGAAACATTGAGTTTTTCCAATGCGATGTGATCGAGTGCTTCCTTCATTTGATTAGTGGTCTCCAGCCGGAGCAGAGCACGCGCATGGCGCTCTGTGAGCTGTTCCTGCTCCAAGGTGCGTCGGATTTCTTCCGGCAGCCGTAGGAGGCGAAGCTTATTGGAGAGCGTGGATTGCGCCATACCGAGCTTTCGCGCGGTTTCCTCCTGGCTTAGGCCATAAACATTCATCAATTTTTGTATGGCGTCAGCCTCTTCAAAAAAGCTGAGATCCTGGCGCTGCAAATTTTCAAGCAGGGAGAAGATCGCCGTTTTACGATCATCTGCATTGATGAGGATGGAAGGGATTTGTGTTAATCCAGCTAATCGGGCCGCGCGAAGCCGTCGCTCCCCGGCAATTAACTCATAGCCTCCAGGCACCGCCCGAACGGTAATTGGTTGTAAAATGCCATTTGCACGGATGCTTTGCGCAAGATTTGCAAGCTCTTGGCGGTCAAAATGGCGGCGTGGCTGCGTGGGGTTTGGCATAATTTCTTGCTCTGGAATCATAAGGATCGAACCGCCGGATTTTGGTTTTGGAGGGGACTTTTTTAACAAGGGCATATAAAAACCTCCTTCCTGATTGGGCTTGTCCATGTTTACAAGACAAGCTTATCAGGCAGGAGGGAAAAAGTCCAGTTTTTTTGATCGTGTAAAAACAGCCTGAAAACTGCTTTTTCTCTATTATACCAGCGGCTTTTTGGCAATTTGAGCAGAAGGGCGCGGATATTTTGGCGAAGTATGCGATATTTTTTGAATGATTGGTAGGCTGCGGCTGCCCGCTGAATCGATTTCGTAACGCTCCAGGCGCTCTAAGCTACCGCCTAAAAGGGAGATTGCAAGTTTTGCCTGTGTGAGTTCTTCGTCAATATCCCCTGCTTTAAGCGGGGTAAAAAAACCACCCGGCTTGGCAAAGGGCAGGCAATATTCGCTCAGATCGCGTAAGTTAGAAACGGCTCTCGCAGTAACTAAATCAAATTGCTCCCGGTATCGAGAATCTTGCCCCGCTTCTTCTGCACGCCGGTGCAATGTTTCCGCCTGTAGGGCAAGCGAAGAGAGCGCCTGTTCCAAAAAGAGGAGCTTCTTTTTTGTGCTGTCCAGGAGCGTCAGTTGCAGATCAGGGCGGGCAATCAAAAGCGCAAGGCCTGGAAATCCGGCTCCCGTGCCCACATCAATCACTTTTGCGCCTTCAGTCGGCGAAAAAAAGGAGAGCAGGGCGAGGCTGTCGATGAAATGTTTGGCGATTATTCCATCCGGCTCCTTAATTGCCGTGAGGTTTATTTTTTGATTCCATTCAAGGAGCAAGGCGGCATAGGCGTCAAAACGAGATAACGCGGTTTCATCCAGCTCCACTTTCCACCGTGCAGCGCCACGGCGCAGGGTTTCTATATCAATCATAACGAGACCCGCCTTCCTGTTGAGTAGTAGGATTGCTCTGACAGGCATCCTTACGTTTTTGCCCGGATGCAAGATAGATCAAAAGGACAGAGATATCCGCCGGGCTCACGCCTGAAATGCGGGAAGCCTGCCCAACGTTTTCCGGACGAATTTTTTGAAGCTTCTCACGCGCTTCCTTTCGCAACCCGGTAATGGATAGAAAATTGATTCCCTCTGGAAGCTTTTTTCCCTCCAAACGGCGCATTTCATCAATTTGTGCCTGCTGACGTTTGATATAGCCTTCATATTTCAAACCGATTTCCACTTGCTCAAAGATTTCATCCGGAAAATTGGGCCGTGTTGGATCAAAAGGCTTTAACAGGCGATAGTTGAGTTGTGGGCGTTTGAGCAGTTCGCTTAAACGGACGCCTGTCTGAATGGGAGATGTTTCACGTGAAACAAGCAGATCATTGAACGAGGGAGAAGGGGAAAGAACGGTTTCCTCCGCACGCTTTTGTTCCAGTTCGATCAAGCGGCGCTTTTCCTGAAAACGATGCCATCGCTCTTCGTCGATCAGACCGATTTCATAGCCGAGAGGTGTCAGCCGCAGGTCAGCGTTATCCTGCCGCAGGATCAGACGGTATTCCGAGCGAGAAGTCATCATCCGGTATGGATCGGAGCAGCCTTTGGTTACGAGGTCATCAATCAATGTGCCGATATAGGAGGAAGCACGGTCTAAAATGACAGGTGTTTTACCCTGAAGCTTGCGGGCGGCGTTGATGCCCGCGATCAGCCCCTGCGCGGCAGCCTCCTCATATCCGCTGGAGCCATTAAACTGCCCGGCGCCGTAGAGCCCCTCTAAATCCAAAAACTCCAGCGTTGGCCGCAAGGCAAGCGGATCAACACAGTCATACTCAATCGCGTAAGCACTGCGCATCACCTCGCAATGAGTCAGGCCGGGGATACTGTGCAAAAATTTGAGTTGAACATCCTCCGGAAGGGAAGAAGAGAGCCCCTGTAAATAGAGCTCCTCCGTTTGCGCACCGCAAGGCTCAATAAAAATTTGATGGCGCTCCTTATCCGCAAAGCGGACAATTTTATCCTCAATGCTAGGGCAATAGCGTGGCCCCACTCCCTCAATTTTGCCGCCGTAAAGTGGGGAGCGGTGCAGGTTATTCAAAATGATTTGCTTGGTATCCGAGTTGGTATAGGTAATGTAGCAAAGCGCGCTGTTTTGAATCGGCTGCGCTGTAGCGAAGGAGAAGGGCACCGTATGCTCATCGCCCGGCTGCGGCTCCAGTTCTGTAAAATCGACGCTCCGCCGGTTTACCCGGGATGGCGTGCCGGTTTTAAAGCGCCGGGTAGGAATGCCTAACTCCTTTAAGGAATTGGCGAGTTCTGTGGCAGGGAACATCCCGTCCGGCCCGCTTTCATAGGAGCAGTCACCCACATAAACACGCCCAGCCAAAAAGGTTCCAGTTGCCAGAATAACTGTTTTAGCGTGATAGATGGCCTCAAGCCGCGTTTTTAGCCTCCAAATAGCGGGTGCTTCCGCGGTTGCCGCCGTTTTCATCAGGGAGACAATCTCCGCCTGCTTTAAAAAAAGACGCTCTTGCCGCTCCAGACAATGCTTCATATAAGCGGTGTAGGCACGCCGGTCAATTTGTGCGCGCAGGCTGTGAACGGCAGGGCCCTTTCCAACATTGAGCATCCGGCTCTGCAAGGTGTTCGCATCCGCCGCGCGGCCCATCTCGCCGCCGAGCGCGTCAATCTCGCGCACCAAATGGCCTTTTGAAGTGCCGCCAATCGAAGGGTTACAGGCCATATTGCCCACCCAATCCAAATTCATGGTAAAAACAGCCGTTTTACAGCCGAGCCTTGCCGCCGCGAGGCCTGCCTCAATCCCGGCATGGCCCGCGCCGATCACAGCGACGTCAAAGGTATCTGCAAAGTATTCCAAACAAACTCCTCCATAGAAAGGTAGATATAGATATATATGTCATTTTCCAACACAGAAGGTTGAAAAGACTTCGTTTACAATCGCTTCATTTGCCTTTTCTCCCGTCAATTCCAGCAGGGCGGAGAGCGCGCCGTCGACGCATACGGTTACAGCGTCGAGCGTCATCCCCACATGGATTGCCTCAAGCGCTTGCTCCAAACAGGAGAGTGCTTGGATGCAGCAGGCCCTCTGGCGTTCCGTTGCAAGTAGGGGAGCGGTAGGGTCGAAATCCTGTGTTCCCAACACGCGGGCAGCAGCGTCGGAGAGCGCACCATACCCTTCCCCCTGTGCGGCGGAAATGAAAATGGTCTCCGGAATCATCCGCTTTACGCATCCAGCGTTCAGCCGCTGGGAAAGATCCGATTTATTAATGATCGCAATACAGGGGCGGCCCTGGCAGGCATTCAGCAGGCGAAGATCTTCTTCGTTCAAAGGTTCCCCTGCATCGAATACGGCTAAAATCAGCTGTGCGCGCTCTAACCGCTCCCGTGCGCGCGTAACGCCGATTTGTTCTACCGGATCGTCCGTTTCCCGCAGGCCGGCCGTATCCGCCAGGTGCAGCAACAGGCTACCGAGACGAACTGTTTCCTCCACGATATCCCGCGTAGTGCCTGCATAGGAAGTGACGATAGAGCGTTCTTCCCCGGTGAGGAGATTCATCAGTGTGGATTTTCCCACATTGGGCCGGCCGCAAATCACGGTATCAACGCCCTGTGTCACCGCGCGCCCGGTATCGAACTGCGCCAAAAGGGCGGAGAGCCTCTGCCGGGCCTGTGCAATATCGTGGTTTAGGGAGTTTATATTCAGCTCCGGCAGTTCATCCTCCGGATAGTCCGCCCAAGCGGCCATATGCGCGGCGTCTTTTAAAAGGGATTGGGAAACTGCGTGGATCTCGCGGCTGAGCGCTCCATCATGCGCACTCAGCGCAGCACGGGCTGCCTGGCTACCCTGTGCGCCGATGAGCCCCATCACAGATTCTGCCTGCGTAAGATCCATTTTGCCGTTCAGAAAGGCCCGGCGTGTAAATTCACCTGCGGCTGCCGGGCTTGCACCCGCCTGAAAAACCGCACGCAACGCCTGCTGAAGCAGAAAGAGGCCACCGTGGCAGGAGAGTTCTACCACATCCTCACCCGTGTAGCTGTGCGGCGCTCGAAAAACCAGAGCGATGGCTTCATCGATCGGTCCACTTTCATGGAAAACTCGGCCAAAATGCGCACGGTAGCCTTTGGATTGCGCCAAAGGCAGCCCGCTCGCCGCCTGAAAAACCGCATCGGCGATTTGCAGCGCTTTTGGCCCTGAAATTCGTATCACGCCGATGCCGCCTGCCGCCTGCGGCGTAGCGATCGCGGCAATTGTATGGTTCAAAAAAATCCCTCCCGGGTGATATATATAAGGAAAAGGCAAAGAGGACGGTGTCAGCCGGCCGGCCGCCTGATTTCTGAATCAGTATAGCACGAATTGCAAAACACGTCGAGTATTGGCAAACGAGAAGTTTCCCCCAATGAGGCTTTCCGCAAAATAGGCTGTTGAATTTTTACAGGATCCATGTTACCCTAATGCTAATTTACACAGGAGGGGGAGACGGACAAAATGCTTCGCCGTTTTATCGACTACTATAAACCGCACCGCAAGCTTTTTTTTGCCGATTTGTTTTTTGCCTTTCTGTTGGCTGTGTGCGACCTGTTTTACCCGATGATCGCAAAAAATATCATCAATGAGTATGTGCCGGATAAAAATCTGCGGCTGCTGCTGATTTGGTCGGCGGTGTTATTGGGCATTTATCTGCTCAAGGCTGGGTTTAATTATTTTGTAAACTATTATGGACACATAGTGGGGGTCAGAATGCAGGCGGATATGCGCAGAGATGTGTTCCGCAGGCTGCAAAAGCTGCCATTCTCTTTTTATGATGAAAATAAGACGGGCAGCATCATGTCACGCATCATCAACGATCTGATGGATATCTCAGAGCTTGCCCATCATGGGCCGGAGGATTTATTTTTATCGCTGGTTATGCTGGTAGCCTCGTTTGCAATCCTCTGCACCATTAATGTGCCGCTGACGTTGATTATTTTCCTAACCCTCCCCTTTATCATCTATTTCTCCATGCGGCTGCGTAAAAATATGAAAGCGGCCTTTACCAAATCGCGCGAAGAGATCGCGGAGGTGAACGCAGGGCTGGAGAATTCCATCGCTGGGATTCGCGTGACCCGTGCATACACGGGGGCGGAGCATGAAACATGGAAGTTTGAGCGGCAAAACCAGCGCTTTGTTTCAGCGCGCAGCGCGGCTTATAAAATCATGGCGGTGTTTACCACCGGCAGCACACTGTTTACGGATGTACTCTACTTGCTGGTGCTGGTCGCGGGAGGGCTGTTTTTCTTTCAAGATCGGATCGACGCAGGGGAGTTTGCAGCCTATCTGCTGTATGTGAATTCTTTTCTAAACCCCATCAAGCGTTTTGTAGCCTTTTTTGAGCAGTATCAGAATGGAATCACCGGTTTCCAGCGCTTTGAGGAGCTGATGGCGCAGGAGGAGGAGAGAGAGGAGCCAAACGCTTCAGATGTTCATCAGCTTGCCGGAGCCATTGATTTTGACCACGTCAGCTTTCAATATGAAGGGGAAAAGGAAGAGGGAAGCGGCCGATATATCATCCAAGATTTGTCGCTGCACATCGATCAGGGCAAAACGGTTGCTTTGGTCGGCCCTTCCGGCGGCGGAAAGACAACGCTCTGCCATCTGATTCCCCGTTTTTATGAGGTGAGCGAAGGCCGAATTTTAATCGACGGGCAGGATATCACAAAGATGACCCGCACCTCCCTGCGGCGGAATATCGGCATGGTCGCACAGGATGTGTTCCTTTTTACAGGGACAATCCGGGAAAATATTGCATACGGCAATTTAGACGCATCGCAGGAGGAACTGATTGCAGCGGCGAAAAAGGCGAATATCCATGATTATATTATGTCGCTCCCTGAGGGATACGATACCTACATTGGTGAGCGGGGCGTGAAGCTCTCCGGCGGGCAAAAGCAGCGTATCTCCATTGCGCGGGTCTTTTTAAAAAACCCATCAATTTTAATTTTGGATGAGGCGACCTCCGCGCTGGATAATGCGACCGAAATGCTGATTCAGGAATCCTTGGAGGAATTATCGCGCGGGAGAACCTCTTTGATCGTTGCGCACCGGCTTTCCACCATCAAAAATGCCGATGAGATCATTGTATTTACGGATGAGGGGATTCAGGAGCGCGGCACGCATGATTCACTTTTGGCGCAAGATGGAATCTATGCGCAGCTATACCGCTATCAGTTCCGCACATAAAACAGGCCGCATTTTTGTTTGTGCGAGTGTATGAGCGCGAGCTCAACGGGGATCAACGCGTTTTTTCCCGGAAACCCCGCAACAAATTGGTTTGCTGCGCATCTTGCCATACGGCAACCTTTTCAGGAACGGTAACGCGGAAAACGGTGTGACCGCTCTGCTGGCGGCCCATGGTTCCATAATGGAAAAGAAGAAGAATTGTAAGGATTTCGTAAGAATTCTCCGCCTGAAATGTAACAATCGCCTGCTATCCTAAGAAAAGGAAGGCAGGTGATTGTTTGCTTTTCATGGGTGCTCTGGTATACTAAAGGGGACGTTTTTAAAGGAAACCCTGATGAAAATACCGGAAGGAAACGGGAGGAAACAATTTTATGTATCATATTCTGGTCTGCGATGACGATAAGGCGATCCTGGATTCGGTGGAGATCTATCTAAATCTGGAGGGTTATCATACCATCCGTGCAATGAATGGGCAGGAAGCTCTTAAGGCAGTTGAAAACACAGAGATCCACTGCGCAATCCTGGATATTATGATGCCGAATATCGATGGCCTTACCGCAACGCTAAAAATGCGGGAAAAGCATAACTTTCCAATCATCCTGCTCTCGGCTAAAAGTGAGGATACTGATAAAATTACAGGCTTGAGCTTCGGCGCCGATGATTATGTGACGAAACCATTTAATCCGCTGGAGCTGATGGCGCGCGTAAAATCTCAAATTAGGCGCTATGTGCGGCTGGGCAGCATTGAGTCGAAGGAGGGCGTGATTATCACCGGCGGCCTTGCGCTTGATACCGTGGCCAAAGAGCTGACGCTTGACGGAGAACCGGTCCGGCTGACAGCGCGGGAATACGGCATTGTGGAATACCTGATGCGCAATCTTGGCCATGTGCTCTCGACGCAGCAGATTTATGAGGCGGTGTGGAACGAGCCCTCCTATTCCAGTGAAAAAACGGTTACGGTGCACATCCGCCGCATCCGAGAAAAAATTGAAATCAATCCAAAGGAACCAAAGTATTTAAAGGTGGTGTGGGGCATTGGCTATAAAATCGAAAAGCTTTCTTAGATCAAAAGGGCTGAAAGCCATCTGCGTGCTGTTGGTGCTGGCGCTGACCGGTGTGTGCATGCTTTCGGTTTGCCAGGCCGTCGATCTCGCTAATCATTTGGGTGGCAGATCGCTCGAATCGATCCTTCAGGAAACGGACGGTGATTTTACCTCCAGCAGCATGTTTCAGCAGCTATTGGCGAAAAACCTCTATTATATGCACCAGATGGCATTTGTGTATCATTCAGAGGAAGCAGTCCGCGACGGCTCGGCCTTGAAAGAGCAGGAAGAACTGCTAAAGAAGGAAAAGGACGAGAAGTTGCAGGAAGAATTTGAATCATTAAGGCAGGAAAAAGAAGAGGAAGCGGCGCGGCAAAAGGAGAACGATTATAATTCATATGATGAATACGGCTCCATAGAAACAACCGCCCCTTCCTCCACTGAACCAACCAGAGTGGAGCTGACCGAGGAGGAAGAGGCAGAAATCCGCAGGGAGGTCGAGTATCAATATAATGAACAGCTGCGATACCTGCGCATGAATTTTGAGGATAAATACCGAGAGGCAAAAACTGCGCTTTCAGAGCTTGTCAATCTCCACTACCTTTTGGTCAATCGCAAAACAGGCGAGATCTACACCAATTTGGAAGGAAGGATCGACCCTAAAACAATGGATCTGCGCTCTCTCGTGGAGCAATACCAATGGAATGAAAGCTATACGGAGCAATATCGCTATCATTCCGGGGAACGGGTGGATTCTTATAGTCAGCAAACAGTAGGCATGTGGGTGGGATCTTTGGATTATGATAATTGGGCCAAAGCATATCAGGATCGGGTAACGCTTTATGAGAAGGAATTTGTCAATCAGGGCTGGGACGTCTATGTTGGCCTGAACGATCATCTTGAATCTTCAGATGAATTTTATTCGCTGCAAACCCAATTTAGAATTGCTAAAAACACGCTGCCGTCTTACCTCATAGCAGCAGGGGTTTCCTTCCTGCTAGTGGTTGCCCTCGCCATTTGCCTAATTGCCGCAAGCGGGCGCCGCGCCGGCACGGAGGAGATCACTCTCATCTGGACAGATCGGATTCCAAACGATCTGCACTTGATTCTATCCGGTGCGCTGATTGTGGTTGGCGTTTCCTGTACGGTATACACGATGTCTTCGCTTTGGTATCCTTCATACGAGGCGAGCAGTCTCGGGGTGGTCGCAGCGATCGCCTCTGCGATGGCTACTGTGGGCATACTGCTTGAATGGCTGACGAGCGTTGCACGCAATCTCAAACGTAAGCAGTTCTGGCGCAATACATTGCTTGCAAAGCTCTTCCGTTTCTTCAAGAAAAACTGGAGGCGCTTTCAAACGGCGCTCCATCATCTCAAAGCGGATATTCAAAAGCATGCAATCCCGAAGCATCACATGGAAAATCTGCGCATATCGATCCTGTTTTTATTCATTGGATATCTGTTGGGCAATATCATCCTTATGGCTCTTACAGTCCTTGCCCTACGAGATGCTTCCTATGGGGGAAGCCCGTTGGTCTTTTTATTTTTCGGCTCCATGACAGCGGGATTCAACCTCATCGTTTTGATTTTATTTTGGAAAAGTGTCATTGCGCTGGATGAAATGATGACAGCTGTTTCCAAAACGAGGCAGGGCGATCTTAGCTATCCGCTAACCCCTTCCAAAATGCCGAAGCTTCTGCGTAAATTTGGAGAAGATATTATCGGCATGCAGGAAGGGATGCGAACTGCAGTGGATGAGGCGATCAAGGGCGAACACATGAAAACGGAGCTCATCACCAATGTTTCGCATGATCTGAAAACGCCGCTGACCGCGATTGTAAACTACGTGGATCTGCTGAAAAAGTGCGAAATCTCCGATGAGACGGCGCGGGAATATATCGGCGTGCTGGAGGAGAAGAGCGAACGGCTCAAGCATTTGATTGAGGATTTGGTAGAGGCCTCCAAGGCGACCACAGGCAATGTGAAGCTTAATTTTGTGAGGGTTAACCTCTATGAGCTTGCCATGCAGGCGATGGGAGAGAATGCGGATGCGTTGGAGGCAGCAGGGCTGGATGTGCGGCTGAACCAGCCGGAGCAGGAGCCCATCCTCTTTGCGGATAGCCAAAAGACCTGGCGGATTATTGATAATTTAATCAGCAATGTTAAAAAATATGCGCTGGCCGGTACAAGGGTTTATATTGAGGTTGGCGAAGAAAACGGCGCTGGCGTTTTTGCAATCAAGAATGTGTCCAGGGAACCGCTTGATGTTCCAATAGAGCAGCTCACACAGCGTTTTGTGCGTGGGGATGCCTCCAGAAGCACGGAGGGCAGCGGATTGGGGTTATCGATTGCACAGAGCTTGTGCGAATTGCAGAGTGGTACGCTAGAAATTACAATGGATGGCGATTTGTTTAAGGTTACCGTGCGTCTCCCTTTAGCTGACCGCTAATCGGCAGGGGGGCCTATCAATAAAAACAAGCGTAAATAATGAAAAGAGCCGTAGTTCCGGAGGAACTACGGCTCTTTTGAGATGGTAATCAAATAAATAAATTAAATAATTAAAAAAATTGATTTTACGATTGACAAAGTGAATTAGATGTGTTATTTTTAAACCACAGGACATCAGAGAAGAAAGGAGTTGAAACGATTGCCACATGAAATTATCGGGATTTGCCCCGTTTGCGGGGAGAAGCTTCATGTAACGCAATTATCCTGTTGCCAGTGTGGAACGCAGATCAGCGGGGATTTTGCACTTTCCAAATTTAATGCGCTCAGTAGGGAGGAGCTTGCTTTTGCGGAAACGTTCCTGCGCGTACAGGGCAGCATCCGGGAGATGGAAAAAGAGCTGGGCATCTCTTATCCAACTGTGAAAAAAAATTTAGAGACGATCATTCGCAAAATGGGCTTTGAAGTGAAAAAGAAATCTGCCCAGCAAGAGATGCTGGAGAAAATTAGAAATGGCGAGCTTACTGTGGATGAAGCAATCACACAGATCAAAACAAACCAAGAAAAGGAAGATTAAAAGCCATCTCTGGCAATCTGAGTTTCGTGATTTTCGAGCATCAATGCGATTTAAAATTTTGGCTGCTTAAATCCGCAAACCTGTGCGGATTTAAGCAGGAAAGGAATGATCATGAGCATGAATACCCGTGCAGAAATTTTGCAGATGGTAGCAGATGGCGTGATTACCCAGGAGGAGGCAGATCGTTTGATTGATGCGCTTGGCGCATCTGGGCAGGGGCAGAGCGATCCACCGGCAGATGGGAAGTTGGAAGCGCCTGAAAACTGGCAGGAAAACGGGCTTTGCACAGAAACGGAGGAGCCATGCCAAAACATCCGCGTGGAGGTGGATGTGGGAGGGCTTAAACTGTTGCCCTCATGGGATGGAAAGCTGCGGTCCGAAGTGAAAATGCATTCCATGGGGGACCGTTTAACGAACTACAGCTATGGGGTGGAGACGCGCTTGGGGGAAACCTATCTTTACCTGAAGCGGAAAATGTTCCGGCCCTGGGGCAGGAACGGTGGCGCCACGTTGGTGGTATATGTGCCGAGCGGTATGCAACGGGTGAATTGCAAGGTGACTGTTGGCGGTTGCCAGGTGGAAAATATTACTGTGGAGGAGCTGCATATCCACACAGATACCGGCGGAACCAGGTTAACCGGTGTGCAGACGAAGAAGACGAAGATAACCACTTCCACCGGGGGAATCGATTATGGCCGGGGGAACCGGGCGGCCAACCAACTGGAGCTAAAAGCGGAGGTGGGGGCTGTATCGGCATTTCTATCTTTGGATCGGGGCTTTCATCTGTTTTATAACACCAATGTCGGCAAGCTAATTGATAAGCTGCCTTCTCATATACGGATTATGAAAACGGGTGGGCAAAATATCGTGGGGGACAGCGGTGAAATATTATATGGTGACAGCGCATGCCAAATCAATATTGAAAGCTCAACCGGTGCAATCCAATTGAAGGAAGAAAAATAGGAAAAGAGTGGATTCGCCTTGTGCGGGCGAATCCACTCTTCGCTTTTTATAGGAAACATCTTATGATTTGTTTGCAGGAGCGATTTTTTCGGAAAGCTTCAGTGCAACTAGCACGAGGGAGAAGCTGATCGCCCCGCCCATTGCCACATCGCTGAGGTAATGCGCGCCCATAATGAGGCGCGAGAAGGCCACGAGAGATGTATAGATGAATGGAAGTAGAAAGCAAAGCCGCTCTTTTCCCTTGAATCGATCCGTGTAAAGTGGTAGGAGCATCATCAGGTAGCTCATGCCTGCGCCCGCCGTGTGCCCACTGGGAAAAGATTTATTCCCGTTGATCCCATTAGGGTGGAGCCATGAGGTGAAGGCGTCGTAATTCCCAGCCGCGAGCAGATCACGGAAACGAACGCGGCCCCAGAGATATTTCAAGCCCTCAATGCAAAGCAGCTGGGCGGTCATAACAACCACGCCAATCCAAGCGGCGGCTCTTAGCTTTTGCATCAGCTCGCGTGGAATAAGGCTCCCTATGAGCAGCGCGACGATTCCAAACCCGACGCCCCAGAGGATGCTGAAAAGCATTCGATGCTCCTCCACAAAGAAATACTTGCCGAAATAGTAACCGAAATAGGCGGAGCCGCCAATAGAAAGCAGAAATCCGGCGGCTTTTTCCCAGCGGCCGGATGCGGCAAAAAAAATTACCGTACCAGCGAGCGGGCAGATCAGGCGTGAGGGGATTTCCCCCGTGTTGCGCAGCCAAATAGCAAAGAGATTCCCCGGATTGTTTAGCCAGATATCAAGCGCTAAGTCATAAAATACGGCGACCGCCATGGCGATCACAAATAGGCTATAAAAGCAGATAGCCGGATTTTTGTAACGCTTCAGCACCAGTCCACCTCCATATCATTTGTACACCGTGGGTATATTTACAAAACAAATATACTGAAAATGATGCGATCTGTCAAGAATCTGCGCTTGCGCAAGTCCAAATTAGTTAAATCTCTAAGAAAATTGGTATTTTTTCTATAGTATTTCTAGCGCGTTTTCGATATGCTAAAAGCGAATAAGTTGTGTTATATATGATGGAGGGATCGCATGCTTCCTTTTCAGATTGCGCGAAGAAGAACGCCCTATTTTGCCCGTTGGGCAAAAATGACCAAGCCTTTTATAGGGGAAAAACACACGCTGGAGGGCAAAAAGATTTGTTATTCTATCCAGAAGGAAAAAGAATATGCCAATCATCTTGAAATGGCTGGATTTTATGCGGCCTCTATCATCAGCTATGGAGCTGATTCGAGCGGCAACCTGCGGATTATGCGCCATGTTGCGTTCCCCTCCCTGCGTATGTATCCGAATCTGACGGGGAGCCATCTTGACTATAATTTTAAGGGAATCACCTTTTCGATCAATCAAAAACCGGCGCGGGAAAAGGCGATTCGGTTTGAGTTTGACGGTATTTTACACCTGTTTACTGATTTAAGCGGCATAGAAGCGGAACATTGTATTTTTACTGCACCGAATCGAAAGGCCTGCGTGGAGAGGGTACGGTTGTGCAATGCAACGGGCAAGGCCGCGCGCGTGCAAATTCACAACCATGACCATCCGACTGAAACAAAGCCCTGCTACGGAATGAATCGAGCTGTTTATCGCATGTATATGCAGGAAGATCCCTGCATGCAATTTGATTTGCAGCCAGGAGAAGCAAAGACCGTTTCGGTTGCCTATTGCGCTGCGGAAAAAGGGGAGCAATTTATCGTCGATTGTGAGGCGGAATCACGCTCTAGGCAAGCGTTCCTGAAAGAAACGGAAACCTTTTTTGTCGTAAATACACCGGATAAAACGCTCAATACCATGGCGGCATATGCGAAAATCCGAGCCTGCGAGAGCATCTTCCAAACAAAGGCCGGGCTGATGCATTCCCCGGGCGGCGGCTATTTTTACGCCGCGATATGGACGAATGACCAATGTGAGTATATAAACCCTTTGTATGCATATCTCGGCTATGAAACCGGCATGCAGCAGGCTTTCAATACCTACAAAATGTATCAACCCTACCTTTCTCCTGACAAGGCGCTGGTTACAAGCATCATCGCGCAGGGGGACGGCGTTTGGCACGGCGCGAAAGACCGCGGCGACAGCGCCATGTATGCCTATGGATGCAGCCGCTTTTTGTTGTCGCTTGGAGATCGGGAAACGGCGCTTCTCTATATGGACTCCATCCGGGATTGCATTGCCTATACGCTCTCGCAGATTGGGAAAGACGGCGTTGTGCGCAGCGACTCGGATGAGCTGGAAAATCGCTTTGAAAGCGGTAGCTATAATCTCTGCACCTCCTGCCTCGCCTATGATGCATTGAGGAGCTGCGCCTTTTTGGAAAATGAAATCGGCGACAAGGAGCGTGCGAAATTCCTTCTGGAGTGTGCAGAGAGGCTTTCCCAGGCGATTGAAGCCTATTTTGGCGCGCAGGTAGAGGGGTATTTCACCTATCGGTATTGCAGGGAGGAAAAAAATCTGCGCTCCTGGATCTGCGCTCCGCTTACTATGGGGCTGACACAGCGGGCCGATGAAACCGTCCGTGCGCTTACAAGCGGCAAGCTTTTGAAGAATGACGGCTTGGTGACACGCAGCGGGGAAAAGGTGTTTTGGGATCGAACCACATTGTATGCACTGCGTGGAATGTTTTATTGCGGAAAGGCAAATGACGCGCTACGGCTCTTGAAGCGCTACTCTTCAGCACGGCTGCTCGGTGAACATATCCCATACGCGGTAGAGGCGTTTCCGGAAGGGAATCAGGCCCAACTTTCCGCCGAAAGCGGGCTATATTTACGCATCTATTCCGAGGGGATTCTCGGCTATCGCCCAACCGGATTGAAACGCTTTGAAATAAAGCCGAATTTGCCGGCGGAATGGGACGTGTTTTCCATAGAGCAGATGCGGCTTTGCGGGCAAACGGCGAGCGTGTATGTGAAACGTGAGCAGAACGCTTATGAAATCACAGTAAAAACGGAAACGGGCGCGCAGTGCGTAACGGGGCAAAGGGCAGTGTTTTCGTTTTAACCCGGCAAAAGGGGATTGACAGGGCTCAAAGGCTGAATTTTATGAATGGGTTGATTGCTCATATAGAAAGCTTCTTATAGATTAGACTACTTTTATCAGTTCAAAGCATGAAGAAAGAAAAAACAACCGATGGCAGATTTGCCATCGGTTGTTTTTGCGAATCAAAAAATAGAGGATACTTTTGCAGGTGTACGCAGCTTCTATTTTTTCCCCTCCGGCTCGAGCGAATAAATGCGTAAGGCTTCCTGTAGTGTGTCAACGGGGGATTGCCCTGCGCCCATTTTTACAGAAATATAGGGCTTTGCCCCCGCGCTGACCAAGATCCGGCCGCGTAGAAGAGCGGCCAGGCGCGATACCTTCTGCATGTCGATCGCATTAGAATAGAGCAGCAGGCAGTTGCCGCGCTGGCTGATTTCGTAGATGCCCTGCCCAGAGGCGGAGTTGCGCAGGAGGGAGACATTAACCAGCCCCTGCACACTGGGCGGCGGGTCTCCAAAACGGTCGATGAGCTCGTCATATACGTCCTCCACATCATCCGGCGTGCGGATATCCGCAATCCGCCGATAGATAGAAAGCCGCTGTGGGATGCTCTCAATGTATTCCTCAGGGATGTGCGCTTCCACTTGCAGGTCAATTAGGCACTCTTCCTCCGGCTTTTGCGGTTTTTCGCCCCGCTCCTCCGCGATAGCTTCCGAGAGCATCTGAATATACATATCATAGCCGACCGCTTCCATATGACCATGCTGCTGTGCGCCGAGAATGTTGCCTGCGCCGCGGATTTCGAGGTCGCGCATTGCAATTTGGAAGCCGGAGCCAAATTCTGTATATTCCCGGATTGCACTCAGGCGGCGGGTGGCGATTTCACTCAATTCCTTGCCACGGGTAAAGGTGAGGTAGGCATAGGCCCGCCGGGTGGAGCGCCCCACGCGCCCGCGGATTTGATGCAGCTGTGCAAGGCCCAGCCGGTCGGCGTTTTCGATAATTAGAGTGTTGACATTTGGCACATCCACGCCGGTTTCAATGATGGTCGTGCAGACGAGCACATCAATCTCCCCGTTGAGCAGATTGCTCCAAATTTCGCTGAGCTCTTCCTCTTCCATCTTGCCATGGGCAATGCCAATGCGCGCCTCTGGCAGGAATTCATGGATTCGTGCCGCCGCGCGGGTGATCGTATCCACCCGGTTATGCAGGTAGTAGACCTGCCCGCCGCGCCGCAGCTCCTTCTGGATCGCCTCTGCCAGAATCCCCATGTCGTGCTCCATTACATAGGTTTGCACGGGGTGGCGATCCTGTGGAGCCTCTTCCAGCATCGACATATCGCGGATGCCGGTCATTGCCATATTGAGCGTGCGGGGGATCGGGGTAGCGGAGAGGGTGAGCACGTCAACGGTCGGGAACAGTTCTTTCAGATGCTCCTTCTGCGCCACACCGAATCGCTGTTCCTCATCAATGATCACAAGGCCCAAATCTTTGAATTTGATATCCTTTGAGATCAGCCGGTGCGTGCCGACCACCATATCCATGCTGCCTTGCCTGAGCCCGCGCAGGATTTTTGCCTGTTCCTGCGGCGTGCGGAAGCGCGAAATCATATCCACTTCCACAGGGAATCCCTCAAAGCGCTTGAGGATCGTTTGATAGTGCTGAAAGGCAAGGATCGTCGTTGGCACGAGCATGGCGCACTGCTTGCCCTCCGCAATGCACTTAAAGGCGGCGCGCAGGGCAACCTCTGTTTTGCCAAAGCCTACGTCGCCGCAAAGCAGGCGGTCCATCGGATAATTTTTCTCCATATCGCCTTTGATTTCGTCAATGCAACGCAGTTGATCGTCTGTTTCCTCAAATTCAAAGCGCCGTTCAAAATCGTTCTGCATGTCCGAATCTGGAGAGAATGCATAGCCTGGCGCCTTCATGCGCTCCGCATAGAGCTTGGTAAGCTGCTCTGCCATATCTTTGACAGCGGCGCGCACGCGCGAGCGGGTTTTTTGCCACTCCTTGCCGCCGAGGCGGTTAATTTTCAGGCTCTTGCCATCCTCATGCGGGCCGATGTATTTGGAAACGAGATCAAGCTGCGTGACGGGGACGTATAAAACATCCTCTTTTGCATATTTGATTTTGATGTAATCCTTGGTAACGCCGCTAACCTCCAGCTTGTTAATCCCGTCAAAAATGCCGATGCCGTGAACAGCATGAACAATATAGTCCCCTCGGTGTAGCTCATCGAGCGAATGGATGCCCGCGCGGGGATTTTTGTTTTTCTTTACCGCGCGGCGAGAAGCGCCCGCCGCGCGCCCGTGGGTGAAAAGCATAAATTTCAGCAGCGGGTATTCCATGCCCGCAGTGAGCCCGCCGGGCAGGATGCTGACACGGCTTGAGGGAAACTCAGAAGGAGGAATATTAAAAAAAACGCTGGGCAGGCCCTCGGCTTCCAAATCCTGTGCGAGCGTTTTAGCGGCCTTGTCCGTGCCCGCCATCACAACACAGGTATACCCTTGCTCCCGTGCCGGGCGCAGCTCTTGCAGCAGGATATCGAGCGCGCCGCCCCAAACGGGCAGCTGCTGGGCATTGAGCGTAGTCAACGCCTGCACGGGCGTATCAAAGCTGCCGCGGGCGAAGGTGTCAAGATAGATTGCGCCGTGCTCCTCATAGGCTTTGACCAGCTCCCCCCAGCCTAATGTAAAGGTATCCAGGCCGCGGCACAGGATGCCGTCTTCAAAGAGCTCTTTTATTTCTTCATGAAAGAGGGATGCGGATGCCGCCGCGCGCTCCTTAACTTTACCGGTATCGCTGATGAATAGCATTGCGTCTTCCGCATAATCGAGGATTGTTGCGGGCGAATCGTAAGCGAGGTTCAGATACCGGTCTAGCGAGGAGAGGTGCGCGCCAGCCCGCAGGCTGTCCACATCCGCAAGCAAAGATGCCCTTGCCTTGGCGGCCTTTCCACGCAGGGAGGCGCAGTGCGCTTCAATTTTATCGGCCAAAAGCTCCTGGCTGTCAAATAGGATTTCCAGCGCCGGTGTGATTTTTGCCGATTGGAGCTGGTCTGTCCGGCGCTGGGATTCAATTTCAAAATGTGCGATCGTATCAATCGTGTCGCCCCAAAATTCCAACCGCAGGGGAAACGAGCCATCTGGGGGGAAAAAATCGATAATTCCGCCGCGTTGGGCAAACTGCCCAATGCCGTCTACCGTTTCTGAACGGACGTAGCCTGCGGCAAGCAGCGCCTCTACAACCGAGCCTGGTGTGCAGCTCTCACCTGCCTTCAGCGTAACGGTGCGGGTATAGAGCTCCTCCGGAGGCAGGGTCAGCTGCACGGCGGCCTCAACGGAGCAGACTACAACACGGTATTCGCCCTCCAGCATATGGCCGAGCACGCCGAGCCGCTGCTGCTCATAGTCGCGGGATTGGCCCTGTGATGGGCGAAGGCTCCAATCCCTTGCCGGATAGAGCAGTGCGCCGCCCTTCATAGCGTTTAAGTTTTCTACAAGGCGGCTGCCCTCTGCTTCATCTGCCACGATGAGCACGGCGCGGCAGCCCTCGTCCTCGCATAGCGAGTGCACAAGGTGTGCCTTGTGGATCGGGGAAACGCCCGTCACACCGGCAGGCAGCCGATGTTCCCGGATTGCGTTGGATATGGTTTTATATTCTGCGCTCGCACGCAGCACTTTAGAAAAACAGGACATGGTTGCAGCTCCGCTTCCGCACGCGTTACCGCGCACTGTCAGGTTTCAATTTTCTCTATTCTCCAGACTGACTTCAAGAATGGGATACAGCTCTTCCAGCTGGGTGATTTCATAGGTGCATATAGCGCCGCTCGTGTTTTGCATGCCGCTGGGGTTCAGCCAACAGGTATCAATGCCCGCATGATTACCGCCGCGGATATCGGAGGAGAGGGAATCGCCAATGATCAGCATGCGCGCGCGGTTTTTCTCCGGAATGCGGGAAAATACATAATCAAAAAAGCCCTTTTGCGGCTTTTGAAAGCCGGTCTCTTCCGAAACAAATACGCCGTCAAAAGCATGGGCGAGAGGGGAGCCCTCCAGCCTGCGGTATTGCACCCGCCTCAGCCCGTTCGTCACCAAATAGAGGCTGTATTTCGCCCGGAGAGTATCAATCAGCTCCAGAGCGCCGGGAAGAAGATATGCGCCCTGGCCGAGGTAGCCGATATAGGCTTCATTCGCTTCAACAGGGGAGGCGCCAGCCATCCCCGCGGCGTCGAAGAAGTGCAAAAAACGCTGAATTTCGAGCTGATCCTTTGTGACCTTGCCTAGCTCGTATAATTCCCAAAGAGCCTGATTTTTTTCTTGATACAGGGCAAACAGCTCCTGCGAAAAAGGGAGGGCGAATTGCGCCAGGGTGCGCCGCAGCGCCTCCCAGGAAGCCTTTTGGTAGTCGAAAAGCGTGCCGTCGGCATCAAACAGCAACGTTGTATAGCGGTATGTAGAGTCAAACATTTTTGCACAGCCTTTCTCAAGGGAAGGATAGGGGAATAGCAGGCTTATGAGTTGTATAGGTTCATCGCGCGGTCCGTTTCCTCCCGCACAAGCAAAGGCACTGCTTCACAGGCCTTTTCCATCGCTTCCTTCATCCGAGAAAGCTCGTCTTTTTGAAACGTGGAGAGCACCCAGTCGGCCAGATCGTAATCCGGGCGCGGCTTTGCGCCCACACCAAGCTTTATGCGGGGGAACTGATCGCTGCCCAGTAGATAAAGAATGCTTTTGATGCCGTTGTGTCCGCCGTCCGATCCCTTCCTGCGTATGCGCAGTTTGCCCGGAGGCAGAGAGATATCGTCAAATAGTATAATGATATGCTCTGGTGGAATTTTGTAGAAATTGGCCGCGTCGCGCACCGCTTCGCCGCTATTGTTCATAAAGGTCTGCGGTTTCATGAGGATGCAGCGGCTGCCTTCAATGGCAACGTCGGCCACAACGGATTTGAATTTGATGCGGTCAATCTTCACGCCGAGCTGCTGCGCGAGCAAATCCATGCAGAGAAAGCCCGCATTGTGGCGGGTGAATTCATATTTTGGCCCGGGATTGCCAAGCCCAACGATCAAAAATTCCGGCGCACCGGAAGGGGAACGATTCGTTTTCCACTTTTCAAATAAAGACATCGTGCTCTCCAGCCTTCATATTTATTTCCCAATTACAATAGATTGTACGCACAAACGGGGCTGTGGAAGCGCCCACAGCCCTCGCCCTGAGATCGTTCGATTTTATTTCATGCCCTTATAAGGCTTTTTGCGCAGCACCCAGCCCTCTTTATTCACCTGACGCGCACGCGCGATGCCTAGTGCGTTCGCGGGCACATCGTCGGTGATGGTGGAGCCCGCGGCCGTATATCCATAATCGCCAACCCTGACGGGGGCAACGAGGTTGGAGTTGCAGCCGATGAAGGCGTGGTCTCCGATCACGGTGCGGTGCTTTTCTTTCCCGGTGTAATTCACGGTGACGCAGCCGCAGCCGAAATTCACGCTTTTGCCCACGTCCGCATCACCCACATAAGTCAGGTGGGATACTTTCGTGCCCTCCCCGATCCGGGCGTTTTTCACCTCGACAAAATTGCCCAGGTGTGTATGCGGCCCAATTTTTGCATTGGGACGCAGGTGGACGAACGGACCGATATCGGCGCCCTCCTGGATTTCCGCCTGTTCGCTGAGCACGTTGTCGAGCTTCACATTGTCGCCGGCCAGGGTGTCGATAAGCTGTGTGTTAGGGCCGATGATGCAGTTTTTGCCGATTACGGTCTTTCCGCGCAGGATGGTACCCGGTAGGATGCGGGTATCCGCCCCGATCGTAACATCCGGCCCGATGAACACGCCGTCAGCGCAGGGGATATCCACTCCCTCCAGAAGCCAATGCATCAGCATCCGCTGGCGGGCGAGGTTGTTTAAGTGGAGCAATTGGACGCGATCATCAGCTTTGAGCGCAATATCCGGGTCGGCGGCGGTAAATACACCCACGTGCTGCCTGCTGTCGAGCATGCACTGTACCACATCGATCAAATTAGATTCTCTGCCGGTGCATTCCTCAGCAATCTGGCCCGTCGCCCGGAGCAGTTGGTCACATTGGAACCAGCCGGCGCCGGCAAATACCTCTCGACCCGTTTCATTGGCATCCTGCTCTGCAAGAATGCCTGCAAAAGCCCCGTCCGCGCTGCGGGCAATATGTGGATAGCCGTTGGAGTTTTTCACAAAGGCGGCGAGAATAGTGGCTGCATTCCCTGCGCGTTTATGCGCATCAAAGGCGGATCGTATCGTATCGGCATCTATCAGGGGGATGTTTCCGTTGAGAAGAAATACGTCCCCACCGCGAAAACGCTCCAAAAAGGCGCGTGCCTGCGAGATCGCATGGCCTGTGCCGGAAGGCCCCAGCAGAATGGTTTCGCCGCGCCCCTCCAGATGGCTGGCCAGGGCTTCGCAGTGGGCGGCAACGGTGCAGGTTGATTGGATGCCGGCGTTCTGCACGGCGTCGAGCACCCAGTCGATCATTGGCTGGAAGAGTACCTCCGCCATGGCAGCTGGCCGGGAGGATTTCATCTGTTTGCCATCGCTGGCGGCGAGAATAACTGCACAACGGCTGTTTTGCATGAGTGCGACCCCTTTCCTTGCTTCATAATCATATTATCATAAATGAAACACCAAAAAACCATTTCTTATTGATTTTAATATTATGCCAAGAATGTGGTAGTTTTTCAAGCTTTTCGAAGATTCGAGATTGAAATTGTAAAAAGGTATCTATAATATACAAAACAAGGAAACGCTAAAAACATGAATTTATATCAATCATGCATGGAAAAAATTGTTCGTATCTGTTATAATGCAGGTTGACGTAAACCGGCCCTTCAGGTTTTTTAGGAAACCCGGCCGTGGTCGTGATTATTTCGCTGATATTTAAATTGGAGGATGATTTGGAATGAGCCACAAGTATGTTTACCTGTTCTCTGAGGGCGACGAGAACATGCGCGAGCTCCTCGGCGGCAAAGGCGCAAACCTTGCGCAGATGACGCGGCTCGGCATGCCCGTTCCGCAGGGCTTCACGATTTCTACCGAGGCCTGCACCCGTTATTATGACGACGGTAAAAAGATTGCGCCTGAAATTGAGGCGGAAATCTATGAATACCTTGCTAAGATGGAAGAGATCAACGGCAAGAAGTTCGGTGACCCCAAGAATCCGCTGCTCGTATCAGTCCGCAGCGGTGCGCGCGCTTCCATGCCCGGCATGATGGACACCATCCTGAACCTCGGCCTGAATGACGAGGTTGCCGCAGGCATGATCGCAGGCAACCCGGATCCGAAATTCGAGCGGTTCGTCTATGACTCCTATCGCCGCTTCATCCAAATGTTCTCCGACGTTGTTATGGAAATTTCCAAAAAGACGTTTGAAGTGATCATTGATGAAATCAAAGATCGCAAAGGGGTTAAGAACGATATTGACCTCGATGTGAATGATATGAAGGAGCTCGTCAAGCGCTTCAAGGAGTATTACAAGGAGCAGAAGGGCACTGATTTCCCGACCGATCCCAAAACACAGATGATGGAAGCCGTCAAGGCTGTTTTCCGTTCGTGGGACAACCCCCGCGCCAACGTATACCGCCGCATGAACGATATCCCCTACTCCTGGGGTACTGCCGTTAATGTGCAGCCCATGGTGTTCGGCAACCTGAATGAAAATTCCGGCACAGGCGTTGCCTTTACGCGCGACCCGGCCACGGGTGAAAAAGCGCTCTTCGGTGAATATCTGATTAACGCGCAGGGTGAAGATGTTGTTGCGGGCGTGCGCACCCCCAGCAAGATCGATCAGCTCAAGCAAGATATGCCGCAAGTGTATGAGCAGTTTGCAACAATCGCCCAGAATCTTGAAAATCACTATAAAGATATGCAGGATATGGAGTTCACCATTGAGAACGGCAAGCTCTACATGCTGCAAACAAGAAACGGCAAGCGCACCGCCGCCGCCGCTTTGAAAATTGCGGTTGACCTTGTGGACGAAGGCATGATCACAGAGGAAGAGGCGGTTCTCCGCGTTGATCCGAAGCAGCTTGACGCTCTGCTGCACCCGCAGTTTGATGCAAAGGCGCTGAAGACTGCCGCTCCGGTGGGCGCAGGCCTTGCGGCTTCCCCTGGAGCTGCCTGCGGCAAGGTGGTGTTCACGGCGGAAGATGCAAAAGAGTGGGCCGACAAGGGTGAAAAGGTCGTTTTGGTCCGTTTGGAGACTTCCCCCGAAGATATCGAGGGTATGGCTGCGGCGCAGGGCATCCTGACCGTTCGCGGAGGCATGACCTCCCACGCGGCGGTTGTTGCGCGTGGCATGGGCACCTGCTGTGTTTCCGGCTGCGGCGAGATCACGATGCATGCAGAGGAGAAATATTTTGAGCTTGGCGGCAAGAAGTACAACGAGGGCGACTATATCTCCCTCGACGGCTCCACCGGCAAGATTTACGGCGAAGCGGTACCGACTGTGGAAGCCACCATTTCCGGCGATTTCGACCGCTTCATGAAGTGGGCGGACGCTGCACGCACTCTGAAGGTTCGCACGAATGCGGATACGCCGCGCGATACTGCGCAGGCAGTGAAGTTCGGCGCGGAGGGCATCGGCCTCTGCCGCACGGAGCACATGTTCTTTGAGGGCGACCGCATCAAGGCAATGCGCGAGATGATTGTTGCAAAGGATGTGGAAACTCGCAAGAAGGCGCTTGCAAAGATTCTTCCCTATCAGCAGGGCGACTTTGAAGAGATGTACCGCGTGCTGGAGGGCCGCCCGATGACGATCCGCTTCCTTGACCCGCCGTTGCATGAGTTCCTCCCCACCAAGGAAGAGGATATTGCGGAAATCGCAGGCGAGCTGAATATCACAGTAGACGAGCTCAAGGCTGTAATCGCTTCCCTCCACGAGTTTAACCCGATGATGGGCCATCGCGGCTGCCGCCTGGCCGTCACCTATCCGGAAATTGCCGAAATGCAGACGACCGCTGTGATCAACGCGGCGATCACCGTCAACAAGGAGCATCCGGAATACAAGATCGTTCCTGAGATCATGATCCCGCTGGTTGGCGAGATTAAGGAGCTCAAGTATGTGAAGAGCTTCGTCACCGCTACGGCTGATAAGCTCATCGCGGATGCCGGTGTTGAGATGACCTATAAAGTGGGTACGATGATTGAAATCCCGCGCGCAGCGCTGACGGCGGATGAGATTGCCACGGAGGCTGAGTTCTTCTCCTTCGGCACAAACGACCTGACGCAGATGACCTTCGGCTTTAGCCGTGACGATGCGGGTAAGTTCCTTGATGCTTATTATGATGCGAAGATCTATGAGTCCGATCCGTTTGCCAGGCTCGATCAGAACGGCGTTGGCAAGCTGGTGAAGATGGCTGCCGATCTTGGCCGCCAGACCCGCCCCGACATCAAGCTGGGCATCTGCGGCGAGCATGGCGGCGATCCGAGCTCCGTTGAGTTCTGCCATAACATCGGCCTTGCCTATGTTTCCTGCTCTCCGTTCCGCGTGCCGATTGCGCGCCTTGCGGCGGCACAGGCTGCGATTAAGAGCAAGTAAGCTGCTAAACTCAGAAAAAAGACAAGGAAATCGCCGGAGAGGTTTATCCTCTCCGGCGATTTTTATTTCGTTGAGACCAATCGCACCAAGTCGGGCCGAGTAAGCAAACTGACGATATTTTTATGATACATGATGGCGACACGGACGGCCCCGATAGGGATGCATTGTAGCAAAAAGGTGCGTTCATTTGTTAGGAAGCGTAGACTCGTCTCGGATAACAAGCATTTCATGGCTACCATCGGATTTCATATAATTTATGAAGCTAAATACCAAATAGGCCTTTTTATTACCCGAAAATGCATTTTGAATTGCGGCTTTCATCATCATTTTGTCTTGCCGCCGAAGCAGTCATGTGAATCGCACCGCATAAATTCTGAATGTTTCAATTAGGGCTTTTCGTTGAGAAAAAGCACAGTTTATTGTTTCTGCTAACATATTGGGAACTTGGATATCTCTTTGGTTTATGGTAAAATAGCTTCAAACAAAGTTTGAAGCATTGGAAAAATGGTTGTCGGCGCGAAACGCCTCCTGCCGCAGAGCGGCAACGCCATTTTTCGCTGAGGTTAGCCTATTGCGTATATGGTAAAATGGATTCAGTCACAGGGAAATCGTTTTTAGAAAGCCAAGGGCGGTGTGGAATATGGATCATCAGAAAAAGATCGGCGTTTTTATCCGACAGGCGCGGGAGAGGCAGAACATCACCAAAGAAACGCTGGCCCGTTCCCTGCAAATTAGCGAAGCGGAGCTCTCTGCCTGGGAGGAGGGAGTATCCTACCCGGCACTTACGCAGGCTCCCGCACTGGCAAGGGAACTCGCCGTTTCTCTGGACGAGCTGTTCAATGCCCGATATCACACGGTCGCTCAGGACTATCAGGCATCAGAGGCCTGTTTTCTGCATGAGCAACCGCAGCCTGCTGATGCACCGGACCAGGATGAAACGAAGGAAACGCCCGCGTTGCAGGTTCCTGTGGAAAGCCAGGTTCAAAGCAGGCCGCGGCTGCCGGCTTGGACAAGGCTCCTCCTTGCAGGGTGTCTGATCGTGGAGGCGGGGGCGGGGTGTATCCTGCACCTATCTTCCATGAAAATGGCAGAACTCGTGCTGAGCTCTGCCGTTGCTGCCGCCACGCTTATCATGATCTCCGTCGGCATTTATATATATAGAAAGCATCCCACACTACGCGGTCGGGCGCTCTTATTGCCGCTGCCCGCGGTGATTCTGATGCTGCTTGTGATGGTTCCCTATCTCCTGGCTTAAAGCGTCAGGGCCTTTTTTCAAACGACTTCGACTTTTTTAAAAGCGGAAAATGAGTTTGTTTTTTGGTCCAAACAGCGAAAAAATAAAATAGCTTTTCTTGTATGGTAAAAGGATGATATAATGGGAATGGATCATTAAAATTTATCGTGAGGAGAGGAAAATGATGCAAAACTCGCAGGAACAGAAAAGAATGCCGCTGATTGAAAACCGAACGCTTTGTCTGACCATTTTGTTAATGGCTCTGGTTTACAATGTCATTTTCGGTTGCGTGCGTAATCCACTCGGTGAAGAGAACACGATCTCCTGGATCGGCTACGACCACCCCTTCGCTTTCTTGGTTTGGGGCGGGCTGACCGCCGCCGCGTTTTTTTTGAATATTTCGTATTTATACCATCGTTACCACTATGCGGGTAAAATCGGTACGATCTCGCTCTATACGGCCCCAATGATGGCGATGACGGTGATTTTCATCAATGACTGGGGCTGGGAGCATGTGCTCCACTGGATTGGGGCAATCGGCTTTATTGCGCTCAACGGCGCGGCTTTGCTTCTGTTTTTCCTGCATCATTTCAAAACACATATCAGCTATAAAATCACCTCGTTTGCCGTGGCGGGGATGCTTTTGGCGATGCTGGTGATTTTGCTGACGGTTGGGAAAAGCGGGTTACTGGAGCTTGTGCCGATGTGGATTGCGATGATCCTGTTGTTCCTGGTGAATTTTACGGAGATTTACCCCGTGACGGAGCAAGCGGCCGTGCCCGCGGCACGGGCAAAGGATCGGAAGAAAGCGGAGAAATTGGCCTGGGGGCTCGGCATATTCGGTGCGCATCAGTTTTATCTGAGTTGCTGGCCGCAGGGGCTTGGCCATTTATGGATGACCTATGTAGGGTGCCTGTTTTGCTTGGACCGGTTCATCGGCATGGGTAATATCAACGGCATCGAAGGGGAAAGCGCTTGGATCTACCTTGCAGTAGGCTTCTCTATTTTAATTGGCTCCGCCGCTTGGGCAGTGTGTGATGCGTTGGAGCTGCACAGGGGTGTTCGGAAAGAGGCGCGCGCGTATGCCTATGCTTCCCAATCACGCTGACGTGCGTTTCATAAAGGCTTTTTATCTGCCAAAAAAATTCGCCTGTCGGGAAAGCGCGGCTGGTGTTACCGGGCTTCAGCTATTTCTTGATTCCTCGATATATTCCATAAGATCGCCGGGCTGGCATTGCAGCACCCGGCAGATCCGATCAATGGTTGCCATTGATACAGAGTGATTGTGGCGCAGGCGGGTGAGCGTCCCATCTGCGATATTGGTTGATTTTTTGAGCCGGTAAAAACTGATTTGGCGATCTGTTAGCAGGCGCATCAGTTTGTGATAGACGATTGCCATATGGATGACCATTCCTCTCTTGCACCGAGTGGTTTGAAAGCGTTATCCTCCCAAAGCGTATACCTCAGCATCTATTTTATGATTTGGAGATGAGGTAAAAATGGGCCGCTTCTCCGAATCGCTGTGAATGTTGCGCTTTTGTATTCCATTTTACCGGGAAGCTGTGGCCAGATGACCAAAAAGCCGGGTAAAAAGCCCTTTTATCAGGGAAAATCACTTGACCACTTGAGAAAAGTGTGTTATAGTGATCTTACCTCTAAGAGGGCTCTTTTTTTGTACCCATTTTTAGAGGGAGGCTGGAACCTGAAAAATTCTGCTGGAAGGCAGGCTGCGGGTTTCTTGCGGAGCAGTGCCCTCAAGGTTGCTCGGCAGGGAAAACGGAGCTGAGCCCGCGGATTGACAGGCTCTGAAAATATCCGGAAAACTGGAGGTGCCGTCATGAGAGTAAAAGTCACTTTATCCTGCACGGAGTGCAAGCAGCGCAACTACAATACGATGAAAAACAAGAAGAACAACCCCGACAGGCTGGAGATGAATAAGTATTGCAGATTCTGCAAGAAACACACGCTCCACAGAGAAACCAAATAAGAGCGGAGGAAAGATGAATGGCTGACGAAAAGAAAAAGGACGCGGTGGAAAAGGCTGAAAAGAAGGCCAAGGCCACAAAAGCGGACAAGGCCGATAAGGCAAACAAACCGAAAAAGCCAAATATCTTTGTGCGCGCCGGCAAGGCGATCGCCCGCTTTTTTAAGGATTTTAGGGGCGAAATCAAGAAGATCACCTGGCCTGATGCGAAAACCGTGCTCAAGAGCACCGGCGTTGTAATCGCCGTGATTTTGATTATCGGCATTGGCATCTGGATTGTGGACTTCGGCCTTTCCCAGGGACTGAGCCTGATTGAGGGCCTGGCGCAGGATCCCACGACAACGGCCGCCGCCGCAGAATCAACTTCGGGCGTCACCAATGCCGCAGCAGGTGTCATTCAGCTGTTTGGCGGGCTGCTTGGTTAAGGCGCGTTCGAAGCGAAAGGGTGGTCTAACATGGCTGACAGCGCAAAGTGGTATGTAATTCATACCTATTCCGGCTACGAAAATAAAGTGGCCAATAATATTGAAACGGTTGTGGAAAACCGCCAGATGCAGGATCAGATCCTAGAGGTGAAAATCCCGATGGAAACGGTCACTGAAATCAAGGATAACAAAAAGCGCGATGTAGAGCGCAAGGTGTTCCCCGGCTACGTTCTGGTGAAGCTTGCGGTCGATGTGGAGGACGGGGAGTACGTTATGTCAGACGATACTTGGTACGTCATTCGCAATACGCGCGGCGTTACGGGCTTTGTAGGCCCGGAGAGCAAGCCCATCCCGCTCAGCGACGAGGAAGTGCTTGCGCTTGGCGTAGAGAAAAGGCAGGTCGAAGTGGCCTATCAGGTCGGCGATCTTGTCAATATTATTGACGGCCCATTCGGGGATTTCTCCGGCGTCGTCGAGGAGATTGATCCGGATAAAGATCTTGTCCGCGTGACGATTTCCATGTTTGGCCGCGAAACCCCGGTTGAGTTTGCGCTCGATCAGGTGGAGCCGGCAGTCAATTAATCACAGTTTGGTAATTAGCGGCCCTGCCGCTTATTATGCGCCTGCGCGGCTTTGCCGCCCGGCGCGGGGGTTCGCCCCCTGTGGGAGGAGTAAGAATTCATACTTGCTCCGCCAATTACCACATATATTTGGAGGTGCAAAAAATGGCTCAAAAGGTTGTAGGTTTAATTAAGCTGCAGATCCCCGCCGGAAAAGCAACCCCGGCACCCCCGGTCGGTCCTGCGCTGGGTCAGCACGGTGTGAACATTATGGCGTTCACGAAGGAATTCAATGAGCGCACAAAGAATGATATCGGCCTGATTATCCCGGTCGTCATCACCGTTTATGCAGACCGTTCTTTCACGTTCATCACAAAGACGCCGCCCGCCGCCGTTCTTCTGAAGAAGGCCTGCGGAATTGAAAAAGCGTCCGGCGTGCCGAACAAGAACAAGGTCGCAACGATCACCGGTGAGCAGATTAGAAAAATCGCCGAGCAGAAGATGCCTGATCTGAATGCAGCGAGCGTAGAAGCGGCAGCCAGCATGATTGCCGGCACTGCGCGCAGCATGGGCATTGTTGTCTCCGATTAATGCTCCCGGGTGGGAGGAACAATCCGATTAACCACTCTTTAGGGAGGTCAGACGAATGAAACATGGTAAAAAATATGTCGAAAGCGCCAAGCTTGTCGATAAAACAAAGCTCTATGACCCTGCGGAAGCGCTGGAGGTCGCGGTGAAAACCGCAACAGCTAAATTTGATGAAACTGTGGAAGCCCACATTCGCTTGGGCGTTGACTCCCGCCATGCGGATCAGCAGGTTCGCGGCGCGGTCGTATTGCCCAACGGAACGGGTAAATCCGTGCGTGTTGCTGTGTTCGCTAAGGGCGACGATGCAAAAGCAGCGCAAGAGGCAGGCGCGGAGTTTGTCGGCGCGGAGGAACTGGTTGCCAAGATTCAGGGCGAAGGCTGGATGGATTTTGACGTGGCGATTGCTGCGCCCAATATGATGGGCTTGGTCGGTCGTCTCGGTAAAGTGCTTGGCCCGCGCGGCTTGATGCCAAGCCCGAAGGCTGGCACCGTAACGCCTGACGTTGCAAAGGCTGTTACAGAGGCAAAGGCTGGTAAGATTGAGTACCGCCTTGATAAGACCAACATTATCCACTGCCCGATCGGTAAAGTTTCCTTTGGCGCGGAAAAGCTGAATGAGAACTTCTCCACTCTGCTGGAAGCGATCATTAAAGCGAAGCCCGCGGCGACGAAGGGCCAGTATATCCGCTCCTGCGTGGTTGCCACCACGATGGGCCCCGGCGTGCGCATTAATGCAAACCGCGTGGGCGGTGCGGAATAAGCAAAAATGCTTGACACGGAGCAATCTGTGTGCTAGTATAATAATCACTGTTCTTACACCGAAGACAGCAGGTGCGCTTTGCGCATAATGGCTTTTGCCGCCTGCCGAGGAATGGAGAGCATACGACGGCCGGAGGTCTCCGGCATGAATTTGTATGTTGGCCCTTCCTGCGGTGCGCGGGAAGGGTTTTTCTTTTTCCCGTGTAAAGGCGTTTTTAGGAAATGCCTGAGATGCCGGCTCTCCATCCTTCGGATGGGAAGCGGTAGATTTAGAGGAGGTGAAATCCATTGCCGAGTGAAAAAGTATTGGAACTCAAGAAGCAGAAGGTTGCAGACCTCTCCGCACAGCTGAAAAATGCATGCGCAGGCGTGGTCGTCGATTACAAGGGCATCAATGTGGCGGATGATACAAAGCTTCGTAAGGAGCTGCGTGAGGCAGGCGTTCATTATGCTGTCGTTAAGAATACGTTGCTGCATCTTGCTGTGCAGGATGCTGGCCTTCAGGAGCTTGATAATGTGCTTTCCGGCACAACCGCAATTGCCCTGAGTGAGGATGATTATGTTGCCCCCGCACGCATTCTGTGTAAGTTTGCCGATGCGAGCAAAACCTTCACTGTGAAGAGCGGTTTCTTGGATGGCGACGTGATCGGCCTTGAAAAGATCAACAGCCTTGCAAAGCTGCCGTCCCGCGAGATTTTGCTCGCCACGGTGTGCAATGCGTTCAACGCACCCATCGCTTCCTTTGCACGCGCGATTCAGGCGATTGTCGACAAATCCGGCGAAGCCGTTCCCGCACAGGCAGAGGCTCCGGCAGAGGCGTAATTGCAAGGTTGTATTGCAATCGCCCTAGCTACAATATGAAATAATTGGAGGTTTATTACAATGGCATCTGATAAAATTAATGCGATCATTGAAGAAATCAAAGTCCTCTCCGTGCTGGAGCTCTCTGAGCTGGTACATGCAGTTGAGGAAGAGTTCGGTGTGTCCGCTGCTGCTGCGGTAGCAGTTGCTGCTCCGGCCGATGGCGGCGCTGCTGCTGCGGAGGAAGAGAAGACCGAGTTTGATGTGATCCTTGCCGAGGTCGGTGCGGAGAAGATCAAGGTTATCAAGGCGGTCCGCGAGATCACTGGCCTTGGTCTTGCCGATGCAAAGGCTCTTGTTGACGGCGCTCCGAAGGCCGTGAAGGAAGCGATCTCCAAAGAAGACGCGGAAGCGGCGAAGGAGAAGCTGGAGGCTGCCGGCGCGAAGGTTGAGCTCAAATAAGCTTACGCTGCTAAGAATAAAAGACCTGAAAGCATTGCTTTCAGGTCTTTTTCTCATTCTAATCTTTGAAAATGAGGTCGGATCCATACAACAGAAGTCCTAGAGGTTAGGCGCTTACGCGGGCAAAAGGACTCATAGGGTATAGAATATAAAAAAATCTTATGCGATATGATGACGCTGGCGGGGATTACAAGGCTGAAACGATCGGGGCTTTCCATTGGACACAAAAGGGGAAGCAATTGATATGAAACAATGGTTGTTGGGGGAAGGAAGGGAATGAATCAAATGGAAACGGGCATCCCTAGCGAACTGGCTGTTGAAATCCGCAGTATCTACTGGAGCTGGGTGCAGATGAACGATGGCGCCATATGGAATGTGTAGCCCGTGAGATCGAAAAATTGGCAGCTCGCTATCATTTGGATCTGCTTCTTTGCGAAAGCATGGCGTATTGCCATGATATTTTCTGCGTGCTGGAGCCCAAGGAGATGCTGCTGGCCGTACAGGAGCGGTACGGTAGCCTTTTTTCTATGATGCGGAACGGATGATCCCATCTATGCTATACCAACGGATATCAGCGTGCCTTGCACAGTCGCGGTGGGGGATTCAGAATAAGGAAGCGCTCAGCGCCACCGCATGCTATACGACGCTGCGGGCGGAAGTAAGCGCGCTGGATATGGCTTTCATTGCAGATAAATTGGCCTGGGAATCGAGGGGTTCGTTTTTTGAACGAGTTAGCGCTGCGGTTGAGAGATTGCTCCCAGAGGCATGCCACCTATATGCAAGATATGGAGCGGCACGGGCAGATTTTGCTGCTACATCCCTGATGGCTGGAAGCAAAGGCGCATTTGCTTCCAATTACTTGACCAGATTTTTAAAACCGTGTATAAAGAAAGGGATGGGCGGCAATACAAAACTTAGATTGTTTTCGTCCTATTTGAGAAAGGCGTGTGATAACATGATCTCGGAAAATCGAAAGGTCGTTTTGATCGGAACCGGCATGGTGGGTATGAGCTATGCCTATGCGCTGCTCAACCAGAATGTCTGTGATGAATTGGTGCTGGTGGATTTGGACCGCAAGCGGGCGGAGGGTGAGGCAATGGATTTAAACCATGGCCTAGCGTTCTCTGGCTCGAACATGAAAATTTATGCCGGCAGTTATGAGGACTGTAGCGATGCGGATATCGTCACTATTTGTGCGGGCGTCGCACAAAAGCCAGGAGAATCCCGACTCGACCTGCTCCAGCGGAACACGGCGGTTTTTAAATCGATTATCGACCCGGTCACAGAATCGGGCTTCAACGGGATTTTTCTGGTGGCGACTAATCCGGTGGATATCATGACGCGGATCACAGCCGTGCTCTCAGGGTTTAATCCCCGTCGTGTTTTGGGCACAGGCACCGCGCTCGACACTGCCAGGCTGCGCTATCTGCTCGGGGCCTATTTCCATGTAGATCCCCGCAATATGCATGCCTATGTGATGGGCGAGCATGGGGATAGCGAGTTTGTTCCATGGTCGCAGGCAATGATGGCAACAAAGCCGGTGCTCTCCATCTGTGAAGAGTCCCATGGAAGATATTGCTGTGAGGAAATGGAGAAGATCACAGAAGAAGTGCGCGGCGCGGCGCAAAAGATTATTGAGGCCAAGCGCGCAACCTATTACGGCATCGGGATGGCCCTTGTGCGCATTACACGCGCGATTTTCGGCAATGAAAACAGCGTGTTGACAGTATCCTCTATGATGCGTGGAGAATACGGGGAGACAGGGGTATTCGTAGGCGCTCCCTGCATTGTAAACCGCAATGGCGTCCAGCGCATTTTGCAGCTGTCTCTAAACGATGAGGAAATGGCGCAGTTCAAGGCCTCCTGCGAGACGCTTCGCACTCATTTTGATGAACTGGGGCTGCAATAACACCAAAAGGGAACAAAGAGGCGGGGCATTCAGCGCCCCGCCGTTATGTTTAAAAAATTAGGAAGGATGTGGAGCGGTGCAATACCGGAAAGACCCGAAAAGTGGAAACAGGCTGTCTGCACTCGGCTTTGGATGTATGCGCCTGCCGAGAAAACACGGCGCGATCGATCAGGAAGAGAGCACGGCTTTGATCCAAAAGGCAATTGAGGATGGCGTTAACTATTTTGATACAGCCTACATGTATGCAGGGAGCGAGGAAACGCTTGGCCGGGCATTACAAGGAGGCCTACGGGAAAAAATATACATAGCGGATAAGATGCCGCCTCCTTTGTGTAGAAACGCGGCGGATTTTGATAAGCTTTTGCATAAGATGCTGGACCGGTTGGGGACGGATTATATCGATTATCTTCTTATTCATATGCTGACGGATGTGGAAACATGGAATCGCCTCTGCGGCCTGGGGATTGAGGATTGGATTCGGACGCAGAAGCAGGCGGGCCGCATCCGGTCGATCGGGTTTTCCTATCACGGTGGGCAGGAGGAGTTCCCCAAGCTGCTGGAGGCATATAATTGGGATTTTTGCCAAATCCAATATAACTATATCGATGAAAATAATCAGGCAGGGCGCAGCGGGCTGCAAAAGGCGCATGAGCGCGGGCTGCCCGTGATCATTATGGAGCCGCTGTTGGGCGGCAGGCTGGCGGAGAATCTGCCGCCGGCCGTGAACGCGGCGTTTCGGGCGGCAGATCCGGCGGCAACGCCTGCTGAATGGGGGCTGCGGTGGATTTGGGATCAGCCGGAGGTTACGGTTGTGCTCAGTGGGATGAGCACACGAGAGCAGCTTGCGGAGAATGTGAAGGTGGCCGGAGATGCGCTGCCCGGCTCCATTGGGGCGGAAAAACAGGCGGTATATGAGGGCGTAGCCAAGGCGTTTCGTTCCTCTTTCCGGATTCCCTGCACGGCCTGCGGCTATTGCATGCCCTGCCCCTATGGGGTGGATATCCCCTCTTGTTTTGCGGCATACAATGCGGCCTCCATCCAGAAAAAAACGGGGAAGAGCCAATATATGAATACAACGGCCGGCTTCCGGCCCAGCCACCATTTTGCGAGTTTGTGCAGAGAGTGCGGTGCATGTGAAAAGCGCTGCCCACAAAAGATAAAAATCCGCGCGGAGCTCAAAAAGGTAGCAGGGGAATTTGAGCCGTTTTGGTTCCGCCCGGCGATGGCGGTAATTCGATTCCTGCAAAGAAAGCAGTGCACTGCGGCTCCAAAAGGATAGAATAGATGTTTGGCTTTTCGTATCATAATGGCGATACCCCCGCCTTTTTGGCAGGGGCATTGCTAATTTTTTCTCCAAATATCAAAAAGAGGGGAGTTTCCGGAGATCATTGATTGCCGGAGTCATACTGGATTCTGCTTGTTCCAAAATCTTTATCCGCGTTTTTATGGAGCTAGTTACTTGCTGCTGCCCTTTTGAAAAAAGCGTATTGCTGTTTTGAAGGATCCCGTCACACATATTAGAAAGGCCGCCATATAGCATGATTTGCGATACCGATGCCTCTGCTACCCATTTATTGTCCTTATCATAATTGGAGAATTTAACTGCATTGGCTCTTGTACGCAGAGCGGATAGTTTGGGCAAGAGGGCAGAAAAGGATACCGATTCATTCAGCGCCATCGTCACTTCATTGGAGATCGACCCGAGGTTCTCCATTTCCTCTCCCAAAGCAAGCCTCCATAACACGGCTGCATCACAATATTGCTCTAATTTCAAAGCACTCTCTAAATATTTCATGGCGGGTTCGTCAGCCGAAATCCCCAAAGTTTGCCCTAGCTTTTTTAGCTGCTGGTATTCTTGTATCTTTGCCTCAGAAAGATCGCTCACAACTTTAATCTTTGCATCCTTAAGTGCATTTGTGAAGGCAGTGGAGAGTGCTGTTTTCTGGCGGTTGCTCAGTTTTTTATCTATAACTGCCGAGGATGCTTCTTCATACTCTCCGTTTTGAATCAGTGTAATTGTTTGTTTTTCAAATTTTGTTTGCTGAACTATAAAAACAGCGAGTACTGCACCTGCTAAGATAAGCAGTGCGGCTATGATTGAGAGCGCAATTAAAAGCGTTTTTTTCGAGTGGCCAGAGTTGCTTGTTGCTGCTGTCTGTAGATTCTTTTCCATGTTTCCTTACTCCTTCTTTTCCCGACAAAGAAATTGATATAACAATCCTTTGCAAACCAGTATAGCAAAGGGAGGCGATAAAAGGAATGGGAGGGCAAGTCAATTTAGGGAAAATATCTAAAAGGACAGTTTGTTTTCAGCAAAACTTAGCATTGGATAATGCCATAGCCCCAGTTTTCAAAGCATTTGTCAAAAATCTTGGCGCATTGCATCGTTGCGCTGTGGGGGACGGTTTCACTCTCAAGCTTGCCGGCCCGGATGCAGCGCATGGTCTCCCGCACTTCAAAGACAAAACCGTTGCCATAATTTTTTTGGAATCGCTTCACGGGGAGCCCCTTGCTATTATAAAGCGTGCAGGAGTGTGAGCAGTGTGCCCGAGGAATCCGGATAAACCCTTCTGAGCCATAGATGCAGAGCTCCTCCCGCACGGTGGCGGCGGTTGTCGCCTGCAAATTCGCGGTGCAGCTGGGAAAACGGAGCAGGATACTATCCGTTTTATCCACGCCGGTTTCAGAGCGGGTAAGTATGGATTGCACGTCTATCACCGGCTCGTCGATCAGATATGTGGTCAGTTCAATCGCATAAACGCCGATATCATAGGCTGCGCCTCCACCCAGCACCGGATTGTTGATCCGGTGCGCAGGGTCTCGGCTGGCAGAGAAGCCAATGGTGCAGGTTGCCGCCTCCAAATTGCCAATCCGGCCCTCCTTTATCCACTGGCGGGCCTGATTGATATGCGGCAGAAAACGAGACCACATTGCCTCCATAACAAACAGCTTCTTTTCCTTTGCAAGGCTAAAAATTTCCTGTGCCTGCGCTGCGGTGGGAACCATACTTTTTTCGCAGAGAACGGGTTTATTATGTTCTAAGCAGGCTATAATGTTTTCATAGTGGAAATTATGCGTGGTTGCAATATATATCGCATCAATATCTTCCCGTGCCAGGAGATGCTCATAATCGCTGTAAAAATCCTCAATACCATGCCGTTTTGCAAAGCGCCAGGCGCGTTTTTGATCCTTGCTGGCCACGGCCGCAACACATGCATCGTCCACCTTGCCGACCGCGTTGCAGAATTTGTGCGCGATGCCCCCTGCACCGAGGATGCCAAACCGAAATTGCTTCATGCGGAGCGCTTCCTTTCTTTATCAAAATTTCATGATTCGGCTGTTGTTTCTATTATAATACAAAATCCAGCCCTTTACAAAGGAAACCTTGCCAAGGGAAAAGAATGCGGGTATAATGGGCTGGGGCGGCGATACCCTTTGCTTCGATAGACAGCCGCTTTGATAGCCGGTATGGAAAAGAGGTTAATAAAAATGCTGGAATTAAAAAATATTTCCTTTCAGGTGGATGCGGAGGGTGCGCAGCATGAGATTTTGGATCATGTCAACCTAACGCTGCCGGATGGGAAATTTGTGGTTATAACCGGGCCGAACGGAGGGGGGAAATCCACTCTTGCCCGGATCATTATGGGGATCGAAAAGCCGACGGCCGGCCAGATTCTTTTCAATGGGCAGGATATTACATTGCTCGGCATCACAGAGCGGGCGAAGCTCGGCATTGGCTATGCGTTTCAGCAGCCGCCGCGCTTTAAGGGGTTGACAGTCCGCCGGCTGCTGAGCTTGGCGCACGGCAGCGAGCTGCCGGAGGATGCCTGCTGTGCGTATCTGACGAACGTTGGGCTCTGTTCAAAGGATTATCTCAACCGTGAAGTGGATGCATCCCTTTCTGGCGGGGAGGTAAAGCGCATTGAGATCGCCACGTTGATGGCGCGTGATTTAAAGCTGGCGATTTATGATGAGCCGGAGGCGGGGATTGACCTTTGGAGCTTTACGATGCTGGTGGATAGCTTCCGTGCTCTGAGCGCGAAGCGCCAGGAAAGCGTCCTTATCATTTCGCATCAGGAGCGAATTATGAAGCTGGCGGATGAAATTGCTGTGATTGCGGATGGGAAAATTCGCAGCCATGGCAGCCGCGAGGAGATGCTGCCGAAGCTGCTTGGCGAATTTGACGAGGCCTGTGCGTTTCGGAAGGATACGGATGAAACACACGGCGGATGACGCTGCGTTTCTGGAAAGGATGGAACCGATATGAATCAAATTGATGAGCAATTGCTGGAGTCGATTGCCGATCTGCATGGCACGCCGGCAGGGGCATATAATATTCGAAAAAATGGAGCGGGCGTTGCGCGCCAATCCAGTGCCAATATTGAAATTATCCCCAAGCAGGATAAACCCGGTATTGACATTATTGTAAAGCCACATACCAAAAATGAGAGCGTACACATCCCCGTTATTGTTACAGATACGGGCATCAACGACATGGTTTACAACCATTTTGAAATTGGGGAGGGGGCCGACATCCTGATCGTAGCGGGCTGCGGCATCCACAACGATGGTAGCGCGAAGAGCGAGCACGACGGTATTCACACCTTCCACATCGGCAAAAACGCCCGCGTCCGCTATGTAGAAAAGCACTATGGGGAGGGCGATGGCAGCGGCGAGCGCGTATTGAACCCGACGACAGAGGTGGAGCTGGAGGAAGGCGCCTATTGCGAGATGGAGATGGTGCAGATCAAGGGCGTTGATTCTACCATTCGTGAAACGACCGCTCACCTCGCGGCGGGGGCAAAGCTCGTCCTGCTTGAAAAGCTGATGACGCACGGCAGGCAGTCCGCCCGCTCCAATATGGAGATTAATCTTGATGGGGATGGATCGAGTGCGCAAATTATTTCCCGCTCCGTTGCAAAGGATGCCTCTGAGCAAGTGTTTTACCCGCGCGCCGTGGGCAATGCGGATTGCCGCGCACACGTCCAGTGCGATTCTATCATTATGGATCAGGCCAAAATTCGCTCAATCCCGGAGATTGCCGCCAACCACGCCGATGCGCAGGTGATCCACGAGGCGGCGATTGGCCGCATTAATAACGATCAGCTGCTCAAGCTGCAAACCTTTGGCATGACGCAGGAGGAAGCGGAGGCGGTAATCATCCAGGGCTTCCTGAAATAATTGGCTCGGATGACGAATAAAGAGGGATTCAGCTATTAAGATTTTATGAATTTCTTCCGTTTCTGTTGAACTCGATTTAAAAACCGTTTATAATGAATTACATCTATTGTGCCGTCAAAAACGGCCTATCTATGAAGGAGCTGAAGGAATGGATCCCATTAAAGTGGATTTCACAAAAAAGAAGGACGATGGTATTATCATCAAGCCTGCCAAGGCAGGGTTGAAGATTTTCCTCAATATCCTGATCACACTCGTAGGCGCAGGCATCGCCTATTACATCATGCTGCCGCCCATGAACTTCAAGTCAACCGATATGTATATTTTCTTTGTCATCGTCGCGTTGATTTACGTTGCAGCGGCCGCGATCACCTCGGGCGCGCTGCGTAAGGGCGAATACATCCCATATGTCAAAAAGCAGTCGATTGTGCCGGTGATTGTTGTCGGCGCGCTGGCAGTGGTGTTCGTCGTTGGCCTGCTGGTTTCGTCGGTTATCTTCCGCGCGAACTCCTATAAGGATATTATTCAGGTGCAAGAGGGCGACTTTGCCAAGGAAGTGGATACGATCGATTTTGCCAGCGTGCCTCGGATTGACCGCGACGCATCTCTCAATATCGCAAACCGCAGCCTTGGTGCTTTGAGCGATCTTGTCTCTCAGTTCAAGGTCAATATGGTGCCGAATGTGGGGAAAGATGCGCAGATTAACTATAAGAATACGCCGGTGCGCGTTGTTCCGCTGGAATATGCCAACCTAATTAAGTGGTTCACTAACCGTTCGAATGGTCTGCCGGGATATATCGTCGTTGATCTGGTCACGCAGTCCGCTGAAGTCAAACGCGTAGAGGGCGGCATCAAGTATACAACCGCGGAACATTTTAACCGCTATTTAATGCGTCACCTGCGCTTCCAGTATCCAACCTTTATGTTTGCAGAGCCGAATTTTGAAATCAATGAGGCGGGCGAGCCCTACTGGATTTGCCCGGTTGAGGATAAAACCATTGGCCTATTCGGCGGCACGGATATTAAGGGCGCGGTGCTCGTCAATGCAACAACGGGCGAGAGTAGCTACCACACCATGGACGAATTGAAAAATGATGCATCCCTACAGTGGATCGACCGCGTTTACTCCGATGCGCTGCTGGTTGAACAGTTTGATTACTATGCGCAGTATCAGAAGGGTTTCTTTAACTCTGTGCTTGGCCAGGAGGGTGTCCGTAAGACGACGGATGGCACGAACTTCCTCGCAATGCATGACGACGTTTATATGTATACGGGTGTTACCTCTGTTACTGCCGACCAGTCGATCGTCGGATTTACGTTGATTAACCAACGCACAAAGGAAGCGAAATTTTATCCGGTTGAGGGCGGTGCAACAGAAGCCTCTGCACAGGTTTCCGCACAGGATATGGTGCAGGATCTTGGTTATAAAGCGACATGGCCCCTGCTCTTGAACATCAGCGGTCAGCCAACCTATTTTATGTCTCTCAAGGGTGACTCATCGCTGGTCAAGATGTATGCAATGGTTGATGTATATGATTATAGCAATGCCGCCAAAGGAAACACTGTTAAGGAGTGTATGGATAATTATGCGGACCTGATTGAGCAGCGCAAGGGCATTGATCTTGATGTTGACATGAGCGGCATCAATGCGGGTGAGAATGGCGATACCCCCCAGCAGCAAGAGAAGCCGAAAACACAGACCGTTACTGGTGTGGTATCGGATATCCGCACCGCAGTGAAGGGTGGAGACAGCTTCTACTATGTGAAGCTTGACAAGGGCGCTTCGTATTATGCGGTGAAAGCCTCCGATGCGGAAGCGGTTGTCATTCTGAACAAGGGAGATACCGTTACCGTGACGATCCCGACAGATGCGAAGGGCGATATCATTGACGCATCCGAAATTGTAAAGGGCGCGCCGAAGAGCGGCGAAGCGGCATAACGGAATACGAAAATTTTAAGCAGGGGGCTGTTGCAGAACGTTTTGCAACAGCCCTCTTCGTTGCTGAAAAGCAGCGGGTTGCCTTACCATCGGGGGATATCTGCCCCGTGCCGGGCCCTAAAAATTGTTTGACCGTGGGGCAACAGATAGCGGCCGGCCAGATCATTGATGATCTGGCCGGCCGCTGTTTTACTTTTTCACGAGGAGTAGAAATTGCTTCTGTGCTCAAATGTGCTCCATCATCGAACATCTAAGGCAATCACTTGGCGCATTTGCGGATTGTTTTCCTATTTTACCTCTTCCTCATCCAATGCAGCAACCTGATTGCTACATCTTTCACAGATGGAAAGGCCATGCATGCTCACCAGAGAATCCTTTTCTCCACAAAAAAAGCAGGCAGAATCCAGCTTTTTGAGCACTACCGTGCCATCATCCTGCGGGGAAAACTCTAAACGGACATTTTGAGCGATATCAAAGGCCTTGCGCATGGAAAGGGGAAGAAAAATCCCCCCTCGTTTATCCACTTTACATATGGTGCTTTTGGAGCTTTCCATAAGTGCTCCCTCCTTTATTGATGGCGCCGGCCCCGGCGCCCCTTAACCCTAGCTTTATTCCGCATGTTTTTGCCGAAGCTCTGCGCGGCATGCAGCACAAACCGGAACGGAGTGAAATGTTTTCAGCCCCTCACCGCTGCCGCAAAAGAAGCAGGCCGGGATATATCGCTGCACAATAATACGGTTTTCCTCTGCATGCATTTCCAAAGGATCCTGTTTTGCAAAACCGAGACGCTCCCGCAAGGATAACGGCAGAGATACGCGGCCAACCCGGTCAACCTTCCTAACAATATTAGTAGTAACCATGTTTTTCCCCCCTTTTCAAATGTTCTCCAAAATGAGAAAAGGAAATTTTCTCCTTTGTGCTCTAAATTACCGTAAAAGTATAGCATTTTCGGGCAAATTTGAGATAGGAATGTGAATAATCTTCAACATCAAGAAGGAAATAAAAAAATCAGGCTATATCAAAAGCACCGATATAGCCTGAAAAAGGGTATTTTGGGTATATTATCAATCGTTCCTTCCCTACGATGGAAGAATTGCGATTTTAATAGGAGGAAAAGCGTGATGACAATTTGTTATTTTTTAACAAGCACGCGTTCAATTGCTCCAACATACATACGGTGATAATCCTTGGCGGGATAACAAGATGGATCGATCGATGGATCAAGAAACCCAGCTGGGTCGAGATCTTGATACGCGACTTTCCGGCAGATAAATACCAGCTTTGCCTCTTCTATCGCGACAGCCGAGCCGAGAAAAAGGGGGGTTAGCCCAGCTTCCTTCGCCTTATCGATATCGCGGCCGGATTTGGAGCCGCATAAGGATAGCGCTTTTTTATACTCTTTCTCGAAAAAGCTCATGGTAAAATAATCTTCCCGCTCAATAAACTCATAGGTATAGCGCTGGGGGCGGATAAAAATCATTGCAACGTCCTTCCCCCAAAGCTCGCCGATTCCGCCCCAGCTGACTGTCATGGTATTCCACTTTTTTTGATCGCCTGCGGTGATAAGCGCCCATTCATCACGGATAAGCCGGATGGCATTTTCTTTTATCTCACGGATATCGATTTCCTGAAATTGCATCTGCAATCAACCCTCTTTCTTTTTCAATGAAATGATATTTTTCCATCCTATTATACGCGCTTTTTAATGAAATGATAAGTGCTAATCGGTTGAATTTTCCACTTCGTATCGGTATAATGAGAAAGAGAAAATCGTGGAGGAGGATTTTTTACCAAAATATATTTATAGGTTGAGATAGAGTTGGTAAAATGTACGAACCTCTAGAATAAGCGAATATTTATGCAAAAAATTCTTGAAAAAATGAATATTAGGTGTATAATTTTGAATAAAGAAATCCGTTAGGAGGCAATTAAAATGGGTGATATTAAGAAAGTGGTGCTCGCATATTCCGGCGGTTTGGATACGTCGATCATCATTCCTTGGCTGAAGGAAAACTATGATAACTGCGAGGTGATCGCCGTATCTGGAGACGTGGGGCAGGGAACCGAGCTTGACGGCCTGGAGGAAAAAGCGAAAAAAACCGGCGCTTCCAAGCTCTATATCGCAGATTTAAAAAAAGAGTTTGTCGAGGATTATATCTTCCCGACGCTTAAGGCGGGCGCTGTTTATGAAAAGGATTATCTGCTGGGCACCTCTTTCGCCCGTCCTTTAATCGCCAAACGGCTGGTTGAGATCGCTTTGGCAGAGGGTGCGGATGCGATTTGCCACGGCTGCACGGGCAAGGGCAACGACCAAGTTCGATTTGAGCTGGCGATCAAAAAGTTTGCGCCGGGCATGAAGATCATTGCTCCCTGGCGGATTTGGGATCTCAAATCCCGCGAAGAGGAGATCGAGTATGCAGAAGCGCACAATATCCCGTTGAAAATTAACCGTGAAACCAATTATTCTAAGGATAAAAACCTCTGGCATCTCTCTCATGAGGGATTGGATTTGGAGGATCCGGCCAACGAGCCGCAGTATAACAAGCCAGGTTTCCTGGAGATGTGCGTCTCCCCGGAGCAGGCGCCCGATGAGCCCACCTATGTGACGATTCACTTTGAAAAGGGCGTGCCTACAATGCTCAACGGCAAAACGCTCGACGGCGTGAGCATGATTGAAACGCTCAATCGGATTGGCGGCGCAAACGGCATCGGCCTTGCGGATATCGTGGAAAACAGGCTCGTGGGTATGAAATCCCGCGGCGTGTATGAAAATCCGGGCGGAGCAATCCTGTACCGTGCGCACGAGGTGCTCGAGACGATTACGCTTGACCGTGATACGCAGCACTACAAAGAGCTGATCGCGCAGAAATATGCAGAGCTTGTCTATTTTGGCCAGTGGTTCACCCCTCTGCGCGAGGCGCTGGACGCGTTTGTAGATAGCACGCAGCAAACGGTCACGGGTGACGTAAAGCTCAAGCTCTACAAGGGCAATATGATCAATGCGGGCGTCACCTCCCCGTATTCCCTCTACAGTGAGGCGTTCGCAACCTTTGATGAGGATGACGTATATAATCAGAAGGATTCTGAGGGCTTTATCAACCTCTTCGGCCTTCCGATTAAAGTGAAGGCAATTCTCGACGCGGAGCGCGAGGGTAAATAAGGGATTCCATGCAATCAATGATGTGATGAGAGCATAGGGGCGGGCACTTGCAGAAGCTTTTTTCTGCGGCACGCCCTTATGGCGATTCTGCCAGCAGCGGGATCGGGAAAGGATGGCGCAGCAATGAAACTGTGGACGGGCCGCTTTTCCAAGGAGGCCGATCAAAAAACAAATGATTTCAATTCTTCCATCTCCTTTGACAGCCGGATGTATCAGCAAGATCTGCAAGGGAGTATGGCGCATGCCACCATGCTTTGTGCCTGCGGGATCATCAGCGAGAAGGATCGGGATGAAATCCTTGGCGGGTTGCAGGGGATCCTTGCGGATATTCAAAGCGGGAAACTGGCGATTGATCCCGATGCGGAAGATATCCACACCTTTGTGGAGGCGGAGCTTACCGCCCGCATCGGCGAGGCGGGCAAGCGCCTTCATACCGCACGCAGCAGAAACGACCAGGTCGCGCTCGATCTCAGGCTTTATCTGCGCGATGCGTGTGATGCACTTTCAGCGCAGGTGAAGGAGCTGGTTTTGGTGCTCTGCCAAAAAGCGCAGGAGCATGCCGGCACGGTTATGCCGGGCTATACGCATCTACAGCGTGCTCAGCCGATCACCTTCGGCCACCATTTAATGGCCTATGCAGAGATGTTCCAGCGTGATCTTGGCCGGATTGCGGATGCGAAAACGCGCATGGATGTCTGTCCGCTTGGCTCCGGCGCATTGGCTGGCACCACCTACCCGATCGACCGGGCCCAGTCTGCTTCTCTGCTTGGATTTTCTGCCGTTTCGCAAAATTCATTGGACGGCGTATCCGATCGGGATTACTGCATTGAGCTCGCTTCGGCGCTGGCCATTCTCATGATGCACCTCTCCCGCTTTTCCGAGGAAATTGTGATGTGGTGCTCCTGGGAGTTCAAGTTTATTGAGCTGGACGACGCTTTTTCTACCGGCTCCAGTATCATGCCGCAGAAAAAAAACCCGGATATTGCCGAGCTTGTGCGCGGCAAAGCTGGCCGCGTGTTTGGCGATGTGATGACGCTGCTGGCGGTGATGAAAAGCCTGCCGCTGGCCTATAATAAGGATATGCAGGAGGATAAGGACGCGATCTTCGATGCGTTCGATACCGTGAAGCTTTGCCTGACAGCCTTCATCCCGATGGTTGACACGATGACGGTGCTGCCGCAAAATATGCGCAAGGCCGCTGCCGGCGGTTTTATCAACGCAACAGATTGTGCGGATTTCCTGGTGGGAAAGGGCCTGCCCTTCCGGGATGCCTACAAGGCAACAGGAGAGCTGGTGGCCCGCTGTATCCGCGAGGGCTTAACGTTGGAAACGCTGCCGCTGGAAGCCTATAGAGAAGTGTGCGAGCTCTTCGACGAAGGCGTGTATGAGGCGATCTCCCTGGAAAAATGCGTGTCCGACCGCACGCCGCTGGGCGGCCCTGCGCCGGAAAATGTACGCGCGCAGGCAGAGCGCGTGCGGGCTTTGATGCAGAAAGGCGAATAAAAAGGAGACTATTTATGATAAAAATAGGTATCATCGGCGCCACCGGCTATGCGGGCGTTGAGCTGATCCGGATTTTGTTAAATCATCCGCAGGCGGAACTTGCGGCCGTCAGCTCGGTTAGCTTTGAGGGAAAGGCGGTTAGCGAGGTGTACCCCTCCCTTTACGGGCTGTGCGATCTGCCTTGCTGCTCCGCGCAGGAGGCGATCGAGAAGAGCGACGTTATCTTCGCCTGTGTGCAGCATGGAATTTCACAGGAATTCGCGGCGCAGTGCGCGGAGAAGGATGTGGCCTTTATTGATCTCGGCGCGGATTTCCGTCTGAAGGAAGAATCGGATTATGCGCAGTGGTACGGCGGGGCCTATACGCATCAGGAGCTGCATAGCCAGGCAGTTTATGCGCTGCCGGAGCTGTTTCGGGCGGAGATACAAAAGGCCCGAATCCTTGCAAACCCTGGCTGTTACCCCACCAGCGTGGCACTGGGGCTTGCGCCCGCTCTGCGGGAAGGGCTCATCGAGCCGCAGGGGATTGTGATCGATTCGAAATCCGGCGTGACAGGCTCCGGCCGTTCCCCCAGTGAGACGGCGCATTTTCCTAATTGCAATGAGGCGTTCTCCCCTTATAAGATTGCGGCGCACCGCCACACGCCGGAGATCGAGCAGACGCTCTCCAACGTGGCCGGTGAAAAGCTCCAGGTTGTGTTTGTGCCGCACCTGCTGCCGCTCAACCGGGGGATTATCTCTACGATGTATGCCCGCCTGAAGGAGGGCGTAACACAAGCGAAGCTGCGCGAGGCCTACCAAAATGCTTATCACGCTGAGCGGTTCGTCCGTGTGCTGGATGCGGGGAAAACCGCAAACCTGCGCAATGTGCGGTGCAGCAATTTTTGCGATATTTCTCTGCACCTTGATCCCAGGACGGGGACGCTGATCGTCGTTTCCGCGCTTGATAATATGGTCAAGGGCGCAGCTGGTCAGGCGGTGCAGAATATGAACCTGCTGTTTGGCCTGCCGGAGGATACGGGGCTTCATATGATTCCCACCTGTTTTTAAAATACGGCAGGCCGGAAGGCTGCCGTTCAGGAAAGGATGGAACCTGCCATGAAAAAAAGACAATGGGCCGCAATTGTTTTGCTGGTGCTCTGCATGCTGTTTTTGCTGGGTGGCTGCGTGCCGCACCGAGTGGCTTCCGCAGATGCCGCCGGTTTCTTCACAGGCATCTGGCACGGCTGGATCGCGCCGGTTTCCCTGGTGCTCTCCCTGTTTGGCGATTATCAGATCTATGAGGCAAACAACACGGGTTTTTTCTACAACTTAGGCTTTTATATGGCGATTATCAGCGGGTTCGGCGGCCTTGCGCTGTTCCGCAGGAAGCATAAGGATTAACCTAGGCAGGAAGGATGGTTCTATCAATGGTAACATGCTCATTTATCCCCGGTGGGGTTGCCGCGGCAAAAGGCTTTACTGCGGCAGGCGTTCACTGTGGAATTCGAAAAAACAAATCGAAGCGCGACCTCGCGTTGATTTCAGCGGACTGCCTGTGCAATGCAGCCGCCGTTTACACGCAGAACTTGGTGTGCGGCGCGCCAGTCACCGTGACGAAGCAGAACTTGGCGGATGGCAAAGCGCGCGCCGTGGTGTGCAACAGCGGCATTGCAAACACCTGCAATGCAGATGGCGTTGAAAAAGCGCGGGGCATGTGTGAAATCACGGCCAAGGCGCTTGGGATCGCTCCAACGGACGTCATTGTAGCCTCCACGGGAGTGATCGGCCAACCGCTTGACCTCAGCCCGGTGGAGCAGGGGATGCCGCAGCTGATCGGGGAACTCTCCAAGGCGGGCTCCGACCATGCGGCACAGGCGATCATGACGACGGATACCCGTAAAAAAGAATTTGCACTTACCTTTATGCTCGGCGGTAAAGGATGCACCATCGGGGCAATCTCAAAAGGCTCCGGCATGATCCATCCCAATATGGCGACCATGCTCTGCTTTATTACGACGGACGTGGCGATCTCCACCCCGATGCTCCAAAAGGCGCTGTCGGCTGCGGTGGCGGACAGCTTCAATATGCTCAGCATTGACGGCGACACCTCAACCAATGACATGGCCTGCATTCTGGCCTCCGGCAAGGCGGAGAACCGGGAGATTGTTTCGGAGAATGAGGATTTTGCGCTGTTTACACAGATGCTTTCCACCCTCCTCATCCGCATTGCGCGGGAGATGGCGCGCGACGGCGAAGGCGCGACGAAGCTGGTGATATGCGAGGTCAGCGGCGCAAAGGACCAGGACACCGCCCGCACGGTGGCAAAAAGCGTGATCTGTTCTTCGCTTGTGAAAACGGCGATGTTCGGCGCGGACGCAAACTGGGGCCGTGTGCTGTGCGCGATGGGGTATGCGGGCGCGGAGATTGATGTGACGAAGGCGGATGTATCGTTCGCCTCCCCCGCAGGGCGTGTGGAGGTATGCCAGAACGGAGCGGGCATTCCCTTCAGCGAAGAGCGGGCGAAGCAAGTCCTCCTGGAGGAGGAAATCAAGATCGATGTGCGCCTGCACGACGGCGAGGCGCATGCGGAGGCTTTTGGATGCGACCTGACATACGATTATGTGAAAATCAACGGGGATTACCGCACCTAATAGGGCGGTAAAGGAGAAATAAGAGGACGGTTTTAAAAAGAGGGTGACGGCACATATGGAGATATCCAATTTTGAGCGCTCGCAGGTGTTGGTGCAGGCGCTTCCATATATCCAGAAATATTATCAGAAAACGATTGTCATCAAATATGGCGGCAATGCAATGATTAACGAGGGGCTCAAGGACGCTGTGATGACGGATATCGTCCTGCTCTCCCTTGTAGGAATCCATGTGGTGCTCGTCCATGGCGGCGGCCCGGAGATTAACGCTATGCTCGACCGGCTGGGCAAGGAAAGCCGCTTTGTGGGAGGGCTGCGCTATACGGATCGGGAAACCATGGACGTGGTGCAGATGGTGCTCGCGGGCAAGGTCAATAAGGATCTCGTGCAACTGCTCGGCGCGCACGGCGGCAAGGCGTTGGGGTTATGCGGGCTGGACGGCGGTATGATCCGCGCGGTGAAGCATTCAGGCGAGGATCTCGGCTTCGTAGGCGAAATTGAGAGCGTTGACGTAACGCCGATCAACGATGCGTTAAAGACCGGCTATATCCCCGTCATCTCCACCATTGGCGGCGGATATGGGGAGGATGTTTATAATATTAACGCCGATACGGCAGCGGCACGCATCGCGGCCTGCCTGCATGCGGAAAAACTGCTGCTGATGACGGATGTGCGCGGCCTCCTGCGGGATAAGGAGGATGAGGGAACGCTCATTCCGGTCGTCAACGTCAGCGATGTGCCGGGGCTGAAGAACCAGGGCATCATTTCCGGCGGCATGATCCCCAAGATCGAGTGCTGTGTGGAAGCAGTGCGGCGCGGCGTGCACCGCACCCATATTGTGGACGGGCGCATCCCGCATTCCCTGCTCATCGAGCTGTTTTCCGATGAAGGGGTAGGAACGATGTTTATCTAAGAAAGGCGATCCTATGCGAAAGGGTGAACGGTTTTTTATGACATATGAAGAGACCAAACAAACGGCGGATCAATATTTGATGCCTACCTATGCGCATTTTAACGCCGCTTTGGTGGAGGGGAAGGGCGCGCAGCTCTTCGGCCCGGAAGGGGAAAGCTACCTGGACTTCACCGCCGGGATCGGCGTTAGTTCCCTGGGCTATGGCGATGCGGCTTGGGCGCAGGCGATTGCAGAGCAGGCGGCAAAGCTCGCACACACATCAAACCTGTATTACAACCCGGTGATTGCGCAGGCGGCGAAGCTGTTATGCGAAAAATCTGGTTTTGCGCGTGTGTTTTTTGCAAATTCCGGAGCGGAGGCGAATGAATGCGCGATGAAGCTCGCGCGCAAATATAGCTTTGATACCTATGGGGCGGGCCGCTCGACGATCGTCACGCTGAAAAATTCCTTCCACGGCCGCACGATGGAAACGCTCACCGCAACCGGGCAGGATGAACTGCATCAGTATTTTGATCCCTTTCCGCCGGGCTTCCGTTATGCTGCGGCAAATGATCTTGACGCGCTGAAGGCAGCGATCGACGAGACCGTCTGTGCCGTGATGATGGAGCCGGTGCAGGGCGAGGGAGGCGTGCAGCCGCTGGATGCGGATTTTGTGCACAAGGCTTCAGAGCTCTGCCGGGAAAAGGATATCCTCCTGATTTTCGACGAGGTGCAGACCGGCGTGGGCCGGACGGGCAAGCTCTATGCATGGGAGCATTTCGGTGTGCGGCCGGATATTCTGACGAGCGCCAAAGGCCTCGGCGGAGGATTGCCGGTGGGGGCTTGCCTGTGTGTGGAGAGGCTCGGCGCTGTGATGGGGCCAGGCACACATGGCAGCACCTTTGGCGGCAACCCAATCGTCTGCGCGGGGGTGTGCGAGGTGCTTTCCCGCATGGAGGAGCCGCTCTTTCAGCAGGTGCGCCAAAGGGGCGCGTTCCTGCGGGATACGCTTTCCAAATGTGATGAAATCGTAGAAATCCGAGGGATGGGCCTGATGCTTGGCCTGGTGCTTCAAACAAAGCAGGCCAAAGCGGTTGCTGCTCGTTGTGTGGAAAGGGGGCTGCTGGTGCTCACGGCGAAAACGCTCGTCCGCCTGCTGCCTCCCCTGACAATCTCGCAGGAGGAATTGGAACAGGGCATTGCCATTTTGAAGGAAGTACTCACGGAGAAATAATAAAATTGCCCGGAAAGGAATGATTTCATGAAACATTTGCTGAAAATGCTCGATCTGTCCACAGAGGAGATTTTGGAGCTTTTAAATCTTGCCGACCAGCTCAAATATGAGCGCAGCCACCACATAGCGCACCGCCATTTGGAGGGCAAAACGTTGGGCATGATCTTCCAGAAATCCTCGACCCGCACGCGTGTTTCCTTTGAAGCGGGCATGTTCCAGCTCGGCGGCAGCGCGCTGTTTTTAAGCGCACGCGATCTGCAAATCGGCCGTGGCGAGCCAGTGCAGGATACGGCGCGGGTGCTTTCCCGGTATCTCGATGGCATCATGATCCGCACCTTCGCGCAGGAGGAAGTGGAGGCGCTCGCCGAATATGGTTCGATCCCGATTATCAACGGCCTGACAGATTTTTGCCATCCCTGCCAGGTACTTGCCGACCTGATGACTGTGCGGGAGCACAAAGGCCGTTTAGAAGGCCTCAAAATGTGCTATATTGGCGACGGCAACAACATGGCGAATTCTCTGATCGTCGGCGGTTTGAAAACTGGGATGAAGGTGAGCGTTGCCTGCCCGGAGGGCTATGACCCGGATCAGAAAGTGCTGGATTTTGCAGCGGAAAACGGCGGCTTTACGCTTGAGCGCGATCCGATGAAGGCGGCGGAAAATGCGGACGTGATCTTTACCGACGTGTGGGCCTCCATGGGCCAAGAGGGCGAGGCAGAGCAGCGCCGCGCCGCTTTTGCGGGGATTTATCAGGTGAATGAGAAGCTGTTGGGAGCTGCGAACGAAGGCTGCATGGTGCAGCACTGCCTGCCTGCCCACCGAGGTGAGGAGATCACGGCGGAGGTGCTGGAGGCCCATGCGGCGGAAATCTTCGATGAGGCGGAAAATCGGCTGCACGCGCAGAAGGCTGTTATGGTTGCCCTGTTGAAAGAATAGGGGCTGTGGCTGGTGTGATCCCAGTCAACACGGAATTGAATGTTTTATGGTGAAATTGCCCTTCATCCGCCTATGGGATGGAGGGCGTTTTCTCGCCCCCGAGAAAACGCCTCCTACCACAGGGCGAATGAAGAAGGCTATTTTATCAACCTTTCTTTTATTGACGATTATTCCATCAGTTTTAAACGGGCAAATTGGATGATGCATCTGTTGGTCAGCCGAAGCATCTCTTCAAGCATTCCTTTCCATTCTGCCCTGAAAAAGACGGACAAAAATTTAAGCTTTTGATAAAATTATAAGCGGAGGTGAGCAGGTGGATATTCTTAAACAGCTCAACGATGCGGCGGCATATATTGAAACCAATCTGTGTGGCCAGGTCGTTCTGAAGGAACTTGCGCAAATCGCATGCGTCACGCAGGATAGCTTTCTGCGTTTTTTTAGCTATATGACCGGAATGACACTGAATGGATATATACGCCGCAGGCGTTTGTCTCTCGCGGCATATGAGTTGCGCGAGTCAAACATCAAGGTGATTGATGCCGCGGTGAAATACGGCTATGATAGCGCCGATTCCTTCACAAAAGCGTTTGTGAAGCAGCACGGGCTCACTCCCACGCAGGCACGGGATTCGCGTCAGCCATTGAAGATATATCCGCCGGTTTCCTTTCACATAAGGATTAAGGGAGCGGAAGAAATGAATTTTAGAATGCTTGAACTGGAGCAAACCACACTTTATGGTGTTTCCAAACCGTTTGACGGGCAGGGCTACAAAACCAGAGAAGAGCTGCGGCATATTATGTGGGCGGATGATTGTGACGATGTTCCAGGGCGGATTTGTGAAGGGCATTGGAATCAACCGTCTAACCATGCTTATGACGGTATCTGGTACGGCATTTGGAAAAATGGGAACTATATGATTGCGCGCCCAGAAACAAGCGTGCAAAAAAATACGCTCGAAAAGCAAATTATTCCGGCTGGGGCTTATGCAGCCTTTCAAACAGAACCCGGAGGGCTTGCCTGGGAGGAGTTCCCAAAGCTTGAGGAATTGATTTTTGACGCATGGCTGCCCAGCTCCGGCTACAGGCAAAGGGGGGATCTGGTCATTGAGGTGCTGCACCTCTGGACGGATCATGATCAGCGGAATAAAAATAGATATTACGAGGTCTGGATTCCAATCGAAAAGAAATAGCGCCGTACGAAGTTATCGTTCTATTGCTCACGGCGCCTAACTTGCGAAAAGCGCATCGGCATTTCCGGTGTGACATTTGTCTCTTTCCAAGCATATTTCCCGTGGAGAGGCGATGCTACGAGAGCCTATGGCATGCGCTTTGCCAAAAGTTTTTTGCCGGAACATCCTCTCCACGATAGGCGGAAACAAGGCAAAGCTTGTTGTAATCATACAAAACAGAGATAGTGCCGCTCACGAGAGCAATCGTGTTGCAGTTATTTTCTCTATTTGACAGGATTCATTCTTGACCCAAGCCGTGGAACCGCTATAATAGATAGCAAAGGATTGAAAAATGAAGGGTCGCTTCGGCACGTGGCGGGGTATTTGCTAAGCGGCTCCGGTGAAGGGATGAATCGTTATGGACTGTGAAAAGATGATGGGAAAAAGGGCGCGCGCCTTCTGCGCGGCGGTCCTTTTCTTTGCTGCGATGGCCATCGGATTCTCCGCTTGCGGGAATGGGGAGGAGCTTGAAGGCTCCACTGTGCCAAAGGGTTCTCAACAGGCGCAAACGCAACAGACGGTGAACCCGTTGACTGGATTGTCTGGCTTTCGGGAGGCGGCGGTAGGCCGGCGCCCAGTGGCGGTGATGATCAACAATGCGCCCGCAGCCCGCCCGCAGTGGGGGCTGTGTGCGCCGGATATTGTGTTGGAGGGCCTGGCGGAGGGCGGCATCACTAGAATGATGTGGCTTTTTGCGGATGTGCAGAGCATCCCCAAAATTGGTTCGGTGCGTAGCGCACGGCACGATTTTCTAGAGATAGCGGAGGGACTCGATGCTGTTTTTGTGCATTGGGGTGGAAGTGTGTATGCCTATGATGCGCTCAAGCAGCGCAATGTAGACGATATTGATGGGATGACCTATTCAAATACCTATTTTTATCGGGATCGTACCCGAAATGTGGGCATGGAACATACTGGATGCACGGATGGAGAGCGGCTTGCGAAGGCATTCGAAAGGCTCAACCTTAGGAGCGAGGCCAATCAGGCGAACCGAGCTCCCTTTGTATTTGCGCAAGAGGGTAAGCCTAGAAGCCTTTCCGGCGGCACATGTGAAAGCGTGGCCTTCTCCTTCTCAAATGCTTATCAACATACGTTCCGGTATGATGCGGCCTCCGGGCATTATCAGAACTTCTTGAATGGCCAGCCAATGACGGAGGATGGCGGCAAACAGATGGAAGTGACCAATGTGCTTGTGCTCTATTGCCCGGTCAAAAGCATGGGGGATGCGGGCGGGTGCATTGATATGGATTTAACTGGAGGCAACGGAATTTATGCATCAAACGGCACGTACGAGCAGATCACTTGGAAAAAGGGGAACACGCCTGCCAGCCCGCTGAAGCTGTATGCTTCCGATGGGTCAGAGCTTCATCTAAATGCTGGCAAAAGCTACATCGGCCTTGTGCCATCCGATCGGGAGAATCAAACGGCTATTTCTGCCATTCAGGAATCATAAGGCAAGATTTGGTCACTATGCATGAAACTTATGTTGAAAAATTGTGAAAAATGGGCGGAGAAGTTTATACTTTCGTCATTGTTTTTTACAAAACCCGCAACATATCAGCGGTATGATATGGATGTACCTTGAAGGAAGCAAGAAGGAGGTGAGTCCATGTCAAAGAAAGCTTGCGTGTTGGTGTGCGTGACCAGCCAACCCGATTGTGAGCGGCTGATTCGGGCGGGTAAAAAGATCGCGGATGGCGAAGGAGTACCGTTGCAGGTTGTCAGCGTACAGCGGATGGAGGAGTGCTTCCAGCCAAACTCTGATACGCTTGAGCGTTTGCACCAGCAGGCAAAGGCAGTGAATGCGGAGATGACGATTTATTTTAACGACAGCCCCGCGATTACTGCCGCAGTACACGCTGTCAAGGAGGGCGCTGTCAATATCGTAATGGGATTCCCGCGGGAAAACAGCGCGCATTTTGTAGAAGATGTTCACTTGCTGGCACCGGAGGTGCCGATCAGCATGGTGGATGGTGATGATAAAATTTATCAGATGATTCCGGCCGCCGCACCCCAGGCGATACGGCGCTGAAAAGGGCGGCAACGGTGTAAATTTTTCATATAGTAACAATAGAGGGAAACGCAGCTTCACGCGTTTCCCTCTATTGTTGTATGGAAGATTCAGTTCCAAAGGGCATCTTCCGTTAGAATGCGGTGAAAAAGATCTTGTAGCACGTTGGTTAGCGTATCTTCCGCCCGTTCATTCATTTCCCGGTATTGTTCCGTGGCAGAGTCGTCAGCATCATCCGATATTTTACGCAGGCATATAAAGGGAATTCCGCATTTGTGGCAAACAGAGGCGATCGCTGCGGTTTCCATATCAAAGGCGGTGATGCCAAAGCGCTCAATATAGTCCCTTTTGCGATCGACGTCCGTTAAAAAGAAATCTCCGGTGCCTAATTTTCCTTCTTGCAGGCCAGGGTGTGCAAGCGCTAGGCGCAGAAGCGTTTTATCCGCCTGATAAACCCATTCCTGCCCGGGCTTCTGGCCGGCCGGTATTCCGATAGCGCTGAGATCAAAATCGCATTCCACATAGGTTGCCCCGGCTACGAGGTCACCTCGCCGCAGCCCGGAGACCGCGCCGGAGAGGCCTGCGTTGCAGACCATCTGCGCGCCGTTATCTGCAATTAAAAAGGAAACGGCGCTCGCTGCGTTCACCTTCCCGATCCCGCACTGTACGGCGTGAATTTCCAGCTGACGATCACCTTCTTGAAGCTCCATCACAAGGCCGGCGTTTCCGCGTTTTTCCTCCGCCTGGAAGCCTTGCTGCTGCGCATAGGTCAAAAATGGGGCGTATTCCATCTCATCGGCAAAAGCAATGCCAAGGATCTTTTTTTTCACGTTAAAATCCATCCCTTCCTCTGAAAAAGGTTACGCTTCATTATAGGGGAGAACGAAAAAGAAATCAATTGCAGTGAGCAAATTAACGGAGATTTCTTTTTGGCCTATGATTTTGAGAAAGAAAGGGAAAAGAAGGCTGGTTTCGTTCCAATTTTCAAAAATGGGACAAAACACACCGGATGATGGGCGAGAAGAACAGTCGCTAACGCGGGGGGAGAGGCATAGACTGTAATCGGGGATAACAATAAGCGCCGATGCGTCCTCCGGTGGCGGTTGATCCGTCCACAGGGGAGCCGGGGACAGCCGATAGGCACATGGCGCATTTTAGATAGATGGCCCCGCCTTCTCCCAACGGGTTCGATTGGGGGAGGGAAAGAGAAAGAGCGCGCTGCTTTGGCATCACCTTTGCAGCGCGCTCTGATCTTTTGAAATAGCCGGGTTATTCCTCCATCTGCTTGCCGAGGAAGGAGGCGGCAACTTGCATGAGTTTGATCTCGGTTGAGGATGGGGCCGTAGCGCCATTTTCCGCCATCAGGAGCACGACGGCGCCGGACACATCGCCCGACCCAATGATCGGATAGGCAATCCCGGCCATGCGTTCCAGCCCTTCCACCGGACGAAGCGATTCGCCCGATCCGCTATAGACAAAATTCGAGCGTTTTTCCATGAGCGATTCCAAGTTAGCGGAAATCCGCCGGTCTACCGCTTCCCTCTTTGGAATTCCTGCGCAGGCGATGACATGATCCCTGTCGCAAATGAGAACGGGCAAATTGGTGCTGCGGGAAAGAACCTCCGCATACTGGCCGGTGAAGGAAGAAAGCTCCCCGATGGGGGAATACTTTTTAAAGATCACCTCACCGTCCGCATCCGTATATATTTCAAGCGGATCACCCTCACGAATCCGCATGGTGCGGCGAATTTCTTTTGGAATGACCACGCGTCCCAAGTCGTCGATCCTTCTTACAATTCCAGTGGCTTTCATAGTATAGATAACTCCTCCATTATAATTTTCCCTGACTGCCGCCGTGCAGCCCGGCAGATAACATTTGGAACAGGGCGGGAAACAACACCCGCCGCCGTCTGAGGCAAAAATAGTATCTGCGCCGTGGAAATTTTTATACCCATATGCAATGAAAAATCCGGAATGGAATATTTTCCTTCTCATGGAAGAGGCTGAAAAAATACGCCGCAAAAATTGTAGAGATACAATCTTTGCGGCTCGTTTTCAATCATTTTCTGAAAAAAATTGAAAAGTCACATTATTTCACGGGCTTATCCGGTGGTAGGGTGGTATCGCCCCCGCCATTAGGGCCAGGCTCCGGCGATTTTGGAGGGGAGGTCGCCGCATCGCCCCTGTTCCAAAGATGGATCAGGTTTTGATCGTTGAGCAGTTTGAGCATAATCAGCGTTAACGGAACTAAAAACAGGCCAATAAAACCGAACAGTTGCAGCCCAATATACATGCCTACGATCGTCACGACCGGGGGAAGACCGAGTTGACCGGCCACGAGCTTCGGCTCGATGATTTGCCGGATGACAGAGATCGCCACATAGATCACAATAAGGCCGATGCCAAACCCCACCCGGCCCGTGCAGAGGGAATAAACAGCCCATGGGATTAAGACGGTGCCTGTTCCCAACACAGGGAGAATATCTACAATCGCTGTCAGAAGGGCGATAGCAAGGATATAGCTGCTCTCATATAAACCCGCCAGCTTTAAAATACCCAGGCCAATGGTCATTTCGACAAAAGTGATCAGGATAATGAGCAAATAGGCCCGGAGCATTTTAAACATGGAAGAGAAAAGAAGCTGTTTAGAGGCACTGAGCGCCTCTCTGCGCTCCCTAGGCAGCTGGCGTTTTACAAAGTTAACGAGGCGGTCATAATCCGCCGTCATAAAGCAGCAGGCGATAATCGAAATCAAAGTGGCAAGAAAAATAGAGGGGATTTGCTTTGCCGTATTCCATACGCCGGAAAGCGGAGAGGAGAGGATAGAGAGGTCGATATTCAATCTGCCATTTGCGGCGCCGGTTTCCAAGTCGTGAAAAAGCTCACGGATGCTGTTGGCCGCCATGGTTTCAATGCTGTCCGGCAGGAAGTGAATATTTTCTAAAATCCAGGCCTCTGTCTGTTTGAGAAAAACGGGTAGATTATCAAGCTTTGCCGTAATCAAGGAAATAAAGCCCCGTAGTTCCTCCACAATCCGAACGCCGATCAGTGCAAGCACCGCCATGATCGCCGTGAGCGCAAGCAAAACGGCAAGTCCGGAAACAAGCCCCTTTTTCAGCGGGGTTTTTTTGGTGATCCAGTTGACGGGGCGCTGTAAGGCCATTGCAATAAAAAAGGCCAAAATGAAGGGGAAGCACGTCCAGAAGGCAAACCGCATGAAAAAGTAAAAGAGGCCCAATATGATCGCAAAATAGACGGTGTTGATGATAAAACGCCTGCGTTTTTCAATTTTCGTCATGACACCACATCCTTGATGGCCGCGGCCCAGGGGGCAACGGCAGTTTTAGGGGCACAAGAGGCGCAAACCGGCAAAGCATCGCCCCTTTTTGCTGAAAAAACAGGTTATTTGTATTCTATAACAGCTGGGGTATGAATACAATTAAAAATATGTTACAAAATTCTCTCATTTTTCTCTGCTCCAGCTTACGGTTCTGACGTATGTAGAGCAGAAAAGAAAAAAGTTGAAATTCTCCCTTTATTATGCCGCCGCTTTATGATAAAATATTCTGAGATTCTCTAGTTTACTGAATTTTCCCGCGGAATGTTAAAGGAGTTGTCACACATGTATGTAGCGGTAATGGGGTATGGCGTGGTCGGCTCGGGCGTAGTGGAGCTGTTTGGCAAGAACCATGGCAGCATTGTGCGCAGAAGCACCCAAACCGAGATGGAGATCAGGTACATCCTTGACCTGCGCGACTTTCCGGGCGACCCAAATGAAGAAAAATTCACCAAGGATTTTCAAAAGATTCTACAGGATGAGGAAGTTAAGATCGTTGTTGAAACGATGGGCGGCCTGCATCCGGCGTATGAATATGTGCTCGCCTGCCTCAAGGCGGGGAAGAGCGTGGTCACCTCCAATAAGGAGCTTGTAGCGGCGAAAGGGTACGAACTGCTTCAGGCCGCTGAAGAAAACAACGTCAATTTCCTCTTTGAGGCAAGCGTTGGCGGAGGAATCCCGATTATCCGGCCGATCAGCCAGTGCCTGGCAGCCAATGAAATTGACGAGATTGCCGGGATCCTCAACGGCACGACGAATTTCATCCTGACCCGCATGATTGAGGATCAAATGAGCTTTGAAGACGCACTTCGCCTGGCGCAGGAAAACGGATATGCGGAAAAAGACCCGACGGCCGACATCGAAGGCATTGACGCCTGCCGCAAGATTTGCATTCTGGCATCTCTGGCATTTGGTAAGCATGTGTATCCGGATGGCGTTTATACGGAAGGCATTACCAAAATCCATTTGCGGGATGTGGAATATATTCGCGCTTGGGGCGGCGTGATCAAGCTGCTCGGCCGGGCAAAGAGGCTCCAGAACGGGCGCATTAGCGCAATGGTCAGCCCAGCGGTTGTGGATCGGCATAGCCAGCTTGCCGGAGTGGACGATGTATTCAATGCGATCCTTGTGCGTGGGGATGCGATTGGCGACGTGGTGTTTTATGGCCGCGGAGCAGGTAAAATGCCAACAGCAAGCGCGGTTGTGGCCGATGTGATCGACTGTGCAAAGCATCTCAACCGCAAAAAGCTTTTCGGCTGGGGCAGCAGCGAAGAGGGCTATGTGGCCGATTATCGCGATATGCGCACGGCGCTTTATATCCGTGCGCAGGCAAGCAAGCCGGACCAGGCATTGGAAGCTGCCCGGAAAGCGTTTGGCGAGATCACGGCGCTACACTGCGAGGATGCGCCGGCAGATGAAATTGCATTTATCACACCGCAGGATACGGAGCGGGAATTGCAGGCGAAGCTTGCCGGGATCAACGGGCTTACGCTGCAATCCGTGATCCGGATGACGGATTATTGATTATAGGAGGGTATTGCAATGGCACTCATTGTACAAAAATTTGGCGGCAGCTCTGTTGCGAATGCCGATAAGGTTCGCAACGTTGCGCAGATCGTCACGCAGACCTACAGCGAGGGAAACGATGTAGTGGTCGTTGTATCCGCACAGGGCGATACAACAGACGACCTGATCGAAAAGGCGGCTGAAATTAATCCGAAGGGCTCCAAGCGCGAGATGGATGTGCTCCTCACTGCCGGCGAGCAGATGTCCGCCTCCCTGCTGGCGATGGCGATTGAAAAGCTTGGGTTCCCTGTCATTTCGTTGCTGGGCTGGCAGGCAGGTTTCCAAACGAGCTCTGCCTATGGCAACGCCCGCATTAAATCCATCAAAACCGATCGCCTTCGCGCAGAGATTGGGCGCAAAAATATTGTTGTGGTTGCGGGCTTCCAAGGCCTCAATAAATATGACGATGTGACAACCTTTGGCCGCGGCGGTTCGGATACGACCGCCGTTGCGCTTGCCGCTTCCCTGCATGCGGAGCGCTGCCAGATTTTTACGGACGTTGAGGGCGTATACACCGCCGACCCGCGTAAGATTGAGGGCGCGAAGAAGCTTAAGGAGATCACCTATGACGAGATGCTGGAACTTGCCACGCTCGGCGCGCAGGTGCTCAATAACCGGTCTGTAGAAATGGCGAAAAAATATAATGTTGAGGTAGAGGTGCTCTCCAGTCTCAAGAGGGTGCCGGGCACAATTGTGAAGGAGGTTGCCAAAATGGAAAAGATGCTGGTCAGAGGGGTTACGAAGGACACAAATGTGACGCGTGTCTCCATCATCGGCGTGCCGGATGTGCCGGGCATCGCGTTTAAAATTTTCAGCAAACTTGCAGCAAAGGGTATCAATGTGGATATTATTCTGCAATCCGTCGGCCGTGATGGCACAAAGGATATTTCTTTTACCGTCAGCCGGGACAATGGCGAAACGGTTGCCGAGATTCTCTCCACTTCTTTTGAGGAGTTGGCAGGCAAGGAGATCGTAACGGATAATCAGGTGGCAAAGATCAGCGTTGTCGGCGCGGGCATGGAAACACACCCCGGTACGGCAGCGAAGATGTTTGAAGCGCTGTATGAAATTGATGTTAACATCCAAATGATCGCGACAAGCGAGATCAAGATCTCCGTTCTGATCGATGAAAAGGATGCCGACCGTGCGGTGGCAGCGGTGCATAAGGCGTTTATCCCGGTGGAATGAGCTTTTAGAATTCGTTAACAAAAAACGTCCGTGCGCTTTTTTGCGCCGGGCGTTTTTTTTGAGTTTTTTGGTTAATAATACGGAATACAGATGGTTAGAAAGACAAAGAAAATGGAGGGATTCCGATGGATCAAATTCCAACGCCCGTATGGGAAGATCAAAAGCTCAATCAGTATTTCAAAACGCTACCTGTTTTCGTGCAGGAAACGATTGCGCAGACAGGCATCCAAATTACGGATGAGGCGCAGCTGCGCGCCGTCGCGGAAAAAATTTTAAAAGGGCAGCAGCAGTAAAATGAGCCTTTTCTATAGGGTATGGAAAAACAAAAAACGACCGGAGCGGCATTTTTCGCCCCGGTCGTTTGGTAAAGGATCGAATTACATGCTTTCTGGGACCATAATCTTAAGCATTTCTAAAATATTGCGGATCGTATCCCGCACACAGATGCAAAGATAAATTCGCGCCTGCATGAGCGCCTCATCCTCTACGCGGACGCGGCAAGCGTTATAAAATTTGTGAAAAAGCGTGGCCAGCTCGATTACATAACGGGTGATCCGCGCGGGATCATAATTCTTGGCGGAGAGGACGATCTCATCCGTCAGAGCGGCCAGATGGCGGATCAGCGCCCGTTCCTCCGGGGTAGCTAGCAGGCAAAGCTCCTGCCCCGTGCACTCCCGCGGGGCAACGCCCTCTGAAGCGAGCTTTTTCAAGATGCTGCAAATGCGCGCGTGCGCATATTGGCAGTAATACACGGGGTTTTGCGCGCTTTGCTCAACGGCTAGATCAAGATCAAATTCCATTTGGGAGCCGGGCTCGCGCAAGTTAAAAAGGAAGCGTGCTGCATCGACCGGGATGTCGTCCAGCAGATCAGTCAGAGTAATCGCCTTCCCTGTACGCTTGGACATCCGCACCACCTCGCCGCCGCTGACAAGCCGCACAAGCTGCATCAGGATAACGTCCAGCCGGTTGGGGTCGATCCCAATCGCCTCCAGCGCGCCCTTCATGCGGGCGACGTGGCCGTGGTGATCCGCGCCCCAGATATCGATGGCCTGATCGTAGCCACGCTTTACCAGTTTGTTGCGATGGTAGGCGACGTCGGCGGCGAAATAGGTCGGGTTGCCGTTGGCACGCACGAGCACCTCATCCTTTTCGGCACCGCGTTCGGTTGCTTTATACCAAAGCGCGCCGTCTTTTTCATAGGTGAGACCGGCCTGGCGAAACAGCTCAATGGTTTCTGCCAATTCTCCATCCTGATGGACGGTGCTCTCATAGAACCAATTGTCATACTGAATGCGGTATTTGGCGAGCGTTTCCTGCATGCCGGCAATATTCTTCGGCAGAGCGAAATCAACCAGCGCCTGCCGGCGTTCGGCCTCGTCCGCATTTACATACCGGTCTCCGAAAACCGCGGCGAACTCCTCTGCGCGCACGCGGATATCATCGCCGTGGTAACTATCCTCCGGCAATTCGATCGCATCTTCTCCCAGAAAATGCTGAAGATAACGCACCTCCAGCGAGAGAGCAAATTTTTCGATCTGGTTGCCCGCGTCGTTGACGTAGAATTCCCGGCAGACGTCAAATCCCGCATAATCGAGCGCTGCGGCTAGGCAATCTCCCAATGCGCCGCCGCGGGCATTGCCCATATGCATTGGGCCGGTTGGGTTAGCGGATACAAATTCTACCATCACACGCTTGCCCCTGCCAAAATCGGAACGGCCATACCCCTTGCCGCAGGCGCGGATATCCTTTAAGATGGCGGCATAGTAGCTATCCGCCAGGAAAAAGTTTAGAAACCCGGGGCCAGCCGCCTCACAACGGCTGAAAAAAGTATCCGCAAGATCCATGCGGGCTAAAACTTCCTCCGCAATTTTGCGTGGGGCCATGTGGAAAGCCTTTGCACATGCCATTGCGGCGTTGGTCGCATAGTCGCCATTGGCCCGGTCCGCGGGGACCTCCACAGTGAATGCCGGAATGGGCTCCGGCGGCAGGGCTCCGTCCGCCACTGCCTTTCCCATTGCATCGAGCACCGCCTGGCGCAGTGCCTGTTTCGTTTCCTTTACGAGTTTTGACATCCTGTATTTGCCTCCTTCACCGTGATTACAAGCTCGTTGCGCGCGGCGAGGCCGGCGTTGAAATCGAGCGTATAATGGAATTCCAGTTTCCCTCCATGCTCATCCATCAACGAATCCACCTTTTGAGTAAATACGCCGATCATCAGTTCACCGTAGGGCGTGGCGTAGTGGCAGTTATGCCGCCGGCCGAGCTCCATAATCAATTCCGATTGGTAGCTCCCCGTCCTCGTCATGGTAACGCGGCGGCCGTTTTCCACATGCAGGGTGGTAACGCAGCCCTCCAATTCGCCGTCTTGATCCGTATAGATCAGTGAATAATCCTCCGGTGTGCCGCAGAGGGAGCCCACGGTGGTCATGGACATGCTTTGGACGTCGCCGTCCGTTTCGTGCTGGTCGGCAATTTCTATGATAACGTCTTTTTCCAAAATGGTAAACATCCTTTCGCAAAAGTAGGGATGCGGCGTGTCAACCCTTCGGCTCCCATTTTTTTAAAGCGAGCTGGATCAGCCGGTCTAGCAGCTCGCCATAGGGCAGGCCGGTGTGTTCCCAAAGCTTGGGATACATGCTGATGGGCGTAAAGCCAGGGATGGTGTTCGGCTCGTTGAGAAGCACCGCGCCATCTGATTTGCGCACAAAGAAATCCACGCGTGCAAGCCCGGAGCAGCCCATTTCCGTGAAAACGCGGCAGGCGGCGGCGCGCACCGCCTCGAGCGTATCCGCCGGCAGACGGGCGGGGATGTGCAGCTCGCTGTCGGCCGCGATATATTTTGCTTCGTAATCGTAAAAATCATTGCAGGGGACAACCTCGCCTACGGTGGAGGCTTTCGGCTTCTCGTTGCCGAGCACAGCGCATTCTACCTCCATGCCATCGATCCCCTCCTCCAAAACGAGCTTATCATCATGCAGGAAGGCCTTTTCGATTGCATCGGCCAGCTCCGTCTCATTGCGAGCTTTTCCTACGCCGACAGAGGAGCCCGCGTTGGCGGGCTTGACAAAGATGGGGAAGCCGAGCCGACCAATTGCCTTTTGGCGCAGGGCGGCGGCATCTTTTTGATAGCCATCGCGGGTCAAGGGGAGCCACTTTGCCTGCGCAATGCCCGCCACATCTGTCATGGCGTTTGTAATCGCCTTATCCATCGTGATAGCGGAGGCGGTGCAGCCGCAGCCGACGAAGGGGAGCTGCGCAAGCTGCAAAAGGCCTTGCATGGTGCCGTCCTCCCCGTTTTTGCCGTGCAGGACGGGGAACACCACATCCACATGCTCCACGCGCGCCGCGCCGTTTTCAAAAATGAGCAGGCCGTGATGAGAGGCGTCCGGCGAGAGCACAGCGGGCGTCCGCTTGCCGCATTCGAGCCAGTTATCCTCCGGTAAGGCTTCCGGATCGCCCTCATAGAGCAGCCATTCGCCCTGCTTTGTGATGCCGAGGGTGAGCACCTCATAGCGGTCCCGCGGAATATTCTGGATGACGCTGCGCGCCGAAACGAGGGATACCTCATGCTCGCTCGATACGCCGCCGAAAAGAACCAAAACCTTTTTCATGAAATAAGACCATCCTTTCTCTGCCGGGCAGTCGAGCCTGCCTGTGCCAAGGGAGGGGCTGCCTTCCTAAAACCTTTATATGATAGCATAATTCAGAGATATGCGCAATTGGAGAAAGTGCCGGAAAGCGCGTTGGTTTTGTTGATAAAAAAGGCCGCGGCTTGTGGAAGCCGCGACCGGAAAAATAGTTTCAATCACTGCATAAAGATAAAATTTTTATCCCCCGATTATAAAGCACAAAATCCAAAAATCGACACCAAGCATGAGGCCAGCCAGTAGAGAAAAGACTACCCAGGACCCAGAATAGTCCCTAATTGCACGCACGGCACAGAAGATAAATAGGAACATCAAAGCAGAGGCAATAAAGGGCACGACATAAAGCATAGTTTTCTCCCTCCCTTTTATGGGTCAAAGTAATAAAAATTACGGACTAGAGTGTTGGATGCGTCAAATGAAGGATCGGCCCATACACTCAAACTTAAATCGGCTCCTAAATTTAAATTGCCATATATCGACACCTTTTTGTGATAATATCTTCCTTTAAAAGTAGCGGGCAGGTTAGCCTTATCCGGATTGGCAGCCACTACGATCACGGAAAAAAGGCCGCAGTGTACGGTTGTAATATATCTTTTTCCACCATGAGAATAAGCGGATTTGATATCAAAATCCTTCTTAAGCCCTCTATCTGTATCGATATCCTCGGAATAAGCATCATCGCCTTCTGAACCCTCCAACACCCATAGATCATCGGAGGGGGTGTTGATGGGGCTCCCGGCTACCCTTCCCTTTGCCATATAAAGAAAGGCCACTTCATCTGTGCCCGTCAGCGGATGTAAGCCGGAAGACCATGCGATGGCCACCGTATCAGTAAGCGTCCAAAAGGGTTCATATTCCCACGCCCACATATAAACAAGCTGACGTTTGATATGTGTGGGAGAATAGGCGGGAGAATTGCTGGTAGCATCCACATACCGTTCCGAGTTTAATGCATGCGTAAAATTCTGTAAATCCCCAGTCGCTTTTACAGCGGCCGCTGCCGTCAATTTTACCGTAGGCAGACGGTCCATTTCTTTGAGCAGCAAAGCCGGTTGTAAGGTGTTTTGAATTTCGTTGGCCTGTGCGACCACGTCAAAAAATGTAAGCGGCTCATTGCGCGCGGTGGCGCGATCCTGTATCACTTTTTGCAATGCTTCATCATTTCGCAAAAGCGCCTGAAAGTCGGCGAGGGATTCCTGATCCATTGAGATCGCGCCGGTTTCATCCTGCGTGTAAAAAACCTGGTATTCATCCGTTAGGATGCCGTAGCATTCTGGCGGGAGGGTTTCTGCTGAAAGATCAGGGATGGGAAAATCTGAGAGATTACCTGCAAGTGCGGACATAGATCCGAACAAAAGAAGTAACGAAAGAGAGGCTGAGAGAACACGTCCGATTGTTTTTACCATCATTTTACCTTCCTTTCTTTTCAGGATAGTTTTATCATACCAGCAACGCGCAATATTGTCAATACTGAACATAAAACAGAAAAATAGATGAAAAAATTACATATAAATTGGGAGCCTATAAATGCACATTAGATATCATTTGACTTTCCGCCTTCGATTCGTTATACTTAATGCAAATGACTTGCAATAAGGAGCGCCCTATGAACAACAGCAAAAAACATCTCGCGCTGCTTTCTGTTTTGCTCTGCCTTCTTTTGATCGCCTTTTCGGGCTGCACACCGGTGGAGCACTTGCAGAGCGATTATCAGATCGTCACCTCTTTCTACCCGATGTATCTCTTCACACGCAATTTAACAGAAGGGATCAGCGGGGTAACCGTGGTCAACATGACGGCACAGAACGCAGGCTGCCTGCATGATTATCAACTGCTCTCCAAGGATATGAAAGCGCTCGGCGCGGCGGATGCGTTTGTTATTAACGGAGCAGGGATGGAGGGATTCCTCGAGAAAGTGATTGAGCAATTACCCTCCCTGCCCGTGATCACGGCGAGTGAAGGGATTGAAATCCTCTGTGAAAACGCGGAGCACGAGCATGAAGAGGAGCAGGCGCATGGTCATGCGGGGCACGAGCATGAGGAGAACGCGCACGTTTGGCTCTCCGTGCCGAATGCGATCGCAGAGGTCAATAACATCGCAGCAGGGTTGAAAAAGCTTTTGCCAGGTAATGAAGCGCAGATTGAGCGAAACCGGAGCGCTTATGAAAAACGCTTGCTTTCGCTTGATGCAGAGCTGGCACAAATGCTCGCCCCCATCCGGGGCGCCGAGATCATCTCCTTCCACGAGGCGTACGATTATTTTGCGCAGCGGTATGGCCTCGTCATCGCTGGGGCGATTGAAACGCACGATGGCGGGGAGCCGGGCACAAAGGAGCTGATCGAAACCGTGGAACGGATCCGCTCGCACGGCATCCGGGCCATTTTTATCGAGCCGAATTATCAGGGTAGCTCGGCGGGAATCCTCAGCCGGGAAACGGGGGCAAAGCTCTGCACGCTAAACCCTGTGACTCAAGGGGAGGACAGCTTGACCGCTTATGAGGGCATCATGCGGCAAAATGCGAAAACGATCGTGGAGGCGGTAAAAAATGGCGATTGAAAACGGCTGCGGGCTTTGCAGCGTGCAAATACAAAAGATCGGCGTGCAGAAGGGGCGCGACATCCTGCTGGAGGACGTCTCTTTTGAAATGCACTGTGGGGAGCTGACAGCTCTCATCGGCGTAAACGGCGCGGGCAAAACAACCTTGCTGCGGGCTATTTTGGGCGAGATACGGCATACCGGCACGGTCCGTTACCATTCCCACGATGGGAAGGATCTCTCGGAGATCACGGTTGGCTATGTGCCTCAATATCTGGATTTTGACCGAAGCGCACCGGTGAACGTGATGGATTTTCTGCTGGCCGGGCGCACACAGGCCCCGGTGTGGATTACCCGGCCGCGCGCGCTGAAGCAGGCAATCCGGAGGAGCCTTGCGGATGCGGGCTGCGAGGGGTTGGAGAACCGGATGCTTGGGGCCCTTTCCGGCGGCGAGTTGCAGCGCGTGATGCTCGCGCAGGCGCTTTATCCCACGCCTGAGCTGTTGATTCTTGACGAGCCGGTATCTGGTGTGGACACCGTGGGATCAGAGCAGTTTTATGAGAAGATTTCACAGCTCCGGCACGATTACCACATGGCGATCCTGATGGTTTCGCATGATCTGGAGCTGGTTCATCTGCATGCGGACAGGGCTGTTTTGCTCAATAAAAAGATTCTCTGCGCCGGTGAGGTTGACGAGGTTTACAATTCCAAAGCCTTCCGTGGAGCGTTTGGCATAGGGGGGGCGGCGAAATGACTGTAATCTATCAAATCCTCGAAACTGTGCTGCCCTTTTCATGGCTTGATTACAATTTTATGAAAAATGCCTTTGTGGCCATCCTGCTCATCACGCCGCTGCTCGGCGTGCTCGGCACGATGGCGGTCAATAACAAAATGGCCTTTTTTTCCGATGCGCTGGGCCATTCCGCGCTGACCGGCGTAGCGCTTGGCGTGCTGCTGGGCATTCAAAACGATCTCATTAGTATGATTGCATTTGGGGTGCTGCTCGCGCTGGTGATCACGCGTGTAAAATCGGCAAAAACAGCCTCAGCCGATACGGTGATCAGTGTGTTTTCGTCTACCGCCATTGCGTTGGGGCTCGTGATCCTATCGGCGGGGGGCGGATTTTCCAAATATTCGCAATACCTGATCGGCGATATCCTGAGCATTACGCCGCGGGAAATTTTGCTTCTGGCAATTACGCTGGTAATTGTTATTCTAATCTGGGGGATCATTTATAACCGCCTGCTTCTGTTAAGCATCAACACGGATCTTGCCGCAAGCCGGGGCGTGAAAACGGCGGTGGTAGAAAATATTTTTGTGGTGCTCGTTGCAGTGGTCGTGATGCTCTCGATTAAATGGGTGGGCGTGCTGCTGATCAACTCCCTGCTCATTCTGCCTGCGGCGGCTGCCCGCAACCTTGCGCGCAGCTCTCGGCAGTATTTGGCTTTTTCCGTGCTGATCGCAATGGTGTGCGGGGTGGGCGGTTTGATCGCCTCGTTTTATTTCAATACGTCGGCCGGCGCAACGATCGTGCTGCTGTGCGCGGCGGTGTTTTTTGCAACCTATGCGGCGCGCCGCAGAAAATAATAATAAGGCTGCCACAAATTACCATGTAATTTGCAGCAGCCCTTTTTCAGCTTTGGCCTCTACATCATAATATAGAGCAGGGCCAGCAATAGCAGCTCATCAGCGCCCTCTCCATTCAACAAAAGCATCAGCGCGAGCAGTAGGGATTGATCGGAGCTACCCTCCGCCAGGCCCAGCGGCAAAGGGCGCTTTCCCGGCACAGCGCCTTGGGAGGCGTGCGGCTCCTCCTCCTGCACAGGCAGAGGCGTTTCCCTTTTCTCCTGGATATAATCTACTGGCAGGGAAATATGCTTTGGGGAACGCGGCTTACCCGCGGGCGGTTGTGAATGCTGCGGCTTATTGTCTAGAAAAGCAAGACGATCCGCGTCAACTTCCGTTTTTTCCGCTGTGGGCGCGAGCCCTGTTGGCAGGTGCTGCGGCTCCCGATGGGCGCTGTGCTCTGCGGCTTTTGCCTGCGGGGGCCCCTCCTGCGGCGCTGAAATGGGGGGAGATTCGCTTTTTTTTCGGTCTAATTCCTCCTGCGCGCGTTGGGCCGTCAGTTGGGCGCGGCGCTGCATTTCACGCACGCGCTGCGTGGCCTCCTCCTGCATGGCCATCAGCTCTTGGTATGTATAATCCCTCGCCAAATCAAAGCACCCCCTGATCCCTTAAAATCGGCAGCATTTCCAGCAGCCGCATCATGCGAAGCGCCTCATCCGCCTTATGGCGGCGCTCAGGGCTCAGAAGAGGCTTGAGCGCTGCGATAAAGGCGGTTCTGGAATCATTCCCCCCGCCATTCATTGCGCCCATGATGGCAGACAGTTTTTTCATCATTGCCGGATCGATTCCGGAGAGCGCGCCGAGCGCTTCCGCCGCCCCGTTTTGACCGGCCGTGGGTAGGGGTGTGTTCTGCTGAGTCGGTTCGGCCTGCTGGCCGCCCTGGTTCTGCCCGCCAAAGAGCGATTGCGCCACACTCTGCAAGGATTGGATATCATCCGGGCTGAGGCTGTTAATCAGGTTGCTTAAGTTCTTATCGTCCATTTTTCAAAATCCCCCTGTTTCGGTTGTTACCGGTTAAAATGCTGCCTGGTATCTAGGAGCTTTTCCAGCAGAGCCTGTGCCTGCGGCGTGGCAAGCAGCTTATCCGCGGCCTGACGGTCCTCCAAAAGCATCTTGAGCGTTTTTGCCTGCGTCGGGTTCATATTTTTGCGCACAAAATCTTCCCAGTTTCCGCTATTGATTGCCTGCTCGATATCGGAAGCCGCTTTTCCGGAGGTTTCACTCAAATGCTTCAGAGCGGCCTTCATTTGTTCGGTGTTCAGATTTCTTCCGTCAATCATTGCATTCACCACCTGTAGTGTATATAATACTAATATGCTTGCGATGGGGGAAAGTATGAACGATCTTTTACCCGATCTCTATGAAAGGAAGTCGGCTCGGATGAGGCTCCTGGTAGTTTCTGATTCTCATGGGGATTCCTACGCGCTGTATCGCGCAATCCAGCAGCAGCCTGCGGCGCAGGTGGTCATCCATCTGGGCGATGGCGAAAACGATATGGAGCAGGCGATGGGCCTCTGCGGGGAGAAGCGCGTGATCTGCGTGCGGGGCAATTGCGATTGGGGCTCGATGCTGCCCGCCCTTTCACTGGAGCGGATTGCAGGCAAGCTGCTGTATCTTACGCATGGCTATGCGGAAAACGTAAAATACGGCGATGGGCAGCTCCGGCAGCAGGCGCGCGCCTGTAAGGCCGACATTGCATTATATGGCCACACCCATCGGGCTGTGACAGATTTTGAAGACGGCCTATACCTGATGAACCCCGGCGCTGTTGCAAACGGGGAATACGGGATTGTCGACATCACGCAGGCGGGTATTGTGTGCGTGAATCACAAAATCAGATAGGCCGCGCAGCGCAAGCGGGCAGCAAGACAAGCTTCGCCGCCCTCTGCTTGATAAAAGGGCGATGAACAGTAGCCTGCATAGGATAGCCAGCGGCTGTATTTTTATGATTGTTGAAAAAGGAGCGCATCCGGCATGAATGTTCTGATCGTCGGCGCGGGTAAAACCGGGCGAAGGCTCGCCCTTGCTTTATCCGGGCGAGGGTATGATGTTGCGGTGGTAGACCGCGATCAAAGCAGGCTCGACCTGTTGGGGGAGAATTTTGACGGCATCACGGTAGCGGGCGTTCCGGTGGATCGGGATGTGCTGATTTCCGCAGGCTGCGAAAATGCGGACGTTGCCTGTGTGATCACGCCGGAGGATAATGTCAACGTGATGGTCACGCAGCTTTTACGGACCGATTTTCAGGTGGAAACGATTTATACCCGCATTTTGGACCCTTCCCGCGAGGCTGTTTTCCACAAATTTGGCCTGCACACGATCTGCGCCACCCGCTATGAGGCCGACCATCTGCTGGACCTGATTACAAAGGAGGATGCGCAATTTTCCATGCTCCATTTTGGAAGCGCCTCCGTATCCTTTGAGGAGGTGCGCACGGATCGCCATGATTGGGGGCTCAAGCCCTCCCAGCTTTATCATCGTAAAAATGAAATGCCCTTTGCCGTGCGCCGCAAAGGCGGGCGGCTGTTCCTGACCAATGCGGAGAACCTAATTCTTTCGGAAGGCGACAGCGTGATTTTTGCGCAGATCAATGATTAAGGGGCCTTTTAAGCGCGTTTTCTGCAATATTTGTGGCCTCTTTTCACAAAAAAGCGGCCGGGAAAGGAAATCGATACTATCATGAGGAAAATACTGATCGTCGGCGGGGGTAATCTTGGCTATTTCCTCTCGCAGGCGCTGATGGAGGATGGCTATAGCGTCAGCCTGATTGAAAAGGAGAAGGAATACTGCCGGCGCGTTGCAAATTTGCTCGATATTCCCGTGATCTGCGGGGATGGAACCATGGTGGAAACGCTCGCGCGCGGCGGCGCGGGGAAGTGTGATACGCTGATCGCCGTAACTGGCAAGGATGAGGATAACCTGATCGCCTGCGAGCTTGCAAAGCAGCAGTTTAACGTTCCGCAGACGGTGGCGCGGGTCAATAACCCCAAGAATATGGATATCATGAAGAAGCTCGGCGTGGATATCACGATGTCCCCCACCCGGATTATCGCTGGGATGATTGAACATGAGGTGGAGGGCGCGGCGGTGCGCTTGGTGGCGGATATCAACAACAGTGATGCGAGCATCAATGAATATAAGCTGCCGGAGCATTGGTCCCGTTCGGGCGCGACCGTTCAATCCCTGAATCTGCCGGAGGATTGCGTTTTAATTTATCTGATGCGGGATTCTTTGATTACGATTCCGCGCGGCAACACGGCGCTGATGGAGGGGGATGAGATTGTTGCCCTCACAGTGGGGAATACGGCGAAAACGTTGAAAAAGATATTTGAATTATAAAAAACAGTAGGGGCGAACTGTGTTCGCCCGCTTTTGCCTCTTGTATAAACACATATAATCCATCAAGCTATTTTACCTAGGCCTGCGAGCGAACGCAGTTCGCCTCTACGTCGTAATCAAAAACAGAAGATCTCAAAAGAAGAGGGGGGCGCACATGGTGCGCCTCCCTTTTTGGTCTGTTGAACTGGTTTTCCGATTATTGCTTTCAGGGAAAGGCAGGCGAACACAGTTCGCCCCTATGGGGAAGGGGAGAGAGGTATTCATTATATGTAAATAAATGTTATTTTTACAGGCTGATTTTTTGGTGCGATTTATAGGGAATGTCAAAATTAAAAATCATCTATCAAATTTGGGAATTATGTTATATTTACAGGCCCAAAAAAAATTTTTTTCATATCATTACACAAACTATTTACTTTTCATAGGGATTATGATATTATTGTGATGTAATTTATGAGAAAACGTTCCATTCCGTCGTATTTTGGGTGTATTATGGAAGGAGGAGAAAAGAAAGGATTCCTTTGGGTCGAATAAATATTGGGTGAATATCCTTATATTTACGTAAAGAGAAATAAATTAGGGTAAAATCGAAACTTTCTATCAGAAAAAGGGGGTTAATCAAGTGACAAGATACGAACGTGATATTATGACAGATAACAATATTACTCCAGACCTTATGGAACAAATCGGTAAATATTTAAAACAAAAACGTCGTGCGTCTACCTTACCTAGGAAACAGACGAATGTGATGTCGAAAGAATTATTAGATGATATTATGTCGTTTGTTGATGAGAATCCAAATGCGACGATGGATGATATCGTTAATGATTTTGGCACACCTGAGGAATATGAGAATCAACTTTATGAAAACGAATCTGATCATGAAGTAGAGAAAATAAAGCAACGTATAAAATTTCGGAAAATCATTTTAATTGCGGCAATTCTTATGGTTACAATTATTGGAATAGTTTACGCGAGTGCCTTTGTAATTCAAAATAAGGACGCTCCAGGAACATATGAAGAGATAAAGCAAGATGAGAGTGTGTCCTATGCTAATATTGAGGGGGTTGAATGATTATGAAAAAGAAATTTTTATCTTTGTTTTTCTGCTTTATAATGTTGGTAAGTTTTTGTGCAACGGCTTTTGCTACTAATGATACAATTGTAAATAATACTCAGGATATTCAATATTTCGAAGATGGGAGTAGTCTTGAAGTAATTCTTAGAGAAGATAATATATTAACTCGGGGAACAGTTTTTTACAAATCAGGAGGAAAGACGCTAATATTTCGTGATAATAATGGAGACAAAATGTGGGAAGTAAATTTTAATGTTACTTTTAAAGTTAACCAGGGTGTAAGCGCAACATGCACAGAAGCTTATTTTACTGCTCCTACGATTTATGATAGTACTTGGAAGTACATTACTAATTCGACGAGCAAAAACGGCAATAAAGCTTCGGGTAATATAACTATGAAAAAGTATTTTATGGGTCTTCCTATAAGGACGGAAACTCCGACCGTTACCGTAACATGTGACAATTATGGAAATCTTTCTTAATCATTAAAATATAAAGTTTTGCTGATGTAGTCGCATCCTCCATGGAAGCGTGGATTCATAAATGGTTATCCCTGTGGGGCGTTTTCACAACGCTTCACAGGGATAGCGGCTTTTTTGGGCAAATCGTTAGGATCGGTATGCAGAAGAACACAATTTACCCTCCGCTTAGGAGGACGGTCTACCAGGTAAATCAGCTTCAGGCAGTATTCTTCCGCTCTCTTTTTTAAAAACGCCGCATCTTCCGCATCGATTTGGCCATAACACACGCAAACATTGCATTGCTGAATGATAGAGCGTCTGCCGCCTAGTATGCTGGCCAGGGATTGATAGCATGAAAGGAGATCAACGCCGTCGGCCTCCTCCTCTATCATTTCGTGAAAAAATTGCTCCCGTGGAGGATACCACTGGGATTGCATCGGGCAGGCAAGCTGAAGGAAAAGCCGCACGCGGGAATCGCTCTGCTTGCGCTCCAGCACGGCCCTGGCCGCCAACAGGTCGAAGCCGGTGGCCGCCCCAGTGTAAAACTGAAAGATCTCCTTACTGATGAGCCGATCCATCACATGGTTGATGCGGGCAATAATCCGGCGCTCCTGCTCTTCTGGGATGCTTTCCGGGCCGGCAAAGCAACACGCTTTTTCAAAAAGTTTTCTCATGTTCAACATCCTTCATTTTGACTTCTTTTGGCCTTCACTATGGCCTCATAATGCAGTCACAGCAAAATCCGGTTTTCCTCTGTTCCCATAGGAAAAACAATATTAGAGAGAAGGTATTCAAACCGTGGATGGTATTATACGAAATTATACGTTTCGAATCAACTCGGAATTGCTGGAAAAGTTCCACTATGTTTCCCGGATAAACGGACGCTCCGCCAACATGCAGATTTTAATCTATGTGCAGAAAACTGTGGAGCGCTATGAATCGGATAACGGGCCGATTGAGGTGCGGGGGATCAAATACACTCCCTCCAAAAAGCTCCCCGACGAAAAGCGTTAGCCGGGAGACGTTGCCCATTCTGCCCCATTGGCGCGGCAGATAAAAAAGCACTGGGCGTCCGCTCTGGCGGACGCCCAGTGCTCTTTTGACGAAAAAGAAAAAGCGTTTCGTTAAACTGCACAAGAATCATGAGATATGGATTTTAGAAAAAGGAGTCGATTTGTCAGGTGGTCCTTTTTCAGCAAGCATAAAAAACAGGAATGCGCTCATGCCGCGCGGGAATTTCCTCTTGTCTTCTCACAAAAGGAAACAAAAAGAGCCGCGGGGAGTTCCCAGCGACCCCCGCACGGCCCTGCGGCAGCAGTAAGCAGAGAGCCACGACCCAACCCGTTCGGCGAGCCTTCCCAAACTCGCTGTGCTTGTGCAGCAAGCGCATACTCACCGGCGTTTCAAACACATGGAAAGGCTCGTTTTTTGCTGCTACGCAACAAGATTCTGCGGGCGCTGCCTTGGCCTTCCGCCAGCGCTCAGTGGCGCAGAAAAATGCTGCTTACGAAAGCGCTCTGAAACCCTGCTTTTTGTTTTGTGTGCTCTTTTCAAACGATAGAAAGTGGCAAGCTTATTCCAAGCCGAAGAAGGCTTTAAAGGCGCGGAAGGCCATATAAACGTCGATTTTAGAAACCACCTCAAAGGGCGCGTGCATCGAAAGCACCGGAACGCCAACATCCACAACGTCCACATCGAGGTTCGCTACATACATGGCAACCGTTCCGCCGCCGCCGAGATCTACCCTGCCGAGCTCCCCGGTTTGCCAGCAGATTTGTTTTTCGTCAAAAAGCCTGCGCACTTCGCCCATGAATTCCGCGCTGGCGTCCGACGTGCCCGATTTGCCGCGGGAGCCGGTGTATTTTGTCACGACTACGCCGCGGTTGAGGTAGGCGGCGTTTTTCTTTTCAATCACATCCGGGAAAGTGGGGTCAAAGGCGGCGTTCACATCCGCGGACAGGCAGCGGGAGCGGCTGAGCACGTCGCGCGCCTCCAGCCCTTCCATGCGGGCGAGATCCGCGATGAAATATTTGAGATAGGAGGAGTTGAGGCCGGTGTTGCCATCGCTGCCCGTCTCCTCCTTATCGGTGAGGACGGTGATCGCCGTATATTCCGGCTTTTCGCAGGCAAAGGCCGCCATAGCGGCCGGGTATGCGCACACACGGTCGTCATGGCCGTAGCCGCCGATCATGCTGCGGTCAAAGCCGATGTCGCACACCGGGAAGGCGGGCACGAGCTCAAGCTCCGCGCTGAGGAAATCGCTCTCCACAATGCCGTATTTTTCATGGAGCAGCTTCATAATATTGAGCTTCACAAGCTCGCTGCCCTCATCGCTGCGGAAGGGCCGGCTGCCGATGAGAATGTTGAGCTCCTCGCCCCGCACGCCGTCTGCAAGCGTGCGCTTCATCTGCTCCTGTGCCAAATGGGGGAGCAGGTCGGTTACAACGAATTTCGGCTCATCCGGCTGCTCGCCGATGCTCACATTGATCTTGCTGCCGTCGCGGCGGATGATCACGCCGTGCAGAGAGAGGGGAATTGCCGTCCACTGGTATTTTTTGATGCCGCCGTAATAATGGGTTTTGAACAGGGCCATCTCAAAATCCTCATAGAGTGGGTTGGGCTTGAGATCAAGGCGGGGAGAATCAATATGCGCCGCGGCAATCCGCACGCCTTCTCCCACGCTCTTTTCCCCGATGACGGCGAGAATAATGGCTTTTTCCCGGTTTAGGCGGTAAACTTTATCGCCCGCGTGGTATTTCTTTTGCGGATCAAAGGGAGTGAAGCCCAGCGCCTCTGCCTTGCGGCAGAAAAATCCAGCGGCTTCCCGCTCCGTTTTGGCGGAATTTAAAAAGACCTTGTAATCCTCGCAAAATTGATCGGCGCGCTCAATCTCCACGTCGGCCAGGCCGCCGCGCATCGCGTGCTTCGGCTTGAGGAACAATTCCTCCTGTAGCTGCTCGGCCTTGCTCTTTTCTTTGCCTAAATTGCTCATGATGTGGTTCCTCCTATATGATAAAGATTCTGGTAGCGGTGCATGGCGTTCGTTACCTTTTTGACATAATGGGCGGTTTCTGGGATAGGGATGCTGTCGAGCGTTTTGCCATCCTGCGACACGCCCGGATCCTTTAGCCAGCGGTTAACCTGCCCCCGCCCGGCGTGATAAGCGGCGAGAATCTCCTGCGTGGTGCCGAATTCCTCCTTGAGCAGGCGCAAAAACAGGGTGCCGTAGCGCACGTTTACTTCCTTATCAAAGAGCGCGTCGCCCTCTAACGTTTCGCCCGTTTTGCTCTGAAGCCACTGGAAGGTGGGGAGTGTGAGCTGCATGAGCCCTTTCGCCTTTGCCGCGGAAACGGCCTCGGCGTCAAAATCGCTCTCCGTTTTCATCACGGCGTAGACAAGCGCTTCATCCAGCCCGTTTTCATCGGCATAGCGCTCGACCAGCGCCGCCTCCTTCATTGGGTAAAACGCCTTGAGCAGAGAGCGGTAGGATACCGCTGTCACCACGGCCACCAGGGCGGCAAAGAGAAGAAACAGAAGGCTGATTTTCAAAAAAGCTTTTTGTTTTCGGGTTTCCATCGCTGGCCGCTCCCTTTCTGTTATGCATTTTGCTGCATATTTTTATGCTTCTTCTGTGAAACGGATGCGCGCCCATACGGGCTCCAACTCCTGTTGCAGGTCAAACGGGGGATAATTCCGCACCAAAAAATCCGCGTGCTCTTTATAGTATGTCTCACTTTTTTGCGCATTCACACGCAGGCGGGCAGATTCTTCGCTGATTTGATCGCGCTGCATGATGCGTTTGATCCGCAGCTCTTCCGGCGCGACGACGGCGATGATGAAATCGCAGGCGCGGTTTTCGCCGCTTTCAAAGAGCTGAGGCGCATCCAGCACCACGGCTTTTGCTTCGTTCTGAAAAGCGCATGCCGTTTCGGCGCGCATTTGTTGGATGATCGCGGGGTGTGTGATTGCGTTGAGCCGTGCCGTCTGCCCAGGGGAGGAGAAGGCGCGCTGTGCAAGCAAAGGGCGATTGAGCGACCCATCCGGCAGGATGAGATCCGCTCCAAATGCAGCCGCCAGGGCGGAGAGAACAAAGCTGCCCGGCCGCGTCACCTTGCGGGCGATTTCATCCGCATCGATCACCGCCAGGCCCTGCGCGCGCAAGAGGGCGGCCGCCGTGCTTTTGCCCGCCCCTGTTTGCCCGGTCAGACCAATGACGGGGCCTTTTTTGTTTGCCATGATGAAAGCAGTCCTTCCATATGGGAGATCGTGAGGGCGTTTGTAAAATGCAAAATTCCTTTGAAAAAGCAATTAAAAAACGCTTCCCAATTATACATCAATCATTTCAAACGCGGCGGCACGCAGCAGCCGGTTATAAACAGCAAGGCCCACGCCCTGCTTTTCCGGGCAGCGCGCATAGGCGGTGTGGATACCCATCGCGTCGAGTGAACGCAACGCATCGAACAGGCGCTGTGCCTGAGAGGAAGGGTCTCCCTCCCTGCCACAGGGGAGCGCGCACACATGTAGGGCGGCTTCTTCCCCCTCATAGCATAGCGCTGCAACGCCCGCGCCCGCGTGATTGTTGACATATTGCGCATAGCGCTGAAACGGCCCGCGCAGGATTACCACATGGGCCTTCGGTGCATAGTGCTTATATTTCATGCCGGGAGAGGCGGCCTTTTCCCCTACCGCTAACTGCTCCTCTACGGCGCGGTCTATTTCCACCTTGCCGAGTACGGCGCGCAGCTGCTCCGGCGTAATGCCGCCCGGGCGTAAAAGCCTGGGGCAGGGCGATGCGAGTGTTACAACAGTGGATTCTACGCCCACCGAACAGGGGCCGCCATCCACCACCGCCTGAATGCGCCCTGCCATATCCGCCAGCACATGCTGTGCCGTGGTGGGGCTGGGGCTGCCCGAAAGGTTGGCGGAAGGGGCGGCAAGCGGCACGCCTGCCGCTTGAATGATTGCGCGGGCGAGCGGGTGGGAGGGCATACGCACCGCAACCGTGTCAAGCCCGGCGCTGACTTCCTCCGGAATCGCGGGGGATTTTGGCAGGATCATCGTCAGCGGACCCGGCCAATAGGCGCGGGCAAGCCGGATTGCCTGCGTGGGCACTTCACCGACCAAGGGATAAAGCTGCGAAAACGCCGCGATATGGACGATCAGCGGATTATCCTGCGGGCGGCCCTTCGCCTGAAAAATTTTTGCCACAGCCTGCCCGTCAAGCGCGTTTGCGGCAAGGCCATAGACGGTTTCCGTCGGGATTCCGATAAGGCCGCCCGCGCGCAGGAGTGCGCCGATTTCCGCCAGCGCCGGCTGGTCGTCCGGTGTGATCTGATAAAGGTTTGTCTGCATGGAAGCCCCGTTCCTTTCCAAAGCAAGTGCGGGTGTTAAGCATCGCTTTCCGCTTTGAGCTTTTCCGCCGTGTCTGCCGTGATGAGCGCGTCGATCACTTCATCGAGCGCGCCATTCATAATCTGCTCGATTTTATAGAGCGTTAGGCCGATGCGGTGATCGCTGACGCGGCCCTGTGGGAAATTGTAGGTGCGGATGCGCTCACTGCGGTCGCCCGTGCCTACCTGCGCGCGGCGTTCGCCTGCAATCGCCTCATGCTGCTTTTCCCGCTCCGCCTCCAAAATGCGCGAACGCAGGATTTTCATCGCGCGGTCTTTATTCTTATATTGGCTGCGCTCGTCCTGGCATTCGACCACCGTGCCGGTGGGCAGGTGCGTGATGCGGATGGCGGATTCCGTTTTATTGACATGCTGCCCGCCCGCGCCGCCGGAGCGGTAGGTATCGATCTGCAAATCGGCGGGATTGATCTCCACATCCACCTCTTCCGCCTCCGGCAAAACAGCCACGGTTACGGTGGAGGTATGGATGCGGCCCTGCGATTCCGTTTCCGGCACGCGCTGGACGCGGTGCACCCCGCTTTCAAATTTCAAGCGAGAGTAGGCCCCCTCGCCTTCAATCATAAAGCTAACCTCTTTGAAGCCGCCAAGCTCGGTTTCGTTTGCGCTGAGGATTTCGGCCTTCCAGCCCTTTGCCTCGGCGTACATGGAATACATGCGCAGGAGGGAGCCTGCAAACAGAGCCGCCTCCTCCCCGCCCGCGCCGCCGCGGATTTCTACGATCACGTTTTTTTCGTCGTTCGGGTCGCGCGGAAGCAGCAAAACTTTCAGCTCCTCCTGCGTGCGCTCCATTTCAGCGCGTGCCTGCTCCAGCTCTTCAAACACCATATCGTGGAACTCTTTATCGAGCCCGCCCGCGTCGAGCAGAGCTTTCGCCTCCTGAAATGTATCGCGCGCCGCCTTGAACTGGCGGTATTTTTCAACGATCGGGGCCAGGCGCTTCGCCTCTTGCATGAGTTTTTTATACTGCGCCTGATCGGTGACGATCTCCGGGTCGCACAGCCGAAGCTGAACCTCTTCATAGCGCGTTTCAACCTTTTCTAACTTTTCCAGCATAGAATGAACCATCCTTCCTTTGGGGGAAAGCCGCAGGGGGCCTTCCAGCGTCTCGATTCAAACGGTCAATCGGCGCTAAGTTTCCGCATCCGGCACGGCGGAACCTTCCCGAAGGATTTTTTTAATATTCTTTTCGATTTTGGCGCGCGGCGCCATAATCTCACGCCCGCACTTTGTGCAACGGATGCGAAAATCCATCCCCGCGCGGAGTACGAGGAATTCTTTATTTTTGCAGGGGTGTTCTTTTTTCATCATTAAGATGTCGCCGGGCCTCACATCCATACCCAAATCGCCTCCAGCCGGATTCCAAAAGGAAAAGATATGGTAAATATTATAGCACAAAGGGGCATGAAAAAAAAGCATTTCCCATATATATAGCAACGTAGCCGGGCCGTATTTGCGCCCCTTAGGCGGAATGCCGGCAGCCGCAAACGAGCGGCAAGGGCAGGTAGGGTCATGCATAGTATGAGAAAAAAGAGGCCGCTTCAGGCGGTGAAATGGGTGGGAAAATGAAACATTTTAAGCCGGAAGGCTGGCTAATGGACACACCGGAAAACCGCGCTGCGTTTGCATCCTCCGCCGCGCTGCGCGATGCCTATTTTGAGGGCAGAATTTTGGAAGCGCGCGCGCTGTTGTGCGATAAAGATCACAATTTGCACGTTGATCTCGGCTGCATGGAGGGGATCATCCCGCGTGAGGAGGCGGCCGTGGGCATCGAGGAGGGCAAGGTGCGGGATATCGCCATTATTTCAAGGGTGAATAAGCCGGTTATGTTTCGCATCACAGGCTTCGATGCGGACGCGCTAGGCCGCACCTCGGCGATTCTCAGCCGCCGTAGCGTACAATTAGAGTGCATGGAAACCGATATTGCCCGCCTGACGCCAGGCGAGGTAATCGATGCGCGTGTATCCCACATGGAGGGCTTCGGCGTTTTTTGCGACATTGGGGCAGGGCTGAGCGCGCTAATGCCGATTGATAGCATCTCTGTTTCCCGCATTCCGCATCCGTCGGAGCGGTTCCGCACGGGCGAGGATATCCGCGCTCTGGTCAAGGGGATTGACGAAAATGGGCGCATCACGCTCACGCACAAAGAGCTGCTCGGCACCTGGGAGCAAAATGCCGCTCAATTCAAGGCGGGGGAGACGGTGCCGGGGGTGATCCGCTCTGTAGAGAAATATGGGGTATTTGTGGAGCTTACGCCGAATCTCGCGGGGCTTGCAGAATATGTGCAGGGCGTTTATGCGGGCCAGCATGCGAGCGTATATATCAAAAGCCTGATTCCGGAACGCATGAAAATCAAGCTGATTATCGTGGATGCTTTTGACGCGGAGTATCCTCCCCCTCCGGTGACCTATTATACGGACAGTGACTACATCGACCATTGGATCTATTCCCCGGAATGCTGCCCAAAGGTGGTTGAGAGCTTCTTTTCCCCTTTGGAGGAGCAGTAGGCAGGTTGAGAAAGCGGAGAAAAAATCCGTTTCTAGTGTCCCTTGTGGGAATCTGGAAACGGATTTTTGTATATTCCGGCAAGGTAAGTTCTAGAAAAACATTTTTGTGCTTCAGAAACTGTTATCCTGCACAAAAATAAAACGCCGGATTTGGACAAGTGAACAGGATTTTTTGAAATACGCCTCATTTAATGGATTCTCAAAAGTTTTTATTGAACTGCATCATCAATTATGCTATAATTCACGGTGACGCAGAAAAAATATTATTGGTTTTGAATAACAAATATGCTGCGCCCCGCTGGGGCGGGCGTGAAGGAGGAAATTGGTTTGAAAGCCTATCATGCAAAGGATATCCGAAATATTGCGATCGCCGGCCACGGCGGAAGGGGTAAAACGACGCTCGCAGAGGCGATGCTTTATCTGGCGGGGGTAACAGAGCGCCTCGGCCGCATTGCAGACGGGAATACCGTGCTCGACTATGATGGAGAAGAAAAAAAGCGCAGGGCCTCCGTTTCTACAGCAGTTGCGCCGCTGGAATGGAATGGGATTAAGATGAACCTTGTCGACACGCCCGGCCTGTTCGATTTCGCAGGCGGAGTAAGCGAAGGCATTCGGGCAGCGGATTGTGTGCTGATTACGACGGCTGCCGGCTGCAAATACGACGTTGGTGCGGAAAAGGCTTTCAAAGCGGCAGACGCACGCGGAATTGCGAAGATGTTTGCAATTACTAAGGTGGATGCTGAGAATACCGATTTTTATAAAACGCTTGATTTCCTCAAGGAAGTTCATGAAACGCAGCTGTGCCCGATTGTTGTGCCCTATATGGAGGGCGGTGTGGTTCAGGCATATGTCAACCTCATGGCACAGAAGGCATTTACATATCAGAATGGTAAGGCAACCGAAGTTCCCGTCCCGCAGGATGCGCGTATTGCGGAGATGATTAATTTTCTCAAGGAAGCGGTCGCCACGACGGATGACGAGCTAATGGAGAAATTTTTTGATGGCGCGGAGTTCACGCAGGAAGAGATCATCCGCGGCTTGCAGAACGGCATGACGGACGGCTCGATTTACCCTGTGTTTGCCTGCTCCGGCTACACGACTCAGGGCGTTGACCAACTGCTTGACTGTCTGTCGAAGATCGCGCCGCGCGCCTATGAATGCGCGGGTGAAACGGCGGAGGATGCGGATGGGAATCCGGTTGAGCTTCCCTGTGATGCGGATGGCCCGCTTGCCGCGATTTGCTTTAAAACAATTGCCGACCCATTTGTGGGCAAGATGTCCTTCTTTAAGGTCGTATCCGGTAAAATCACGGCGGACGTTCCCGCCTATAATGCACGCACGCAGGAGAGTGAGCGCATGGGTAAGATTATCTCTGTGCGCGGTGCGAAGCAGGAGGATATTTCGGAAATCGCAGCGGGCGATATCGGCGTTGTGACAAAGCTCTCAAATATGCGCACGGGCGACACGCTGTGCAGCCCGAAAAAGGTATTGAAGCTCGCTCCTGTCTCCTTCCCGGAGCCGTGCCTGAGCATGGCGGTCAAGGTGGCGAAGAAGGGCGAGGAGGAAAAGGTAGCGGCGGGCCTTTTCCGTCTGATGGAGGAAGACCCCACCATCACCTTCCGGTCCAACCATGAAACGCACGAGCAGATTCTTTCCGGCCTCGGCGAACAGCATCTTGATGTGATCGTTTCCAAGCTTAAAACGAAATTCGGCGTGGATGTATCCCTTAGCGTGCCGAAGGTGGCATACCGGGAATCCATCAAAAAGCGTGTGGAGGTGCAGGGCCGTCACAAGAAGCAGTCCGGCGGCCACGGGCAGTTTGGCGATGTGTTTATCCGCTTTGAGCCCTGCGACAGCGATGAGCTGGTGTTTGCGGAGGAGGTTGTGGGCGGCTCCGTGCCGAAAAACTTCTTCCCAGCTGTGGAAAAGGGTCTGCGCGATAGTGTCACAAAGGGCGTGTTGGCCGGGTATCCGATGGTTGGCTTGAAAGCGACGCTGTATGATGGATCTTACCATCCGGTAGATTCTTCAGAAATGGCGTTTAAAACGGCGGCGTCTATTGCTTATAAAAACGGTATCCCGAAGGCGGACCCGGTCATTCTTGAACCGATTGGGACGTTAAAGGCCTATATGCCGGATGAGAAAATGGGCGATATCATGGGTGATATCACGAAGCGCCGTGGCCGCGTGTTGGGCATGGGCCCGGCAGAGGATAAAATGCAGGAGATTGTGGCTGAGGTGCCAATGGCGGAGATGGGCGATTTTGCAACGACGCTGCGCTCTGTAACGCATGGCAGGGGCCATTTCTCGCTGGAATTCACCCGCTATGAAGAAGCGCCGGCGAACGTGGCAGAAAAAGTAATTGAGGATGCGAAGGCACAGGAAGAAGAATGAAAACCGCATGGAGCCTCTCTTGGTACCGCGTGGTTATGGCAGGCATTGTTTAATATAAAAATTGAGAAAGGGGAACGGCGGCCTTCGAGTTGGGGGCGCGCCGTTTCTTTTTTTCACTCTCCAGTGTTTCCACAGGTTTTGGTGGAAAACTTTGTGGAAAGTATGGAAAACTAAGCAGATCAGGTGTTTTGATGGGCTTACCTCCTTGTTATCCACGAATCGGCCTTTGGCTGGATTTATATTTGGCCAAAAAGCTGTGATAGCCGTCAGCAGCATCCCTCTGTTTTTTGGGGTATAGCAAATATTAAAAAAATCGTCTGCAATAAGGCCTTGATTCAGTGGTTTTGTCGCTTGCATTCCGATTTGCCGCAATGCTATAATGAATCAATTTATTTCATAGCTTGAGGAGGCCGGAAAATGCTTCTGTTGAACCCGGAAGAGAAGTTTGTCAAAGAGGGCCTTACCTTTGATGATGTGCTGCTCATCCCAGCCCATTCGGATGTTCTGCCCAATCAGGTGGATGTATCAACGAAACTCACCAAGGATATCTCCCTGAACACCCCTCTGATGACCGCTGCGATGGATACTGTCACAGAGGCCCGTATGGCGATTGCGATTGCGCGCGAAGGCGGCATTGGCGTCATCCACAAAAATATGGCGATCGAGCGCCAGGCACAAGAGGTAGATAAGGTGAAGCGCTCTGAGAACGGTGTAATTGTCAACCCGTTTTTTCTTTCGCCCGACCGTTTTGTTCATGAAGCGCTCGATTTGATGAGGCGGTATAAAATTTCAGGCGTGCCGATCTGCCGGGAGGGTAAGCTGGTCGGTATCCTGACGAACCGCGACCTGCGGTTTATGACGAACTTTAACGTTCGAATTGAGGATGTGATGACAAAAGAGAATCTTGTCACCTCCCATGTCGGGACAACCCTCATGCAAGCAAAGCAGATCCTCATGCAGCATAAAATTGAGAAGCTGCCTTTAATTGATGACGACGGTTATCTACGCGGTTTAATCACAATTAAGGATATTGAAAAGAGCGTGCAGTACCCCAACTCTGCGCGCGATAAGGGCGGAAGGCTCCTCTGCGCGGCGGCAATCGGCGCAACGGCGGATGTGCTGGAGCGCGCTGGCGCGTTGGTGGAGGCGCAGGTGGATGCGTTGGTGCTTGACTCCGCGCATGGTCACAGCGAGAATATTCTCAAGGCGGTCAGCAAGGTGAAGGCGGCATTCCCGCAGGTTTCCCTCATTGCGGGCAACGTGGCAACGGCGGAGGGCACCCGTGCGCTCATTGAGGCGGGTGCAGACGCGGTAAAAGTAGGCATTGGCCCCGGCTCGATCTGCACTACGCGCGTGGTCGCGGGCATCGGTGTGCCGCAGATCACGGCGGTTTATGATTCCGCCTGTGTGGCGGCAAAATACAACATTCCGATCATTGCGGATGGCGGCATCAAATATTCCGGCGAGATCGTAAAGGCGCTTGCCGCCGGAGCGAATGCGGTGATGATGGGCTCGCTGGTGGCAGGGTGCGAGGAATCCCCCGGCGAGAGCGAGATTTATCAGGGCCGCCAGTTCAAGGTATACCGTGGAATGGGCAGCATCGGTGCGATGAACCAAGGCAGCAAGGATCGTTATTTCCAGCAGGATAACCGCAAGTTGGTGCCAGAGGGCGTGGAGGGCCGTGTGCCTTATAAGGGGCTGCTGTCTGAAACGGTGTTCCAGATGCTGGGGGGCCTGCGCGCGGGCATGGGCTATTGCGGCTGCAAAACCATTGGTGAGCTGCAAAGCAAGGCACAGTTTGTGCGCATCACGAGCGCCGGCTTGATCGAAAGCCATCCGCATGATGTGTTTATTACGAAAGAAGCACCCAATTATTCCGGAAACGCTTAAGAAGCGTCGATATGATGAATTTGCTTGTAACGATAGGGAAAAAACAGCATCATTTATCCGTGAAACCCGGCACGCCATTGCCTGAGGCTTTGGCTCTGCTGGGTTTTCCAATTGCGCTTCCCTGCGGTGGAAAAGGCTCGTGCGGAAAATGCAGAGTCAAAGCGACAGGGCAATTATCACCCATTACTCCGGCGGAGCGGCGTTGCCTCTCGGCGGGGGAATTGCGCAATGGATTGCGCCTGCTATGTCAAACGGCTGTGCTGGGGGAGGCCCGCATAGAGCTGCCGGAGGAAAGTGCGGAGATCGTGGTGGAGGGCGTTTCCGCTATGCCGCAAAACAGGCCGATAGATGGGAAGGCGCTTTGTGCTGCTTTGGATATAGGGACGACAACCGTTGCGGCCCGGCTCTATGTGGCAGAGGAGTTGGAGAGCAGCCCGATCGCGTCTGCTGGGCGGCGAAATCCGCAGGCGGCATTCGGCGCAGACGTTCTCTCCCGCATGGAGAGGGCACAGGCAGGGGATGCACCCGCCCTGCGGGGATGCATCATCGATTGCTTGGATGATCTGCTCACAGAGCTTATGCAAATGGCGCAGGCACGCCCCGCCCAGATTAGGGAACTGGTCATTACGGGGAATACAGCGATGCTCTATCTCCTCACCGGGCGGGATACCGCCTGCCTTTCTAAAGCTCCTTTTTTGCCGGAGCATCTTTTTGGGGACGAAATCACTGCCGAAGCCTTGGGGCTGCATGCAGTTAAGGCCAGCCGCGTTTATCTGCCGCACTGTGCCTCTGCTTTTATTGGGGCTGATTGCCTGTGCGCCATGCTTGCTTGTGGGATGACCGAAGCGGAGGCTCCCTGTGCATTGCTCGACCTTGGCACAAATGGGGAGCTTGCTGTTTTCAATGGCACTGAGCTTTGGTGTGCATCCACCGCCGCAGGGCCGGCCTTTGAGGGTGCGGGGCTTACCATGGGGATGCCAGCAGTGCCGGGCGCAATCAACCATGTGGAGCGAAAGGGCTTTCGAATTGGCTGCACAGCTATAGGCGGTGTGCCGGCGAAGGGGATCTGTGGCTCCGGGCTGATCGACGCGGCGGCGGTCTTGCGGCAGAGCGGCGTTTTGGATGCGGAGGGCTCCCTTCAGCGGGAAGGGCATCCTTTTCGAGCGATGGTGTGCGAAATCGGCGGCGCGCCCGCCGTGCGCTTCGCGGGCACAGGCGTTTTGCTCACACAGGCGGATATCCGCGCGTTGCAGGTGGCGAAAGCCGCCGTCTGCGCGGGCCTACAAATGCTGCTCGATCGTGCTGAAATCCGGCCGGAAAAGTTGGAAAAGCTTTTTTTGGCAGGCGGTTTTGGGCGATTTATCAGGCTTGAAAGTGCGGCGCAGATCGGCCTGTTTCCCCCCGCTTTATTGGGAAGGACCGCTGCCATCGGCAACGCGGCGTTAGATGGGGCGGGCCTGCTCGCCCTGCGGCCAGCCCGGAGGGAACGGCTCCTCTCCCTTGTAGGCAGGATTCACACCGTTTCCCTCGCGGAGGAGCCTGCGTTTGAACAGGCTTATTTGGAGGGGATGCGCTTTCCGAATGAAAATTATATGGGCCGGTAAATAAAGAAAGGTATTTTACCTACACCGCCGCATATGGTAGGATAGATGCATAGCGCTCCAATTTTGTGTCGGTATGGGTTCCTTTTGTTTTTGATATACGATAAAAGCCCGATAAACTGCTTCATGGAGGAGGCGCCCCAATGAATGTGTATGATTTTGACAATACGATTTACCGTGGTGAAAGTGCTGTAGATTTATTTTGGTATTATTTAAAACAGGATAAATCGCTGCTGCGCTATGTGCCGGAGGTAGCGGCGGCTTTGGTGCGGTATAAGCGCGGAAAAATCACCATTGAGGAGGCCTTATCCGTTTATGGCGCGCGCGTGGCCGATTACTTTTTGACGATCCCGGATTTTGAAGCTGATTTAAAAACTTTTTGGGATACCCATATGAAGAATATCAAGCCCTTTTATGCTCGCCAGCACCGTCCGGATGATGTGATTCTTTCCGCCTCCCCGGAGCGTGTTTTGGAGGAGGCTTGCCGCCGCCTTGGAATTGCGCATTGGATAGGGACCCAGTTCGATGAGCAAACGGGCACGATAACACGCCTGTGCTTTCGAGAAAATAAGGTGAGCAGCTTTCTGGAGCGGTTCCCACATGCAAAGATTGAGCAGTTTTATACGGATTCCTTTAACGATCAGCCGATGATCGACCTGGCGGAGCACGCCTTCCTTGTCAAAGGCGACCGAATCAGACAATTGAAATAGGGGTTAATCCATAAAAGCTTTGCCTGATTCTCTATAAGAAAAGAGCCGCTGCAAAATGATTTGCATTTTGCAGCGGCTCTTATTGATATAAAAAGGTGATCAAAAAGAAGGATTTACTGAAAAAGGCCGCGGAACCATTCTATGATTGTTTGAAAGAAACGCACGATCTTAGCAAAAAATTCTACGATGGAATTCGGGGCATCTTCTTCTACTTCCGTGATCCGCCAGACCTGCGCGCCATAGAAGGGATTTGCCGTGCCGATATAGAGGCCATCTTCATTTGCAACGAGGGTACGGCCGCCGAAGTTGAATTTATCATGGAACCCATTCAAAGTAAGCTCTGTATAGTTTTCGCCATCCTTCGTGACATACAGGTCAAAGCCGGGCTCGTTTTTGAGCAGCTTATTGGAAATGCTGAAATACATCCGCAGTCCGTCCAGATCAAAGGCGGCAGCCAGAGATTTGAGCGCATCCAAAATACCTGAGAGGGAGGCGCCGCGTGCCGCGGAGGCCGGGAGGGCGGAGAATGTTTTTGCCGCGTTGGAAAGCGGGGAGACGAGCGTTTCGACAAGAGCGATCAGCTTCTGCACATTTTCCGGCGTAGCCTGTTTGTCGAGCAGGCTCGCAATCTGGGACTGCGCTGCGGTCAGCGCTGTGGTTAGCGCGCTTGCCTCTTTGCTTACGGATGAGCCGGTGAGAGATTGAAGCAGCTTGACGATATAGTTGATTTGCTGCATGAATTCAGCCTTATCCATGCGGAGCAAATCTCCGTTGGTCAGCTTCGTCACATATTTATAAAGCGAGGAGGCATCGAAGGAGCTGACGAAAAGCTGATCGTTATAAACGCCATAGCGCCAGAAATATTCGTTTGTGGTTCCCTCGAAGGCTTGATTGATTTGATCAACTGCTGTAATTTTACCGTTTTGGTCCATACAGTACATCTTCTGAGGCGCATTCAGCGAATCATACATGGGCTTCAAAAAATCCTTCAGGGCCGGCGCATTTTCTCCACCTGCGATCATTTGAAGCAGACCCTGCACGGCGACCAGCTCCGCACGCAGCGCATAGTCAAACGTGCCGAAATACAGCTTATCCTGAAAGACGACCGGCGTAGCCGCGCTGGCAATCAGGCCTGGGGTTGCGCCATCTTCAGTATTATAGCCTTCTGCCGTGGGCGCCATGCCCATATGGTATTGGCTGTTTTTGCCGATCACTTCCTGCCAGGTCCATCCATACTGATTGGCGTTTTCCCCAGCCGAAGCCTCATGCCCCTTGAATAGGACGAAGCCGTTGGAGGTGGCGAGGAACACATACATGTCGCCCTGGTAGGGGATCAGATCCCATACCGTGCCGCCCTCGCCTTGGTAAAGCGTATCGTCAGCATAGTCGATAAAATCGTTAAAGTCCGCAACGCGCTGCCAATCGGAATCATCCTTCGGATTTTTTTCCAAAATGGCGATCTTATTGTATTTTCCCGCCGTTTCGTCCGGAATCCGGTTGTCGAGACCACCGAAATACAATTTGTCGTTGTAGACTGTGCCTGCTCGGAAGCTAGAATTTCCGCCGCCGCTGTAAACGATCTCCGCGTTGTCGTTTTCATCCACCTTAACGATGCGCGTGCCGCTTGAACTGCTCATAGAGCCGAAATAGAGCTCATTATGGTGTTTTACCACCATACGGTAAGCACTGTCTGTGCCGAGAGGGGCCTCATAGATTACCTTTGTTTCACTGGTAGCAGGGTTTACGCGAATGATCATCGGCCTGCTTTCCTGTGCGGAAAAGGCTGGCACCTCGCCATTGGTGATTACGTTTACAATATCCCAAACCTGATCGTAGGTAAGGCCGGCCTGCGTCATTGCCTGTGCGAACTGCGCGATCATGCCGCCGAGGATATTCCGGTTGGTGCCGATATAGAGGAATCCGTCGCGCTCTGTCATAGCCCAGGCGTAGCAGTTGTTGCGGTCTCCACCCTGGATGATGCCGTCCACGTCGCCCTCGCCCTTGGTGGGATTGGTGATTTTTTCAATTTTGTAACCATTGGAGTAGATGATATTGGCCTCTTCTGAGCTGGCGGTTGCGCCCACACCCAGAGAGAGCAATAAAATGATTACGCTCAACAAAACTGCGAGCGCCCGGTAGGCGGTAGAGTGTTGTTTTTTTCCTTTTTGCAAAATATTTCCTCCTCTTTTTCATCGAATCCGGCTTCTGAATGACCGCATGGCTTCCCTAATCCAGTATCAGAACCGTTCCATCGCCAACATACAACGATGCGTCGTTTTTGTCAAGGCAATAGTAATAATATGTGTTGATTAAAATCGGGAAAAATTATAAACATTTTATAAAATAAGATAGCCGGTGATCGCCTGCTCTCATAAGCGTTGCCTATCTCTTTGTTCTGTGAGGTTGCGGCAGGATTTGTATCGAAAAGAGCCTACGGTTGATGCAGAGACCATCGTAGCGTTTGATTCCTATGTAAACACGCGTGAATTCACTATGCAATTCCCCTGACCTGCGGGCGAACACAGTTGCTCCTACGCCGTCATAGAAAATAGTCGCTGGCCAAGTGTGTGCGGCAAGCTGGTTGTATTTCTTTAATCCCGTGGGGCCAATTGGATTTGCTTCGTAATAAAAACAGCCGGTAACCGTCTGCTTTCATAGGCATTGTGTATCTTTTTGATCCATGCAATGAGGGCAGGTTCTGTTTTGTTACTCCGCTTCGCTCCGTAATAAAAAATCAAACATGGAAGGGTCATAAAAAAACAGCTCAGCGCCATCCAAAGTTTTGGCTACTGGGCTGTTTGGGCGGTTGAAGCGTAAAAATTTTATGGGTTAAGCATCTGCGCCGGTCGAAGTTTCTGGGTGCGGCCAGGTAAAATGGAACTCTGTTTGAATTTCTAGGATACAGCTAAAATCAATTTGACCAGCAGATGCAAGCTTGCCAACGCCAGTGACCTGTGCGTCAAGATGCATCCGCTTATGATACACCAGCTTTTGGATTTCATCGTTTGCGCGGTCAATCTCACATTCAATGGAGGAGCCGGTGAATAAAACGTGATACTCCCCAAGCTGCATATAATCTTTCGCTTTTTGGAACTCTTCCTCAATTGCAGTGCGGTCTTCCATATCAAACGCTTTGCCATGTCGGCTTGTCAAAGGCGCAGGCTCTTTTTCATCTCGAAAGAATATTGTAATTTTATAAAGGTCATCTTCCTGCACACACATCGCGTAACGGATGTCGGAAGGGGTTAATTGGCTCGCCCACTCCTGGCCGGAAACAGGCAGCACCTCTGAGAGCTTTGTATCTTTTGAGGAGAGACTTGTTTGATTGAGCATGAGCTGTTGCAGCGTGGGAGCGAGGTTGGCAAGCGTTTGGTTGCTGGTTTCCACCTCAGAAACTTTTGGCTCCTTGGTCATCGTAAATTCAGGATTGCTTTGTTTGGCACTGTTGACCAGGCGGTTAAAATAGGCAAGCACCTCCGCGTTGGCTTCCGGCTTTTTGGTTTTGCTGACAATGGGTGGCTCGGTGGTGTTTTCCTCCTCTGACTGCTGGCTGCTGCACGCGGCGAGGGAGCATACGAGCGCTAGGGCGGCGAGCAACGCAATCAGTTTACGAACGGCTTGATTCATTTTTTCCCCTTTCCTCTGTGAGCGCCTTGTTTGATGTGGAGGCATGTGTCACAGAAATAACGATGTGATTCGAAGTGATTATATCATATTTCACGATCTTTTCACAATATCAATTTATGAAAAAAGCGTTTCTGAATTTTTGTATTTAAAAAGCCATGGGGAGCAGAAACGGCCCGCGTCATTTCTGACGACGAGCCGTTTCCGTATATAAGGGGGTAAAAGAAGATGGCAAATAAACAAACGAATGGCGGTAACATCCGCAGTTCGGATAAAGACATCCCTCTGTCCGAACAGTGTACCCCGCTTTATGGCAGGATGCATCTCTCTGTTTTGTGCGGTTGCGGTAAGCTGTGTTTCGCAATCATAATTGAACTACTTATTTTTTTTCCGCCTGTTTGGAATACTTTGTTTTATAGATAAAGCGCATCAGGCGAGTTTCAATCGCATTGATAGGCTTTGCAGTATCGAATAAAGCGGCGCCCAGCATGGTTTTGCAGCCTTTATCCATGACCATTTCGGTGGCCTGCGCATCGCTTTTGGAGGGCCCGCAGCAAAGCGCGCCGTTATCCTTCAGCAGCACGGCGTCGCGCCCTTTGAGCGCTTTGACAACCTTTTTGGAGGTTTTCATCGTGCTGGAAGGGTCAAACACTGCGCTGCGCACCGTTGCGCCTGCGATCTGGGCGAAATCATCGAGCAGCGGCTTCATGGTGCGGCCCAAGCGGGAGGCGGCCATAATATCAGGCTGCTGGGAATGGATGATATAATTGATTCCGTCCCGCTTGGCATATACTGCGCGGTGCAGGTCAGCCTCCGGCACAAACGATTCGGCGTCGCCCGCGATCCGGCCGGTGGCAATCTCCACCCGCAGAATCTCATCGCTGCCGGGCTTGGTCAAGTTGCACATCGCGCCGTCACGTTCGCTCTCATAAGCGGTAACAGGAGCGGCGTCCCTGCCCTTTTTGCCGATGGTTTCAATTACGTAATCATGAATTTCTTCAAAGGTATCGATCACTTTGCCCGTGGCTTCGCGGTAGCGTTCCACAATGTGGCGAGCGCACACCTTCTCCAGCTCAGAGGCAACGGCGAATGCTTCCTCATAATCCTTGCCCATGCATACGGCGCCGTGGTGCGCCATGATGACGGCTTTGCTGTCAGAGCGCTCGATGGCGGCAATGACCCCTTTGCGCAGCTTTCCGGTGCCTGGCAGGCCGTAAGCGGCCATTGGGACGTGGTCGCCGATGATCGCCGCGCTCTCCGGCGCAACATTGTTGATATCAAAGCCCAGAGGGCTGACAATGCTGGCGTTTACCTGATGCGTATGGATGACAAAGTTGACTTCCGGTCGGAGCTGATAGGCGGAGGCATGGATGCCCTTTTCCGATGAGGGCTTTACATCCCCGTCATAGCTCAGATCTGCAATATTGACCAGGACGATTTCCTCCGGCGTAAGAGTTTCATATGCCCTGCCGCTGGGGGTGATCACAAATTGCGTGTCGCTCACACGGCAGCTGACGTTGCCCCAGGTGCGCGCGATGAGGCCGCTTTCCACAAGCTGTTTGCCTGCACGGACCACAAGCTCCTTGGCCTGCATGATTTCCATATCCAACGAATAAGCCTCCTTTACTGAAAAATTCCGGCGGCGCAGCAACGCCGCCGGAAAAATCGGGTTATTTTTGAACTGTGATCGTATCGAACACTCTGTCGAAACGGGTCAGGGCATCGTCGATCATCTCCGGCGTATAGGCAGCGCTCGTATACAGGCGGCTGCCGGCTAAGGTTACGAGGCCCTCCGCCATGTAGGCAGCGCCCATGTGCTCCATAACCGCTTTGCGCTCGGAAGTTGCTTTGAGAACACCCGGCACCTTCCACAGCTTGCCCCAGTCAATGGAGAAGTGCATGGTGCCGACCGTTTCCAGATGGCAGATCGAGCCCTGGTTAAAGGCGACAAACGGCAAGCCGTGCTTCTTGATGAGCTGCTGCAGGCCGGTGGTGATGCGGTCGCCCATTTCTCCGGCCTTCTGGCAGGCGTTGGTGCGCTCGATTTCTTCAAGCGTGTAGTAACCAGCTACGCAGCTGATAGGCGTTGCCGCCATCGTGCCGCCAATGAGCGCTTTGTGAACCTTGTCGCCCGTCTGGATGCCGGCGGCGAGATATTTCATATATTCCTTTTTGCCGCCGAGTCCGCCCGCGCCCGGATAACCGCCCGCGATGACCTTGCCGAATACCGTGAGATCGGGGGAAACGTCGAAATAGCCCTGCGCACCTGCCATGCCGATACGGAAGCCTGTGACAACCTCGTCGAATACGAGCAACGCGCCGTATTTGCGGCAGAGACGCTCTACGCCCTTGTTGAAATCCTTATCCAGCGGGCGTGTACCGCTCTCTGGGCCGACCGGCTCAATGAAGACCGCCGCCGTGCCGCCGCGCATCTGATTGAAACGGAGCTTGCGCTCCAAATCGTTGAGATCGTTCGGGAAAAACTCCTGCGTGTGTTTAAAGATGTAAAGTGGAACGCCGTGCGCTTGTGTGAACTTGGAGCCGGGAACACGGATGCCGTAGGCGAGCTGATCGCTCCAGCCGTGATAGGCGCCGCCCATCTTGATGATGTTTTTATTCTTCGTGGCAAGGCGCGCGACACGCACCGCAGCCATGCAGGCCTCGGAACCGGAGTTGAGCATGCGGAACATTTCAACATTGGGCACGCTATCGCATACCTTTTTGGCAAGCTTGTATTCAAATTCGTGGAACAGGCCGGTGGAAGGGCCGCAGGTGTTGAGCAGTTCAATGACCTGATCGCGCACAACCTTTGGGTTAGATCCGAGCACCGTAGGGCCGCCAGCCTGCAAAAAGTCATAGTATTTGTTGCCGTCGACATCATAGAGATACGCGCCCTCCGCCTTGGTGAACACCAGCGGAAACGGGTGGTTGAAGGCAAGATTATGTTGCACGCCGCCGGGGATTACCGTTTTGGCCTCCTCGATCATCTCTTTGGACTTCGCGCACTTTTTGTCGAAATAATCCTCTTCATAGCGCTTGAGGGCTTCTGGGCTGATGGTGTAGATCGGCAGCTTGATCAACTCGTCGAGCTGCTTGGTGACGGCCGCCGCATCCGGATAATTGCTGATAGCATAACGATTGTCCATACGTTTAGTTTCCTCCTTCATATTGACTCTCTCGAAATTCGGGCTTTTATGGAGATTTCCTCGTGAAAGGGTGAATCTCCGCTCACCTACAGTATAGCATACTTTTCAAGCTTGTCAAATGAAATTTTATGAATTTTTTATGAGGATTTAGAGGCATATCATATTATGCCCGTTTGATTGGCTGCCGTGGGATGTGGTAACGATGCGGCTGTGGGGAGGCGAGGAAGTTGGATAGGGCATTTTTCAGAATAGACGACCTACGCAAAGGCGTCGACAAGGCTCTGGGAGGGAAAATGCAAAAAAACTCTGTATTTTCATTGATTTTTTCCGTCAGTATGTTAAAATAAGAAAAACGGTGAGCAGCCACTCATTTTTGAGCGTGTGTTTTGCGCCGGCGGGATGGCCCGGCCTTAGGCTGGCGCGCAGGAAAGGATGGCTAGGACGCTATGGATACAACCGGTGGAAACCAGCCAATTTATCATAAGAAAACGTTTGAAAATATCCCGGAGGAGAAGCGGCGTAGAATCTTGGCTGCGGCAATCGGGGAATTTGCCAACAAGGGCTTCGATAATGCCAATATTAATGTGATCGCCAGCAAAGCGGGCGTCAGCGTCGGCTCGCTCTATAAGTATTTTAATACAAAGCAGGATCTGTTCCTAACCGCCGTGCACCACGGCATCTCCATATTGGAGGAGACGCTCGGGCCGCTGTCTCAAGCGGATATGGATGTCCGCGATAAGCTGGAGCTGATTATCCGCACTGTGCAGACCACTTCCCGGCAGCTCGAGGATCTCATCAAGCTCTATAATGAAATGACGTCGGAAAATAATGCGGAGCTGGTACGGCTGATCTCGCAGGATATGGAGACGGTTTCCGCCGCCGTGTATACGCAGGTCATTGCGCAGGCGCAGCAGGAAGGGCTGATCCGTAGGGATGTTGACCCGCGCATGTTTGCCTTTTTGCTTGATAACCTCTTTACAAATCTTCAGTTTTCCTATGCCTGCGGCTATTATCAGGAGCGGTTTAAAATTTATGCAGGCGAGGATATCCTTTCCCGCGATGATTTTGTTGTGGAACAAATGCTCAAATTTATTGAAGGCGCGTTTACAACGGGCCTGGGGCAGGAAGCGCCTGCCCGGCGTGAATGAAAGCAGCGGGGAACCCCCGTAACAATAAGCTTTGTGTGTGAACTGGAATCATATTTTTGGAGGGCTTTGCATGAAAGAACCGACCTATGTTATCACTTACGACGTGGGCACCACTGGCGTAAAAACCTGCCTGTTCGAGATCGGCGAGGTTGTCCGTTTGACGGCGGCGGCCATGCGTGGGTATGAGCTCTATGTGTTGCCGGATGGCGGCGCGGAACAGGAACCCGCCGAATGGTGGGAAGCTATGTGCGCGAGCACGCGGGAGGTGCTGGACGCTTCCGGCATGGACCCGGCGCGGATCAGCGGCGTTTCCTTCTGCTCCCAGATGCAGGGAGTCGTCCTTGTGGATAAGGACGGGGAGCCGGTGCGCCGCGCGATGAGCTATATGGACCAACGTGCACGGGAGGAGCTGAAAAAGGGCCTGGCCCATGGCCCGCAAATCGCGGGCGCAAATGTATTTAAGCTGCTCAAAAGCCTGCAAATTACCGGCGCGGTTGCGGCGAGCGTGAAAGACCCTGTGTGGAAATACAAGTGGGTGCAGGCGCACGAGCCGGAGAATTTTAAGCGCGTACATAAGTGGCTGGATGTGAAGGAATTCCTCATCTGCAAAATGACGGGTGAATTTGTTATGACGCAGGATTCCGCCTTTGCCGCCCTGATCTATGATATCCGCAAGGGCAAGGAGGGATGGAGCCGGGAGATGTGCGATATGCTCGGCGTAAACATGAATCACCTTGCGCCGATCAAGCAATCCACCGACAAGGTCGGGGAAATCACGGAAAAAGCGGCTTCTGAACTCGGCCTGAAAGCGGGCACCGCCGTGTTCGGCGGCGGCGGGGACGCTTCCCTCATCGGCGTGGGGGCCGGCTCCACCGCATTGGGCGATACGCATATCTATTGCGGCACAAGCGGCTGGGTCTCCACCGTGGTCGACAAAAGCATTGTGGATGCTTCCGCCATGGTTGCGGCGATCGTGGGCGCGCAGCCGGAGCGGTTCAACTATTTCGCAGAGTTGGAAACGGCGGGCAAGTGCCTTGAATGGGTGAAGGATCACCTGGCGCTCGATGAGATCGATATCTATTTGGAGAAAAAGCATGTGGCGGAATCGCAAGAGGCGGTTTATACTAGCCTTTACGACTATATGGCGAAGGTCATCAGCGAAGTGCCGGCAGGCTCAAACGGCGTGATCTTTACCCCTTGGCTGCATGGTAACCGCTGCCCGTTTGAGGATCCGAACGCGCGCGGAATGTTCTTTAACATCAGCCTGGAAACCGGTAAGACAGAGCTCATCCGCGCCGTGACGGAGGGCGTTTGCTTCCATCTGCGCTGGTTCTTGGAGACAGAGGAGAAGAAGATCAAAACTTCCGATACGATCCGGTTCGTCGGCGGCGGCGCATTGTCTGACGTGACGTGCCAGATCCTGGCGGACTGCATTGGCCGCAAGGTTGAAACGGTTGACAGCCCGCAAAACGTCGGTGCGGTCGGCGCCGCGGTCGTGGTGGCGGTCGGCCTCGGCCTGCTGCCGAGCCTCGATGAAGCGAAACGGATGGTGCCGGCGAAAAAAACCTTCACACCCAATCCGGCTGTTAAGCCGATCTATGACCGCAACTACGCCGTTTTCCAGGAGCTTTACAAGGCGAACAAAAAGAACTTTGCAGCCCTCAACAGCTAATTTTAAAACGAAAAGCGCGCCGGGGCCCGCTGTGCGGAAGCTCACCGGCGCTTAACTTTTAGGAGGCGATTTTTTGGCACATATCAAGCTTTTTACGCTCAATGTCTGGTCCGGCTTTCGCTATCATGGCCTGATCCGGTTGGAAGAGTATGAAACCAAGCAGGTGCGGGAAAAGCGGTTTCAAGGCCTGTGCGCTGTGCTGCGCAAGGAGCGGCCGGACATTGTATGCCTCAATGAGGCGAATCCGCTCTTTTCCTATGGCAAGCGTTTGGCAGAGGAGCTGGGGTATGTGCCGCTCGGCCATATGGGGGTAGCGGGCTTGCGGGCCGGGAAGCTTGGCTTCCCATTGAATCTGCGCGAGGGAGACCTGGTTCTTGCTAGCCCCTCCCTTTCCCCCCAATATATTGGGAGAACGCATTTAGGAGGAAAGGGCTATTGCGGCAATTTTTTCTCCTGCCATTTCGACAATCTGACACAGGCGGTGCTTGTGCGCTGCATGCTGCCAGAGGGGCGGCCGCTTTATGTTTGCGTCACGCATTGGGTCGCGGGACCAGCGGTCACGGATGAAAATCGGGCGAAGCTGCCCGCGCTCGCGCAGGAGTGGGGATTCCCCAAAGAACAAATTGCGCAGGCGGAGGTAAGGCTGCGGGAAATGGAGCGTTGCAAGCGCACGGAAGCCACGCGGCTCTGCAACTGGCTGGAACAAACCGTGCCGCCGGATGCGCCACTGATCGTCGCGGGTGATTTCAACGCCGAGGCCGGGTGGCCGGAGCTGGAGATTTTGCGAGGGCGCGGCTTTGAGCGGCTCATCCCGCGGGAGGATGGATATGCGACGTGGGATCCGCTCCACAATACGAATTTGCAAACCTATTATACCGAGGAAGCGCAGCAGAGGCAAAAATCGCTCTACCACCAGCTTGATGCGCTGGACGAGCTGTACCCGCGTAACATCGATCATTTTTATGTACGAAACCTGCCGCTGGAAGGTGCGGCGGATTGCCGCGTGTGCGCGACAGAGCCATATGAAGGGGTCAGTATCTCCGATCATTTTGCGCTGACGGTGAGCGTGGAGGCCCGAGCGCATTCCAGTTATCGTTCTAGCCCAAACCGACTGCAAGGATAAAGCTGCGCAGAGGGGGAACAAATTAATTACAGGCATAATACATAAAAAGCGTGGGAACAGGGTTAAAATCCTGTTCCCGCGCCATTTATAAATAATTGATAATTTATTTTTGTAGCTTCTGCATATCGTTCGCGCGGATCGCCGTGCGCATGATCTTTCCGCTCGTCGTCTTGGGCAGCTCGTCTACAAACTCCACCACGCGCGGATATTTATACGGTGCAGTCGCGTGCTTCACATGATTCTGCAATTCCTTTACCAGCGAATCGCTCGGCTCATAGCCGCGCGCCAGCACAATCGTCGCCTTGACGACCTGCCCGCGTACCGGGTCCGGCACGGCGGTAATCGCGCATTCCAGCACGGAAGGGTGCTCCATCAGCGCGCTTTCTACCTCAAAGGGGCCGATACGGTAGCCGGAGCACTTGATCACGTCGTCATTGCGGCCGACGAACCAATAATAGCCGTCCGCATCGCGCCAAGCGGTATCGCCCGTGTTGTAAACGCCGTTTTTCCAGGAACGGGCCATCGCGTCCGGCGCTTTCCAGTATTCACGGAACAGGCCGGTTGGATGCTTCTTGTCCGTATTTTTGATGCAGATCGAGCCGACGATACCGTCCTCGCAGGAGTTTCCGTCCTCATCGAGCAGATCGATGTCGTAGATCGGGGCGGGTTTGCCCATGGAGCCGGGGCGGATTTCCACCCACGGAAAATTGGCTAGCAGCACCGAGGTTTCAGACTGGCCGAAGCCCTCGTGAATGCGAAGCCCCGTCTGGCGCTCGATCTGATTGAAAACCTCGGGGTTGAGCGGCTCGCCCGCAAGGGAGGCGTGCTCGATGAAGCTGAAGTCGTATTGTGTCAAATCTTCTTTAATCAGGAATCGGTAAATGGTTGCTGGCGCGCAGAAGGTGCACGGACGCAACCGCTGGATGGCCTCCAACATGCCGTGCGGCGTGAATTTCTCGGTATCGTATGCGCCGATGCAGGCACCGCAGATCCATTGACCATAAATTTTACCCCAGGCGAATTTTGCCCAGCCGGAATCCGTCTGCGTGAGGTGGACACGGTTTTCCTGCACACACTGCCAGAAGCGCGCGGTCGTAATCTGGCCGAGAGGATGGGAGTAATCGTGCCGCACCATTTTCGGCATGCCGGTTGTACCGGAGGAGAAATAGAGCAACATGGTGTCTGTTACTTTTGTGGCGTCCTCTCCAGTGGGGCGCTCGAATACGTCGCTCTGCTCTGCGAGCGCCTTTGCAAAATCGACCGCGCCCGCCGGGATTTGCTCGCCGAGCACGGCGTAGGTTTCCACGGTTGGGCAGTCGGCTAAGGAATCCTCGCAGTGCTGAATGATTTCCGCGTCGTCCACCGTGACGAGCATCTTCACACCCGCCGCGTTCAGGCGGTAAACCAGATCGTGTGGGGTGAGCTGAAAGGAGGCGGGGATGACCACCGCGCCGATTTTATGTAAGGCGGTGAAGCACATCCAGACCTCCGGGCGCTGCTTTAAAATCAGCATTACATAGTCGCCCTTACGAATGCCTTTGGATTTAAAAAAATTTGCCGCGCGGTTGCTACCGGCCTTCATGTCGGCAAAGGTGTAACGCCTCATGTCGCCCGCGTCGTTGGTCCAGAGCAGGGCCTGCTTGGTCGGCTCCAGCTCCGCCCAGGCGTCTACCACGTCGAAGCCAAAGTTGAAATCCTCCGGCACGTCAATCGTGAAGTGTTCCTTCATATCTTCATACGAATCGAATGCGATCCGCGGACAGTAGCGTTTGATAATATCGTCCATTGTTTTGGCCTCCGGTTTCGTTATTCATTGATGATCGTTAAAAAGCGCGTCGTTCCGCCAACAGCCGACTGGCCGTGAGGAAGCTTGGGGTCAAAATAAATCGAGTCTCCCTCATTGAGAATGAAGGAATTCTTACCGACGGTCACTTTCACTTGGCCCTCAAGGACGAAGTTAAATTCCTGACCGCCGTGAATAACGAGCGGAGGGTCTTTTTCCTGAACTTCTAGGGTGACCAGCATGGGCTCCATGCTGCGATGCATAAAGTTAAAAGCGAGGCTTTCAAACTGATAGCCCTCATAACGGTCAACGGATACGCCTTCTCCCTTGCGCACGACCGTGTGGACATTCATGCGCGGGGTATCCCCTGTGAGCAGGACGGTGCAGTCCGTGCCGAGGATATTAGCAATCTCATACAGGGTGCTGACGGGAATGTCCTGCTCGCCGCTCTCATAGCGCTGGTATTCATCGAGCGTGACGCCGAGCTTCTCCGCTACCTCAATGGTGGATAGGTCGAGAATTTCTCTCAACTCCCGTATTCTCTTTGGAATTTGCAATAGCTCCGGATTCATACGGACACTTCCTTTCAATCAGTCAATTTCAGCAGCGCATCAGGCTCAGGCAAGGCCCCGCAGCGTACCGGACTGTTTCTCATTATTATACTGCAAAAAGTGGAGCGTTTCAACGATTTGCCGTAAAAAAGCGAACCCCCGCCTTCCAAAATCAAAGGGCGGGGGTGGCGCATTTTTGGAAATTTTTTAAAAAATATGTGCAAAGGCAGCACAAAAGCCCGTGGGCTGGTTGTTACTCTAATTCATCCAGCGTTAGCGCATAGCCGGGCAGAAATTCTGCAAGGAAGCACTCTGCCTCCGGCAGCCGCATCGCGTGAATGGAGGCAAGCAACGCGCTTTTTGCGCGGATGAATTCCCGGTTGCCGGCCTTTTCCTCTTCCATGCATTTTGCAAGCGCGCTGATTTTATCCGCCGCCTTAACGAGCGGCCAGAGCGGTGCGTCCACTTGAGCTGGAAAGAAGAACGGTTCGTAATCCGGCCGGAGGTCCTCCGGCAGCATAGAGGTTAATTTCGAGCAGGCAGAATCCTCCACCGCCTGGTAGGCGGCCCGAATTTCAGGATTATGATATTTGACTGGGGTGGGAAGGTCGCCCGTGAGCGTTTCAGGCAGGTCATGGTAGAGGCCCAAAAGCGCTGCACGGGCCGCATCAACATGCCCGCCAAAGCGGCGGTTGCGTAGCACCGCAAGCGCGTGCGCGATGACGGCCACCTCATGGGAATGCTCCGTAAGGTTTTCCTGCCGCGTGTTTCGCATAAGCGCCCATCGGTCGATATATTTCATGCGGGAAACCATCGCAAAAAAATGATAGGCCATCCCAAAGCGCTCCCTTCCGTTGGAGATGAATCTCGTTTTTATCACACGCCCGGTGCCGCGCTGCTGCTGAGCACCACTCCGCGCTCAGCGTCCAGCGTTACAACAGCGCCGGTACGCAGCACGTTTGTCGCATTTTTGGCGCCAATAATCACAGGAATATCGAGGCTCAGGCCGACGATTGCGCCGTGGGAGTTCATCCCGTCCTGTTGGGTGATGATGCCGCCAGCCCGCTTCAGGAGGGGAAGCATATCGTTTGTAGTGTGGTCGATTACAAGAATATCACCGCCGCGGAATTCGGCCTGTGCCTGCCGGGCGGATTCACATACGCACAGCCGCGCGCAAGTTTTCTTTTTCGTCACGCCGCGCCCGGTGGCAAGGATGTGGCCGACAACGTGAACCTTCATCATATTTGTTGTGCCGGAGATGCCAAGCGGCACACCCGCCGTGATGGCAACCAACTCACCGCTTTTCACAAGGCCCGCGTATTCCGCAGAATCAACGGCGTGATTAAACAAATCGTCCGTAGAGGCTTTTTCTTCGATGAGAAGCGGGGTGACGCCCCAGGAGAGGTTGAGCTGGCGGCAGACGCGCGCCTCCGTGCTGAAGCCGATGATCGGGCAGTTCGGGCGGAATTTTGAAATCATACGCGCTGTTTTTCCGGATTTTGTTACCGTGATAATCGCCGCGGCGCCGAGGTCGTGCGCCGTGGTGCATGTGGCATGGGAGATGGCAGTGGTCACATCGGGGTTTGTTTCCACCTCACGGAGCTTAAAGCGCTTGATATAGTCAATATCCTGCTCTGTGCGCTCTGCGATGCGGGCCATGGTGCGCACCGCTTCCACAGGGTATTGGCCCGCGGCTGTTTCTCCGGAGAGCATAATAGCGCTCGTGCCGTCATAAATTGCGTTGGCAACGTCCGTCGCCTCCGCACGGGTTGGGCGCGGGTTTTTGATCATAGATTCCAGCATCTGCGTAGCGGTAATGACCTGCTTGCCCGCATTATATACCTTTTTGATAATCATCTTTTGCAGCACCGGCACATCCTCAAGCGGAATTTCCACGCCCATATCGCCGCGCGCGACCATAATGCCGTCGGATACGCGCAGGATTTGATCGATGTTTTCAACGCCTTCCTGATTTTCAATCTTCGCAATAATATTCACGCCATGACAATCGAATTCGTCGAAGATCTTCCGGATCTCCAGCACATCCGCCGCTGTGCGGACAAAGGATGCGGCGATGAAATCGAAGCCGTTTTGAATGCCAAAAATAATATCCTCCCGGTCGCGTTCGCTAATAAAGGGCATGGAGAGGTGGACGTTCGGCACATTGACGCCCTTATTGTTGGAGATAAAGCCATCGTTTTGAACGCGGCAGACAATATCGCCGCCGCGGATGCCGCGCACAGTGAGCTCAATGAGCCCATCGTCGAGCAAAATGGTAGAGCCCTCCTGCACGTCTCCCGCAAGATCCGGAAAGCTGATAGAGGCCTGTGTTTCGTCTCCTTCCATAGGCGAGGCGCGCAGGGTGAAAGCCGTGCCCTTTTTCAGGAGGACCTTCCCGTTTTTAAAGGAGCCAAGGCGGATCTCCGGCCCTTTTGTATCAAGCATGGTGGCAATGGGGAGATCCAGCTCCTCCCGCAGGCGCACAACGCGTTCCAGCGTTTTTTTATGCATTTCATGGTCCCCGTGTGAAAAGTTGAAACGGGCGACGGCCATGCCGGATCGCATCAGCTCCCGCAAAACCTTATCGTCCTCTGTAGCGGGCCCCATTGTACAGACAATTTTCGTCTTTCTCATTCAAGAACATCTCCTTTATGGAAGGAAGCGGCCTCCGAGGAGGCCTGCATCCCGGGGGAGAAGAAAGATTCAACTCTTCCCCCACGATAGTTTAGCACAGGACGGACTTTCTCCACAAGGAGTAGAATCCCCAAAAGCGGGGCTCCAATCCCTTCCTTTTTTGTGGGCGATTGCCCGGAAATGCAGGCCCTTTATTCGCTAAGCTGCTGTTCAGACGGGGTAACCTGCATCATGTTTTCTGAATAAAAAACGGCGCGAATCCGCCGAATGAGCGCTTCACACCGGGATAACCTTGCCTAAAAGGCAGAAAAAACGGCCGGTTAACACCAGCCGTTTTTTCCAAATTGAGGGGTTGCTTTGAGGAGGGGTAGAGCATGTGCTCAGTCGATACTCGGTGCGGCTCCTTTCTCTGTCGAGCACAGTTTTATTATAGCTGTGGTCTCTGATTTTTTTGTTACGCGGCTATGAATTTTCCTTGAACAATCCTGAGCTTTCTTATGAACAAACTTCTAAAAAGCCCATTTTATACAAATTGTGCATTGAGTAAAATAAATTGCAAACAAATGTTTGCTTTTTAAAAAAATATGTGCTATAATACAACCGTACTTTAAGAAAAGCAGGCAGATGGAATTGTTTTTGATAGCTTGGAGGAGACTGCGATGGACCGAATTAACGATACACAGCAGCGTATTTACGAATATTTAATGGAGCGTTCGCAGGATGGCGTCCCCCCCTCTGTGAGGGAAATTGGCGCCGCTGTGGGCCTCAAATCCACCTCTTCCGTGCAGGCAAACCTTGATGCGCTCGAGGCGGCGGGCTATATCACGCGTGACCCAATGCTTAAGCGCTCCATCCGCATCAACGGGCAGGCGGAGAATGTGACGCATGTGCCCTTGCTCGGCACGGTCACGGCCGGTCAGCCGATCTTGGCGGTGGAGCAAATCGAAGGTTATCTCCCCTACACGGGGCATGTATCCCGCGATAAACCGCTCTTTGCCTTGCATGTGCGCGGCGAAAGCATGCTGAATGCCGGCATTCACGACGGCGATATCGTGGTGGTAGAGCAAACGCCGGAGGCGCGCAATGGTGAGATTGTGGTTGCGATGATGGAAGACGAGGCGACGGTAAAGCGCTTTTATAAGGAAAACGGCCATTTTCGCCTTCAGCCGGAGAACGATGCGTTTGAGCCGATTATCGTCACAGAGGTTGCCATTCTGGGCAAGGTCGTCGCGCTTCTGCGTTATTATTAAGTTTTTATCGAGCCGTATGGATCGGGCAGCCCTGCGTTTGACTTTAACGCGGGGCTGCTTTTTTGTCACTAGGCAACCTGAAATTGCGAAAGCGCAATCTGCGGGTGGTGGAGGGCCCTCGGGGGCCGTGGTATGCTGTTGTTTGGGAGGGGTCAACATGGCGTATGGTCAAAAAAATTAGCCTTGCGCGCAGGGCGCGGGGTTATTCGCAGGAGGCGCTTGCAGAGCAATGCGGCGTGAGCAGGCAGGCGGTTTCCCGCTGGGAGCAGGAGGCAGCCTATCCGGAAACAGAGAAGCTAAGCCTTTTGAGCCAGGCGTTGGATTTATCCCTAGATGAACTGTCGCTCGGGGGATGTGTAGGCGGGGCGAAGCCCTCCTCGTGCGGGAAATTAAGGATGCCGGAGGCGGAGACGGGAGCGTTTCAGGGTGCGCTCATCAAGGAAAGCCTCAAAGATGACACAGTGCTCGATTTTGTGGGAATTTGCGGCGTGGAGCTATGGCAGACGCAAGATACCCCGCGTTACTGGACGGCAATCACCTTTGTCTCACAGCGCTGCGATTTGCCATCGCAGGTGCAAAAAAGCCTTTTAAAGGGCTGGTTTGCCGATATGAAGCGGGAAAATAGGAAAGTTATCGTTTTTACCGACGAAATTTTGCAATACGAAATCGGGAATCTGGCACAGAAACAGGCGGTGTGCGAGGCATGCCGGAAAAAGGGAATCCCACAGGAGCAAATGAACTGGCCGGAATAGAGAGGGGAAACGCAGGATGAAAAAGTGTTTGCTGACTTCGGCGGGCTTTGAAAATCTCGCCGTAAAGGAGGCTTTTTTAGAGCTTGTTGGGAAAGAACCTTCCCAGATCAAGGCGCTTTGGGTGCCGACGGCGGCCGGTGAGGAGGCGCGTGCCGTTTTGGCGAAATGCATGGAGGATTTGTTTAACGCAGGAATCCGGGCTGAAAATATTATGGTATATTAGAGGAGCCGATGCCGCTTGCAAAGCTGCGCTGTTATGATGCAATCTATTTCTGCGGCGGAAGCCCGGAATACCTGATGAAACGCATTCGGCGCGTGCGTTTGGCTGCTCCGCTCCGACAGTTTACAGAGGAAGGCGGCGTATATGTCGGTGTCAGCGCAGGGAGCATCATAGCAGCGTCAAACATGCGTTCCGGGCTACAGCTTGTAAATTGCGTACTGCATGTCCACTGCGGTGCGGGGGAGCAGCCCGGAGAGGTTCCTTTGGCCTTGTACCCACAGATTCGGCTGACAAACAGCCAGGCGCTCAGGGTAGCCGGGCGAGAAGCGAAGGTGATTGAATAAATTACCGGCCGGGGGGTGAGAGGCCCGCATTTGTGCGGAATTGGATCTTTAGGCCGTCATTCAGAATAAAAATCCTGAAGATTTGCATAAATTTTCAGGATTTTTGTTTTCTAAGATGAAATTTTATGCTAAAATAAGCCGTGAAAATGGATCGGGAGGTTTCCATATGAAATTGGCAAAACAAATTCTTGCCGTCGGCCTGACCGCGGTGCTTTTGGCCGCCGCGCTTCCATCCTGCACCCCCACGGGCACGGCTGAGCTGACGATTGACCCGGCAGCGCGCCATCAAACGCTGGAGAGCTTCGGCATAAGCAGCGCATGGTGGAGCCAGGATGTGGGCGGCTGGACGGACAAGGACGCAAACGGCGTGCCAGTGCGCGAGGCGGTGATGGAGCTGCTGTATGGCAAATCCGGGCTCGGCCTACAGGTTTACCGGTATAACCTGGGCGCGGGCACCGGCACAGGGGAAAAAGCCGGCGAATTCAATGACCCGTGGCGCTCCGGGCAGAGCTTTATCGGGGATAACGGCGAGATCGACTATACCCTCGATGAAAACGCGCTTTGGTGCATGAACCGGGCGCTGGAGCTGGGCGCGAAGGAGGTTGTTTTCTTTTGCAACAGCGCGCCGGACTCCATGACCATCAACGGCAAGCCGCATAGCGATAAGCAGAAGAAAAAGGTGACGAACCTTGCGCCGGAGAACTACCAGGCCTTTGCAGACTATGTGCTGGACGCAGTGGAGCACTTTCGCAAGCAGGGCGTGCCGGTTACAACGGTTTCCCCTATTAATGAGCCGCAATGGACGTGGCAGGGCGGTCAGGAGGGCTGTCATTTTGAGCCGGACGAGATGGTTGCGCTCTATAAGGTGTTTTATGCGGAGATGGAGAAACGCGGCTTGACGGATGAGGTCGCACTCAGCTTCTTTGAATCCGGTCAGTGGGGCGGGAGCAAATTCAAAAAATGGTTTGAAGCAATCATGGAGGATGAAACGCTCAGCAAGGTGATTACCACGATCGACGCCCATTCCTACAACAGCTCTGCTAGCGAAAAGGCAAGCACGGCGCGTTGGCTTGCCAAAAACTATCCAAATCTCAAGCGTAGTTGCACCGAGTGGACAGAGATGGAGGATCTCGGCCGCGACGAGGGCATGGATTCCGCTGTGGTGATGGCGGATATGATCTGTACGGATCTGACCGTGCTCGACGCGGTGCACTGGAGCTATTGGCTGGCGGTATCCTGTTATAATTGGCGGGATGGGTTAATGTATGTGGATTTAGAGGAACATACCTATACCATCACCAAACGGCTGTATGAATACGGCAATTTTACAAAGTTCATCAAGCCGGGAGCGGTACGTGTGGAAACAGAGCTCAAGGGGAAGGAGCTCAACGCCGTTTCCTTCGATGTGGACGGGGGGTTGGTGACAGTGCTTGTCAACAGCTCCGGCGCGGAGCAAACGCTTACGCTGAATGCACAAGGTTACGAAACGGTGGAAATGCATCTAACAGACAGCGCGCATAATCTGGAGCAGGTTCCGGTTGCAACCTATGTTTCAGGCGGGCAAGTAAAGCTTCCGGCAAAAAGCGTTGTCACCCTGGTGATGAGCCAAGCCCGAAATGGCTAAAACGAATGCGAAAAGCCGCCGGTATCTCTCCGGCGGCTTTCTTTGAAACATAGCTGGGAGGGTGCGTTTTGAAAAAAGGGAAAATAATTGCTGCCTGCGCTGGTGTGCTGCTTGTTGCAGCGGCGGCCGGCTGCCTGCTAGTGCTGCATCGAAACGGTGTGTTTGAGGTTGCAACTCCCGCGGCCTCATCGAAGGGAGGCTATCTGTTTTGCTATTTTACGGGGAACGAACCGGAGCAGGAACGGATTCATTTCGCCGTCAGCAAGGATGGCTATCATTTTACGCCGCTCAATGGCAATCATCCTGTCATTGCGCAAACGAAGGGCACCGGTTCTGTGCGGGACCCTTATTTGTTTCAAGGGCAAGATGGAGCTTACTACATTCTTGCAACCGATATGAGGAGCGCAGATGGATGGAACAGCAATCATAGCATGATTTCGTGGCGGTCGGACGATCTTATCCACTGGACGGATGAAACCGTGATTGATCTTCGGATCTTTCCTCAGACGAAGAGCGCGGATCGGGTGTGGGCTCCGCAGGCAACTTTCGACCCGGAAAAAGGGGAATACCTGATCTATTGGAGCCATCATAACGCACAGGGCGGCGACCCGAACACGGTTATCTGGTATGCATATTCCAGAGATTTGAAAACGCTCTCCACGCCGCCTGCCGAGTTGTTTCGCCCTGCTAACGGGCAGGATGGGATTGATGGCGATATCGTGGAGAAAGACGGAGTTTTTTATCTATATTATAAGGATGAAGCGAAAAAATGCATCCGGTATGCGGTGGCGGATTGTCTGACAGGGCCATATCGGGAGCCGGAGGAAAATGAAGTCTCTCTCTCCCGCAAGCATGTGGAGGGGAACTTTATCTATCGAATCGTTGGAACGGATACCTTTGTGATGATGATGGATGAATATACAAATGGCAGATTTTTTTTACAGCAGACAGAAGATCTGGTCCATTTTAAAAAGCTGCGCCGCCGAGATTACAGCCTGGATTTCCAGCCGCGCCATGGTTCAGTGCTCGCTGTTGGGGAGGGAACATATCAAACGCTTTTAGAGGCCTATGGGAATTCATAGGCCTCTGTTCTATAACATATAAAAAACTGAGTTACGCCAATCCTTTTTTGCCTCGATTGCCCGGCACCTTCCCAATGCGCATCCACTCGATTTTTGCGCGCACGGCATTTGATTGCGAGCCAATGCGTGCGGCCGGCAGGTGAAAGGAGGCGTTTTTGATTCCTTCACACCGGACGGTACCGTTGTGAATAAATTTACCGGTAGCCGGGCGGGCTGGTTGGCCATTGACGGAGAGCGCCGTCTCCTGTAGCCTTGTTTCAAGGCGCAGGGTGAGCGGCTGGCCCACCGGCACTTCGCATGGGAATTCGTATTCGTAGCCCTCCCGCGTAAAGCCGAGCTTTCCGGAAGCGGTGATCCGGATATCATGAGTGCCGTAAGGCGGATCGCATTCCAGCAGGATTTGGCCCGGCTTGATTTCCTCAAGGGTGATACGGCATTCCAGGAAGGCGCCCATTTCAAGCGATTGCAGCGGCGTTTCCACAAAACTTTCGCCGCCGCACAGCACAAGGCCGGAGGCGCATTTCGCGTGAACGGGAGCAGCAAGGCCGTGGCCGTTGCCAGAAGCATCCTCCAGAGGCCGTGCAGCGTCAAAGCGGTAGTCGGCAATGAGGCCATTTGTGGGGCTTACGCAGCGCAGAGGATTGGAGCCGGGCGCGAAAGCGGTTTTTTCCGCGAGCCGGTCAATTGCTTTTGAACTGCCCTTTTCACAGCCGTTGGCCCAGGTTTTTTCGGCAAATAGCGGCAATGCGTCAAAAAAGCGGAGGAAGAGATCTGTTTCTGTCAAACCGGAGGCTTTTTTATCAATGTTGTCGTTCCAGAGGGCATAAGCCGCGCCGAGCATCTGTGGATCCCCCGCGGGCAGCGTTTGATACTTTCTGTTTTTCTGGCGGACTTTTCGCGGATCAAATTTCTGATAAACCGTTCTCTTGTTGAGCAGATCGGCATAGCTGCCCTTGTTTCCCTTCCCGTTTGGCACCATGTAGAGCAAATGGTCAATTGTATTAATGAGCTGGTAACCCATCCGATACATCTCCATGCCGTCCGCCCAGTCGCAGGACCAGAGGTTCATCTGCACGTTTTCGATCGCTTCGGGTAGGATCTGGGTTTCTGGATCGTCCTTAATCCAGGTCAATCCGCCCCAGAGCCGAACAGGATTGGTCTTTTTGAGATACGGCACGAGTTCGTTGACAAACCGGCGGTAGGCGCCGTAATCCGAAAGGAATTCGTCCGCTCCGATATGTACCGTTGTCTCCGGCCCGAAAACCGGGTGTTCCCCTCTTGTATAATCATCAAAAATGCGCTTGACAAACTCGGTTGTTTCCGGGCGGCTGATGTCCAAATGATCAGTCAGTGGGCGGCCCTTTTGCAGGGGAGAGGTTTTTCCGGCTACCATATGCTCCGGAAACACCTTTGCAAAGGATAGGGCGTGCGCAGGCACGTCGATTTCCGGAACGATCTGCACGTGGTAGCGCTGTGCAGACTCCTCCATGAACGCTTTAAATTCCATTTTGGTGTAAGCATAATCTTTGGCGGTTGCCGTTTCCCCCTGCCCGTTTTGAAGGCTGGATTCGAGCCGCATGGCCTCATAGGCTTCGAAGCTGTCCGTCTCCTCGCCGCGAGAATTGTATTCCTCCAGCCAAATGTAATTATCGTTGAGGTGCAGCTGAAGGTCGTTCATTTTATACCAGGCCATGTTCTTCGCCACATTGCGCAGTGTTTCGAGGGAAAAGGGCCTGCGGCCGATATCGAGCATGAACCCACGCACTGGGTATTTGGGGTAGTCTCGGATTTCACCATGGGGCAGGCACGGCTTTTCTCCACCCTGCCGCAGAATTTGCAGCACGGTCCGCGTGGCCCAATAGACGCCGTCCGGGTGCGAAGAGGAGAGCCGGGCCGCCGCACCGAACGATGCGCAGTAGCCCTCCCGGCCAAGAAATGCGTCCGTGTCGTCCAACGTCAGATAAAAGTCGCTCTCCTGCGGCGTATCGTCATAACGCAGGGGCAGCTCTGCGCCAGCGATCTCCCGGTAATCCTGCTGAAATTCCGCCGCAACGGCACGGAGGGCCTCTCCCGCATCGGGGGGTAAGACGATGGACGAGTGCGCGGAAGGGATAAACCAGCCGTTATCTGCACTGTGCCACTGGGCAAGCTCCGGAATAACGGAGGGCTTTGGATGAGCGGGCTTTCCGCTGTGCAACCCGGGAATCCGAATAGGATAGTCGCCTGTGACGCGCTCCACCCCATCCGGGCCGGTTAGCCGGAAGGAGAGCAGAACGGTCTGCGCTGTCAGCGGCGGATGGACCGTTCCATCCTTCCCAACGATCTGTGGAAAATCCACTCCGTTGAGCACGGCGCGAAAACCGTTTTGAACGGTAACGTTGATTTTTTGATTGGCCGTATCGTAGGAAACAGAGAGCGCCGCCTTTTTCCCGGCCGCAAATCGTTTCTTTCGGAACATAGTCGAACCCCCATTTATATTATCCCGGTCACTATAGCATGATTGTAGATAAAACGCAACCGCTTTTTGGGGCAAAGCCATGGGCGCGGCGGATGTATGCAAGGATTATTCGCAATTCTGATCGGAGCAAAGAAAGGCGGCACAGGCTCCTATTTGGCTTTGGCCACAAACAAAATGCTGCGGGGGAAGATGCCGCCCGCAGCATTTTGTTTTGAATATCCAAAGGATTTGGGGGCATGGATCAATCCGCCCGGTGCAGCCGCTGTGTTACGCTCTCCTTGGCCGTCATGCGGAATACGATAGCCGGTACGGTGAGGCAGACGGCAAAGAGCACCGCAATCAGGCACACGACCAGCCCGAAGGGGTAGGAGAATACGGTGTAATCCGCAATTTGCACAACTGCCTTTGAGATCAGGTAGAGCACGCCGTTGCCCAGCGTTAACATACAGCCGGCGGTAAATAGGGCATAGTAAAAGCCTTCCCATGTAAGCATGCCGGAGATCTGACGCTTGGTCATGCCGATGCTTTCCAACACGGCGAGCTCCTGTCGGCGGGAATAAACCCCGGTAACCATCACATTGATAAAATTGAGCACGCCGATGAGCAGTAGTAAGAGTGAAATCCCACTGCCCAGTACATTCATGGAGGACATGTCGGACGCAAAGGTTTCCGCACGTTCCGACCGCCGGCTGAATTGATAGGAATCGTCCGTCAGGGTCTGGTTGAGGGCTGAAAGCCGGTTGGCAATCTGGGGCTCCATTTGCGGGTCAACATCCAGCTGGATGTTGGTGACAATGGGGCTGGGGCTAAACTGCTCCATGAAGGCCTTGCTGACAAATAGGCCGTCCGGAGCGCCGAGCGTTTTGGAGGTGGCGGCAAAAGAGCAATCCTGATAAGAGAATATGCCGCCGATAACAGCTTCCTTTTGCTGGTTTGAGCGGTCGCCCGTCAGCGTAATCTTTTTTCCGATCATTTCATGGAAGGCGGCCTCCTCCCCATAGCCAAGGATCACGATTTCCCCGCGCCGGAAAGCGTTTAGGTCGATTGCATGGTCATGCGTTTTGTTATAATCTTCTACATAGGAGTCGTCAATGGCGAATACCCAGGTGCCGTACTTTCCATCTCTTGCTTTCTTCTGTAGGCTTGCCAAAAAGGTATCATAGCTTTCCCCCTTCCCAGCCAGCCAGTTGTCGTAATCCTTGCGGGCAAGGGCCCCCGAAATGTCGGTATCAAAGGGCATGGAGCAGGGCTCCGCCGTCACAACCTCCCTGTGGGTGACGCCGTCTAGCCCCGAGAGTGCGGCTAGGAAATCTTGGTCAAATTTTTGATTGGCCAGCGGAGGTGTGCTTTGGTAGGTGAAGTCATGGGGGAAGTAGCGGTTGACGAAATTTTCTGCTTTCATGCTGCCGATAAAGCTGTTTACGCCTAAGAGCGTGACGGTGCCCATGAATAAGGAGGCCAGCACGAGTGCGGCGCGTTTTTTATCGCGGAATACATTGTAAAATGCCATACGGCGCGCCTTGCCGCCGTGCGTGGTTTTACGAAGCTGTTGTTTTTTCGTCGGGGATAGATCGGCGCGGCGCAGCGCCTCGATGGGGGAAACGCTTGCGGCCAGCTTTGCAGGCTTGCGGCAGCTTACGAAAACGGTCAGGAGGGAGAAACAGGCGGTGCCGATAAAGATCAGGGGATGAAAGGAAATCACGCCGGAGGATGCTTCCATGCCGGTCATAGAGCTTGCAAACATATTCAGCGCAAAGGGGACAATGCCGAAGGATGCTCCGGCCCCTAGGAGAAGCCCGGCCGGAATCCCAATGAGGGAGAGCCTTAGTGCTTGCAGGCGCACGAGCCGTTTGATCTGCCGGGAAGATGCGCCGATTGTTTTCAGCATCCCATAGAAGCGGATATCGCGGGCTACGGAGATATACATTACGTTGGAGATCAGCAAATAGCCGCTCAGGACGATGAAAAGGGCGAGCATGACAATCACGGCAGTTGTGATTGTGGTGCCGGAGGCGCTTTCTTGCGCGGCACTAAAAGAGGCTTGAAAGGACTGCCCTTCTCGCAATGGAATATTTTGCTCGAGTGTTTCGAAAACCGCTTCCTGCCGGGAGGCTTTGCAGGAAACGGCCAGTATGCCGTTTCCCTCTGCCGTAAGCGCATGTTGGTTGCAAAAGGAGCTGCTCACCAACGCCTCCCCGCCGGATTGGGTAATTTTATATTCTGTATACCATCCGCTCAGACGAAAGGTGTCAGAGCGGGTTTTGCCATGAAGCAGATAAGTGAGGGGAACAGCCATGCCCTCTCTGGGCAATTCGATCCCCAATTGCTCAAGCGCCCGGGTGGAGAGCATGATTTCATCCGATGCGTCCGGATAGTTGCCATGGATCTCTCCAACAGCAGGCGTGATATGCCGCTCCCATTCCGTTTGATCGTAGGATAAAAGAGCGATGTTCGTAGGCTTTCCATCCCTGGTTTTCTGTGTGGTGCTCCCCACGGAAATTTGGGTGCCAACAGCCTCGAGCTGGTCAGAGGCCGCGATTTGCTGCGTCTGACTGGCGCTGGGATTGTTTAAGAAAATGCTGGCTGTGGTGCCGTTGAGCCGCACCTGCGTGGCCTGGTAATTTTCCGCGAAGCTCAGGCCGATGCTGAATACGGTAGAAATCATGAAGGTGGTGAGCAGGATGGCGAGCGCGGCAAAGAGATTTCGGGTGCGGTTTGTATGCATTGAGCGCGCGGCGATACGGCGGACCGCCGCGTCTTTTCGCCTAATTTTCATTCGGCATCCCCCTCTGTAATCTGTCCGTCTTCCATGCGGATCACCCGATCCGCCATGCGGGCGATTTCTTCATTGTGCGTAATCATGACAATTGTTTGATGGAATGTGCGGCTGGTTTCTAGTAGGAGGGAAATCACTTCATGCCCTGTGCGGCTGTCAAGGTTGCCGGTGGGCTCGTCGGCCAGGATCAGCGCGGGTTTGGATGCAAGGGCACGGGCAACCGCCACGCGCTGTTGCTGGCCGCCGGAGAGGGTGTTCGGCATGTTGGAAAGCTTTTCTGTCAGACCGAGCGCATCGACGATTTGCGCGATATAAGTTTTATCCGGATCTTTCCCATCCAGCTCAGCCGGAAGCACAATGTTTTCCAGCACATTGAGCACGGGCACCAGATTGTAGTTTTGAAAAACAAAGCCGATTTCCCGGCGGCGAAATACGGTCAATTCCTCCTCTTTCATTGCATATAAATCCTTGCCGCGGATTTGGACTCTGCCGGAAGTCGGCCGGTCAAGACCGCCAAGCAGATGCAGCAAGGTGGATTTCCCGCTGCCGGATGCGCCTGCGATGGCGGCGAATTCCCCTTCTGCGATAGTGAGGGAAACGCCGTCGAGCGCCTTGGTCAGGTTCGTCCCGGCGCCATAGTGTTTTGTTAGGTTTTCGGCGGTTACGATTGCCATCAGAATTCCTCCATATAGTTCAAAGATTTGCGCGGTATAGCAGCGCATATGGGTGCATCAATGTGCACCCTTGCGCACTGATGCTCTGCTCTAAATTATAAAAGCCGTTTTTTACACATGGGCAGCTATTTTTCTTACAAATTTGCAACGGACTGCAAAAAGATTTGGAAAGATCGAGACCCTATGCTACAATAGTATCAAACGGATCGTTTGATACCTTTAGAAAAATGCCTGTCGGCGTGAAACGCCTCCTGCCGCGAGCGGCAGCGCCATTTTTCGCGGAGGGCTGGCCTAGTGCGTATGTTAAAACAGTATCAAACATCGTTTGATACATTAACCCGGAGGATGATGGATATGCCGGATGCTTTTTCGCGCGAACGAATGCTCCTTGGGGAGGCGGCTGTTCAACGGCTGCAAAATAGCCATGTGATCGTGTTTGGCCTAGGCGGCGTGGGCTCCTTTGCAGTAGAGGCGCTTGCCCGCGCCGGAGTTGGAGAGTTGACGCTTGTTGACGATGATGTTATATCCTTGACAAACCTCAATCGCCAGCTCTATGCCCTGCACTCCACATTGGGCAGGAGGAAAGTGGAAGTTGCCTGCGAGCGGGTGCGGGACATCAACCCGGATTGCAGGGTGCATATGATTCAGGAATTTTACTTGCCTGAGCATGCACAGCAGTTTTGGGGCGTACGCTATAGCTACATTGTGGATGCGATCGACACCGTCAGCGCTAAAATTGACCTTGCCTGCCGCGCGCAGGAGATGGGGATCCCAATTATCGCAAGCATGGGCACTGGCAACAAGCTAGACCCCTCCCGATTTGAGGTGGCTGATCTCTATGAAACACAGGTGTGCCCCTTGTGCCGTGTGATGCGCAGAGAGTTGAAAAAGAGGAGCGTAAAAGCGCTGCGAGTGGTTTATTCCCGGGAGGAGCCGTTGAAACCCGCGCCCTGCGGTGAGGAGAGGGAAAAGCGCGCGGTGCCTGGCAGCGTCTCTTTTGTGCCGCCTGCCGCGGGCCTTTTGCTCGCCGGGGAGGTCATACGGGCGCTTTGCGAAGTCTAAGCCGTTTTCCGTTCGCTGGTATATTGAAAAAGCCGCCGGATACAATAATCCCGGCGGCACTTTTTCTGCTGGAAGGAGTGCGCAAAGAAAACCCGGCTCGCCGGGTGAAAAGGAGTGTTTCCTATGAGTTCCTGCGCAATGGGCGCATTCCCGGAAAAAATTCGCGTGATTCAATATGGGTGCGGAAAAATGGCGAAGGTGCTGATCCGCTATTTGACGGAGAAGGGTGCGGAGATCGTTGGCGCAATTGATACGAATCCAGAGGTTGTGGGCATGGATATCGGCGATTTCGCGGGCCTTGGGCATCGCACAGGCGTCGTCATCAGCGATGATGCAGACAAGGTATTAGACAGCTGCGATGCAGAAGTGGCAATTCTGACGCTGTTCAGCTTTATGACGGACATGGAGCCGTTTTTTGAAAAGTGCGCACGGCGGGGCATCAATGCACTTACCACCTGTGAGGAGGCGTTTTACCCCTGGACGACCTCCCCGGAGATCACAAACCGGCTTGACCGGCTGGCAAAGCACCATGGCTGTACGCTTGCAGGCACCGGAATGCAGGATATCTTCTGGTGTAACCTCATTAGCGTGCTTGCCGGCGGCTGCCACCACATTGAGCACATTGAGGGCATCACGAGCTATAATGTGGAGGATTATGGGCTTGCGCTCGCTGAGGCGCATGGCGCGGGCTTTACCAAAGAGGATTTCGAGGAGACAATTGCGAGCGCGGACAGCCTGCCCGCTTACGTTTGGAATTCCAACGAAGCGCTCTGCTCTAAAATGGGTTGGACGATCCGAAGCATATCGCAGAAATGCATTCCCACCTTCCACAGGGACGATATCTATTCCAAAACGCTCGGTCGAACCATCCCCAAGGGCGATTGCACAGGTATGTCCGCCGTGGTGACGACGGAGACGATGCAGGGCGTGACGATTGTGACCCAATGCGTCGGCAAGGTGTATGCGCCGGAGGAGAGCGACCTCAACGACTGGAAGATTTTCGGCGAGCCGAATGTGGACTGTTCAGTTCGGCACCCGGCAACGGTGGAGCACACCTGCGCGACGGTGGTCAACCGTATTCCATGGCTGTTAAAAGCGCCCTCGGGCTTTTACACGGTGGAAAAAATGCCGTATAACGAATATCTCACCTGGCCGATGCAGTTTTCCGTTTAAATGGGCGTATTCCCTTTTCGCAGTCGATGTGATATGCTTGTGACAAAGAAATTCAGAGTGCGGAAGGGAACACGCTGCCGCAAAATTATGAATTTGTAACGGTTCTTTTGAGGAAAGCCGCTTGCGGGTCATTCCTTTTGGCCCGCATTTTGCGGCACGTTTGGATGCTCTTCGCGTTGCGTGAATTACGGTGTTATACAAACGCTGTTTGTGGAGAAAGGAAGGCGGTTATGGCGAACCCGATCGGGCTATATCTTCACATTCCGTTCTGCCGTGGGAAGTGCCCCTATTGTGATTTTTATTCGATGCGCGCGGATGCGGCGTGCATGGATACATATACCCAGGCTTTGCAAAAATCCTTGGAGCAATGGGCGAATCGCACTGGCCGAGCGGCGGATACCCTCTACCTTGGCGGCGGAACGCCCTCCCTGCTGGGTGGAGCCCGTATTGCGGCGCTGGTGCAAACCGCGCGGGGTTGCTATGGCCTGCGTGGCGCGGAGATCACGGTGGAGTGCAACCCCTCCGATGCGGATGGGAATTTGTTTGAAGTGCTGGCAAAGGCGGGCGTCAACCGGATCTCCCTGGGCCTGCAATCCGCCGTGGAAGAGGAGCGAAAAGCTTTGGGCCGCCGGGCGGGCGTAAAGGAAGCGGCGGAATCTATTCGGCTTGCGCGGGCGGCGGGCATTTCCAACCTTTCGCTCGATTTAATGCTCGGCATACCGGGCCAAACGGCGGAGAGCCTGCGCCGCTCCATTGATTTTTGCACACAGGCGGGAGTTTGCCACATCAGTGCGTATTTGTTAAAAATCGAGGAGGGGACCCCGTTCGCCCAGCGGCGGGCCTCTCTTGTTTTGCCGAATGAGGATACGGTATGCGATCTCTATGAACAGGCGTGCGAGGAACTCGAAGCGGCAGGCTTTCAGCAGTATGAAATCTCCAACTTTGCCCGGCACGGGTTTGAAAGCCGGCATAACTTGAAATATTGGAATGCGGAAGAATATCTGGGCCTTGGCGCATCGGCGCACTCCTTTTTGGGGGGGAAGCGCTTTTTCTATCCGCGTGATAGGAATGCGTTCCTCCGTGGGGAGGGCCCTATACAGGATGGGGAAGGCGGCTCGTTTGAAGAATATGCCATGCTACGCATGCGGCTGGCAGACGGCCTGATCGAATCACTGGCCAGGCAGCGTTACGGCTGTGGGATTCCGCCCTACATGCGGGAAAGCGCCCGGCGGATGGAGCAATATGGCCTGACGAGCCAGGATGAGGATGGCATACGCCTGACGCGGAAGGGATTTTTGCTCTCCAACACGGTGATTGCGGAGCTTCTCTACCCTGCTGGTGGAACGGCCGGGTAACGCGGCCGTTTTTTTGCTGTACAAAATAAAAATCCAATGGTATGATAGACGATGCCAAATCGTGCCTGGCCGCCAGGTGCGGAATACAGGAAAGGAATGTCTGCTTTTGCTGCTTGCGATTATTTATATTGCTTTTATTAGCCTTGGACTGCCGGATTCCCTGCTCGGCGCCGCGTGGCCTGTGATGTATGAGGAGCTTGGTGTTCCGATTTCTTACGCTGGGATCGTCACGATGATTATCGCCGCAGGGACGATTGTTTCCAGCCTTTTATCCGACTGGCTCATGAGAAAGGTTGGAGCGGGAGTGATTACAGCTGTCAGCGTGTTCATGACTGCTGCGGCGCTGTTTGGGTTTTCCGCTTCCCATTCGTTTTTGCTGCTGTGCCTGTGGGCGGTTCCCTATGGGCTGGGCGCGGGCGCGGTGGATGCTGCGCTCAACAATTATGTGGCGCTGCATTTTTCCTCTCGCCATATGAATTGGCTGCATTGCTTTTGGAGCGTTGGCGCAGCGGCCAGCCCTTATATCATGAGCTATTGCCTGACGGGAGGGTTCGGCTGGAACAACGGCTACCGCTCTGTCGCTGTTGTTCAGACGATTTTGACAGCGGCGTTATTCCTCAGTCTTCCGCTCTGGAAGCGGCGCCGATTAGAAGGGGCGGAAGGGGAAAGCGCAGCAAAGGCGCTGAGCCTGCCGCGGGCCGTAAAGATCAAGGGCGTGCCGTTCGTTTTAATCATGTTTTTTGGCTACTGTGCACTGGAGCAGGCGGCGGGTCTTTGGGCCAGCAGCTATCTGGTGCAGTTTCGCGGGGTGGATACCGATACCGCCGCATGGTCTGCCTCGCTGTTTTATCTCGGCATTGCGGCGGGGCGCTTCCTCTGCGGATTTGTTGCGGAACGCTTGGGCGACCGGCGTTTGATCCGCATTGGGATTCTAACGATGATTGGCGGGGTGCTGCTGATCGCGCTCCCGGTTCCATACGATGCTTTTACATTGGCAGGGCTGCTCATTGTTGGCCTGGGGTGTGCGCCGGTATATCCGTCTGTGATCCATTCGACTCCGGCAAACTTTGGCAAGGAGAATTCACAGGCAATCATCGGTATTCAGATGGCGAGCGCCTACGTTGGCACCACTTTCATGCCGCCGCTGTTTGGCCTGATTGCGGCGCATATTCATATTGGGCTGTACCCAGCCTTCCTGCTGGCGCTGGCCCTTCTCATGCTGTGTATGTCGGAAAAGCTCAACCGCACGGTTGCAAAGCGGCAAGAGGGAGAGGCGCGTAAAGAAACGGCAGAACAGGAAGCGGAAAATGCATAAAAAAACAAACCTGGTTCGCCCGCGTTTGCTAAAATGCAAATAATAAAACAAAAACCGCCGCATCCCTGCTGAAAAGGGGATGCGGCGGTTGGCATTTGATAGCCTGGTGTTAATTCGTTTTATTTGATGATGCTTTCCCCGGTCATTTCCTTCGGCTGCGGAAGGCCCATGATTTTGAGCATCGTCGGGGCAATGTCACACAGGCGGCCGCTATCGCGCAGCTCGCAGGGGTAGCCCACAACGATGAAAGGAACCGGATTCGTCGTATGCGCCGTGAAGGGGGAACCATCCGGTTCATACATTTTATCCGCATTGCCGTGATCCGCCGTGATGAGCACTGCGCCGCCCATCTGCGCCACCGCGTCAACAACGCGGCCCACGCAGGTGTCCACAGTTTCCACCGCCTTGACGGCGGCTTCAAATACGCCGGTGTGGCCGACCATATCGCAGTTGGCAAAGTTTAAGATCACAGCATCATAGTTGCCGCTGAGAATGCGTTCAACGACCTTGTCGGTCACCTCAGGCGCGCTCATTTCCGGCTGGAGATCATAGGTCGCCACCTTCGGGGAGGGCACCAGCACACGATCCTCGCCCGGGAAGGTCCTTTCTACGCCGCCGTTGAAGAAAAAGGTAACGTGCGCATACTTCTCCGTTTCCGCAATGCGAAGCTGTGTTTTGCCAAGGCTCGACAAATATTCGCCAAACGTGTTTTCCAGAGATTGCGGGCGGAAGGCGACCTGCACATTCGGCATCGTCGCATCGTACTGTGTCATGCAAACATAGTGCAGTGGGAAAAAGCCGTTGCGGCGCACAAATCCGGTGAATTCCGGATCGACAAGCGTACGTGTGATTTCACGCGCGCGATCGGGGCGGAAGTTAAAGAAGATCACACTGTCGTTCGCCATGATGCGGGCGTCCGCATCATGGGAGCAGACAGTGGGCACGACAAATTCATCTGTGATGTTTTTGCCCTCCGCGTCGATTTCCTGATAGGATGTGCGGATGGCTGCAACCGGATCTTCCGCCTGGTTGCCCTCGCCGTATACCATGGCGGCGTAGGCCTTTTCCACACGCTCCCAACGATTGTCGCGATCCATTGCGTAGTAACGGCCCATCACGGTGGCGATTTTACCCACACCGATTTCTTTGAGCTTCCTTTCACACTCCGCAACAAAATCTGCGCCGGAGGTGGGGGGCACGTCGCGGCCGTCGAGCAAGCAGTGGACATAAACTTTTTTCAGCCCCATGCGCTTTGCAAGCTCCACGAGCGCCCAAAGGTGCGTGTTATGGCTGTGTACGCCGCCATCTGACATTAGGCCGATTAGATGCAGGGCGGAATCATGGTCAATTGCCGACTGCACCGCGCCGGTAAGGGCTGGGTTTTCAAAAAATTCGCCGTCAGCGATGGATTTGGTGATGCGCGTCAGCTCTTGGTAAACCACACGGCCTGCGCCAATATTGGTGTGGCCCACTTCGCTGTTGCCCATCTGCCCGTCCGGCAGGCCGACATCCATGCCGGAGGCGCCAATATAAGTCATCGGGCATTCCGCCATCAACTTGTCGAGCCGGGGCGTTTTCGCCGCGGTGATGGCATTGCCATAGTCGGATGGATTGTGGCCGAAGCCATCCATAATGCATAAAACAAGGGGCTTTTTCATATTTAATGGTTCCTCCTAAATTTGAAAAGAAAAGCGGGCGGGCTGCCATCCCGCCCGCTTGGGTTACAATGGTTATTTGGAAGCGGCTTCCACGATCTGCGCAAAATCCGCAGCCTTCAGCGAAGCGCCGCCGATCAGCCCACCATCCACATCCGGCTGGGCAAGTAGCTCCGCCGCATTTTTTGCGTTCATTGAGCCGCCGTACTGGACGACGAAAGCATCTGCCGCCGCCTGGTCGTAGAGGTCTGCAACAACTGTGCGGATGTAGTGGTTCACCTCATTGGCCTGCTCCGAAGTAGCGGTGCGGCCGGTGCCGATGGCCCAAACAGGCTCATAGGCGATGATTACGCGGGCAAGCTCCTCTTTGGATACGCCACCGAGGGCGACTTTTGTCTGCATGCCAACGATTTCAAACGTGATACCCTGCTCGCGCTGCTCGAGCGTTTCACCCACGCAGAGGATTACTGTGAGGCCTGCGTCCAGTGCGGCACGCACGCGCTTTTGGACGGTCGCATCCGTCTCACCAAAATAGGTGCGGCGCTCGCTGTGGCCGATCACAACATACTCTACGCCCATCTCCGTGAGCATCTCCGTAGAAATTTCGCCGGTGTAGGCGCCGCTCTTTTCCCAATGGCAATTTTCTGCGCCAACCTTGATGTTGGAGCCTTTTGTGGCCTCTATCGCCGCCTGTAGGTCTACATATGGCACGCAGATGACGACGTCGCAATCGGCGCCCTTTACAAGGGGCTTCATTTCCTCAACCAGAGCAGTGGTTTGAGAGGGGGTTTTGTTCATTTTCCAGTTGCCGGCGATAACGGCTTTGCGCAGTTGCTTGTTCATAACGCGATACGCTCCTTTAAAATTGATCATGATACATCCAAAGGGCGGAATGCGCCGCGCCAGAGGGCGCGGGAACGCTCCCGCCCTGCAAGGTTCTTATTTATCGTTGAGGCACGCGATGCCGGGGAGCTCCTTACCCTCAAGGAACTCGAGGGAAGCGCCGCCGCCGGTGGAGATATGGGTCATCTTATCGGCAAATCCGAGCTTTTGCACGGCCGCCGCAGAGTCGCCGCCGCCGATGATGGAGATCGCGCCGCTGTCCGCAACCGCTTTGGCAACCGCGATGGTGCCGCTTGCGAAGTTATCCCACTCCGAAACGCCCATCGGGCCATTCCAAACAACGGTGCCTGCGCCTTTGATTGCATCTGCAAAAAGCGCTTCGGTGCGCGGGCCGATATCAAGGCCCATCCAGCCCTCCGGCAGATCGTCGGAATCAACAGCCATGGATTCTGTGTCCGGCTTATATTCCTTGCCGACCTTATTATCGACCGGGATGAGGAATTTAACGCCTTTCTCCTTTGCCTTCTGCATCATTTCGCCTGCAAGCTGAACCTTATCTTCCTCGCAGATGGAGGTGCCGATCGGATGGCCGAGCGCTTTGAAGAAGGTGTAGGCCATGCCGCCGCCGATGATGAGGGTGTCCACCTTGTCGATCAGGTTGGTGATCACGCCGATTTTATCAGAAACCTTCGCACCGCCGAGAATGGCGACGAAGGGACGCTTCGGGTCGGCAAGCGCAGTGCCCATCACGGAGATTTCTTTCTGGATCAAGTAGCCGCACACGGCAGGGAGATGATCGGCAACGCCTGTGGTGGAGCAGTGTGCGCGGTGCGCTGAGCCAAATGCGTCATTCACAAAGATATCGGCCAGGGCCGCAAATTTCTTGCTCAGTTCGGGGTCGTTTTTGGTTTCGCCCTTTTCAAAGCGCACATTTTCCAGCAGCATCGCTTCGCCGTCCTGTAGGGAGGCGGCAAGCGCCTGCGCGCTTTCTCCCACTACGTCGGAAGCCATCTTGACCTCTTTGCCCAGCAGCTCAGAAAGGCGCTTTGCAACGGGAGCAAGGGAAAATTCGGGGTTTACCTCGCCCTTCGGGCGGCCGAGGTGGGAGCAGAGGATCACCTTGGCATTGTGGTCAAGCAGATATTTTATCGTGGGAAGGGAGGAGACAATGCGCTTATCGCTGGTGATTACGCCGTCTTTCAGCGGCACGTTGAAGTCACAGCGAACGAGCACCTTCTTGCCTGCTACGTCGATATCCTCGATCGTTTTTTTGTTCAGTGCGTCCATGAATGACCATTCCTTTCATCTGGGCGGGCAGCAAGCCGCGAGAATTACACGGCGCCAAACCCCCAACCCGTGTTCTACTTCTGTTTTGGGCGTTTCTTTTCTATTTCACGCGGTAAATATTGTATAACACGACGGAATAATTTGCAAGTAGCAAAGGCTCTAAACCTGAAGGGGAAGATTGTTAAAAAACTGTCACACTGATGAGGCGTTCGCCCCAGCGGAATGGCAGCGCTTAAAAACGCCGGTAATCGGATGCCGCAAAGGCAGCTGCTGCCATGAAGAGGATTGCCGGAAGCGTGGTGGTGACGAAGGGCGTTCCAACGGTGGCCTTAGCAGCTGGGGGAGACGAGGGCGGGCGCAGCGGGGCAGAAGGCAGTGCCGAGGGTCCGGCTGGCGTCAGCGCGGATGCCGTCACAGATGTGGCCGTAGTGCGCGTTTGCCCGGCCTGGGAGACCGGTTGTGCCGAAATGACTTCAGTGGTCTGTAACAGAACAAAATCTTCCGGAACAGATGCTTCGGAGGGAATTTCCGTCAGCAGTACGCCACTGCCGTCTCTATACCGCACGCCGGAGCCGTCCACGCGGTCGTCCACCCCTTCCGTATCCACATAAAAGCCGGCTGCAAGGCCGGAAACAAATGCTCCAATCTGGCGCATTCTTTCGTCTGTGAAGGCTTTTTTCAGCATGTCTGCGGCTGAGAATCCAGCAAGCTTTGCCAGTGTTCCAGCCCGCATGGAGGAGACAATTCCCAATGCGGGCTTCCACAGCGCGCCCGCCCCGCTTGATAAATAGGAGGCGTCCAGCTTTAGGTCGCTGAGCATTTTGTCACAGAGGGAAGCGGCGGCGGGGAGCAGCTGCTCGGTAATCAGCGCCTGGGTCAGCGCGGGATTTAGCTGCTCGAGCAGAGCGGAGAAGCTGGCGTTTGGCTCTTCCTGCCCAACGCTGTGGGCGAGCATCAGCTCGGTAAGGAAATCGCTGACTGTGTAAGGCTGGCCGCTGGCGGTCTGCGATAGGGCGCTTCTGCAAAGCTTTTCGACTATTTGCTCCACCTCCTTTCGGAGCGGGCTCTTTCCGCTGGCGTCCGCTGTGAGCCATTGGTCGTCGAATTGGGCAAATAGATCGTGCGCCATAGGGATCAGGTCGCTGGAAATAGAGATGCGCAGGGCGGGCAGGAGGAAAGAGGCGGAGCTCTCAACCAGAACGGTGTCTGCGCCGTCAAGCCGGAGCGTCAAGTTAAGGTTGCCGCTGAGATTGATCGCAAGCGGCTGTTGCAGCGCGGATTGAATTGCTTTTTGTAGGGCTGAATCGAGCTCGCCGGTTTTTGCGAGCGTTTCAACCCCTTTTTTAAGCCCATCCGATTCAAGCGTGTTGAGTGGACCGTCTAAAAAGCGCATCGCATAACGAGCAAAGGCAGTTTCCGAAAAGAGGGATTGCCGCAGATGCTCCTGATAATCGATTCGCTGGCCTTGCCAGGTGATTTCCTTGACGCTCTCTGATTGGAGAGTGATTTGCCCGCCTTCTACCGTTGCGGTGCGGATCGGAGCGCCATAGGTAACGAGGGAGCCCGTTTCCATATCCAAAAGCCAGTTCCCCTCCGGAGAGGTGTATTGCGCAACATCCGTTTCGTGCATATGCCCGGTGAAAAAATAGGAGAGCCCCGCGTTGGCAAACTGCCGCGCGATTTCGGAGCTATTATGGATCGTGCCGTTAAAAGAGGCCGATCGGGCGCCGGATTGATGCGCCAATAAGGGGCGGTGTATGCCAGCGATCAGCGTTTCACCATTTTGCCGGGCTCTATCTGCCTGCTGCAACACCCATTTCATTAACCCGTCGGAGATTGCGCCGCCCTCAACGCCCTGTTCATGGGCTTCGCTGTCAATCATGAGCAGGCGGATGCCGGGCTTTGGCGTAACCGCATAGGAAAGGCTGCCTTGTACCGCCTCTTCTGAAGGCTGGGGCTGATAGTAGGCGGCGCTGTCCGCGCCGTCGTAGCCGTACGCATGGAAGATATCCCGGAATTCGGCGGGGGATAGGCCGCCGCTCATGTCGCTTTCGCCATTGATGACGAATACGCGGATCCCTGCCTGCTCAACCTTTTGCAGCTTTTGCGCCAATTCCTCCGCGCTTGCGCGGCCTGCGCCGCTGGTCAGGTCGCCTGTAAGAAGCAGCACATCGGGCCGTTGGCGGATCACAGCCTCAATCGCTTCTTCCGTTGCCGGTGCGCTCTCGCCATATAGCCGCCACTCGTTTCCATCTGCCGCCGCTTGATCGGCGGCGGCAAGATAATGCAGGTCAGATAGGATGCAGAGTTTGATGGAAGCGGTGCTTCCTGAGATGGCGGCAATGGCGGGCAGGAGGCAGCAGAGTATGCATAGACACAGGCAAAACGGGACGGCCCGTTTGATGGGATCGCTGACCTTCATACAGCACCCTCCTTTTTGCGTCAAAACGCATCGCCGGGAATTCATTACAGAGTTCAGTATCTGCATTTTTGAGCTGGAACGGTACATTTTGCATCTGAAAATTTATGGAAAATCACCGCTCGGCCAGAGTGCTTCACGGCAAAACGGAAATTCATCAAAAAGTTATATATTTTTTGCAGGCGGTGTGCTATAATGAAAAAACATTGTGGATTTTTATGCCTGCCGCCCTTTTTTAGGAAAGGACCGGCATGATGGAATTGCCAAATATTAGAAGGGGCTTTTCCAAAACCATACTGAGGAGACTTGTAGAATGGGATTTTTAAAAAAACTGTTTGGCGACTATTCCGCAAAGGAGGTAAAGCGCGTTCTTCCCCTGCGGGATAAGGTGCTTGCCTTGGAGGAAACATACGCCGCTAAAACGGATGAGGAGCTGCAGGCCGTGACCCCTGCGCTCAGGGAGCGGCTCGCAAACGGGGAAACGCTTGACGATATCCTGCCGGATGCGTTTGCCGCCTGCCGGGAGGCTTCTTGGCGCGTATTGGGGATGAAGCATTTTCCCGTGCAGGTTGTCGGCGGCATCATCCTGCATCAAGGCCGCATCGCTGAGATGAAAACCGGTGAGGGCAAAACGCTCGTCGCTACCCTGCCCGCATACCTCAATGCCTTATCCGGCAAGGGGGTGCATGTCGTCACGGTCAATGATTACCTCGCCCGGCGTGACTCGGAGTGGATGGGCAAGGTTTACCGCTTCTTGGGGTTGAAGGTCGGCCTGATTGTCCATGAGAAAAACGACGCGGAGCGCAGGGAAGCCTACGCGGCGGATATCACCTACGGCACAAACAACGAGATGGGCTTTGACTACCTGCGTGATAATATGGTGCCCTATAAAGAGTTGAAGGTGCAGCGTGGCCATAATTTCGGCATCGTCGATGAAGTGGACTCTATCTTGATCGACGAAGCGCGCACGCCGCTGATTATCTCCGGTAAGGGCGACGCCTCCACCGACCTTTACCGCCAGGCGAATGAGTTCGCCAAGCGTTTGAAGGTGGTGCGCATCAAGGAGCAGGATACGAAGAAAAACGCCGAGGAAGAGGCGGACGCCGACTATATCGTTGATGAAAAAGCCAAAACGGCCGTGCTCACCAAAGAGGGAGTGAAAAAGGCGGAAGCCTACTTTCATGTGGACAACCTCATGGATCTCGACAACGTTACAGTCCAGCACCACATCAACATGGCTATCCGCGCGCAGGGCGTAATGAAGCGCGATGTGGATTATGTGGTGAAGGATGGGCAGGTGCTCATTGTGGATGAGTTCACCGGCCGCATCATGCTCGGCCGCCGCTATAGCGAGGGTTTGCACCAGGCGATCGAGGCCAAGGAGGGCGTGAAGGTTGAGTCAGAGAACAAGACGCTTGCGACCATCACCTTCCAGAATTATTTCCGCCTGTATGAAAAGCTCTCCGGTATGACCGGCACGGCAATGACGGAGAGCGAGGAATTCCAGGAGATTTATAAGCTCGATGCCGTCGAAATCCCTACCAATAAGCCGATGGTGCGCGACGACCACCCGGATGCAGTGTATGCAACGACGGAAGCGAAATATAAAGCTGTGATTGACCAAATCGAGGAGTGCCATAAAAAGGGCCAGCCTGTGCTGGTGGGCACGATCTCCATTGAAAAGTCCGAGCTTTTGAGCGCGATGCTCAAAAAGCGCCGTATCAAGCATGAAGTGCTCAATGCGAAATATCATGAGAAGGAAGCGGAGATCATTGCCCAAGCCGGTAAGTTCGGCGCGGTGACGATCGCCACGAATATGGCGGGCCGCGGCACGGATATCATGCTTGGCGGTAACTCCGAATACTTGGCTAAAGCGGAGATGCGCCGCATGCAGATTCGTGAGGAACTCATCAGCGAGGCGACTGGTTTCGCGGAGACAGACGATCAGGAGATTCTGGATGCACGCCGCACTTTTACTGAGCTTGACAAGAAATATAAGGAGGAGATTGCCGAGGAAGCGGAAAAGGTGCGCCAGGCTGGCGGCCTCTTCATCATCGGCACGGAGCGGCATGAATCCCGCCGGATTGATAACCAGCTGCGCGGCCGTTCCGGCCGTCAGGGGGATCCCGGTGAAAGCCGCTTTTACCTCTCCTTGCAGGATGACCTGTTCCGCCTGTTCGGCGGCGATCGGATGGCGAACCTTGCCGATTCCTTCGCAGCCCGTGGGCTGGAGGATGCGCCGATTGAGTTGAAACTCGTCTCCAATTCCATTGAGAGCGCACAGCGTAAGGTGGAATCCCGCAACTTTGCAATTCGCAAAAACGTGTTGCAGTTCGACGACGTCATCAACCGCCAGCGAGAGCTGATCTACAAGCAGCGAGATATGGTGCTCGACGGCGAGGATCTGAAGCCGACAATCCTCAAGATGATTGACGAGACGATCACGCAGGCCATTGATCTGTATTGTCCCGCCGGCAATGAAAAGGCGGATTGGAACCCCAAGGCGCTGCATGAGAATTATCAATGGTTGGTAAAGCCGGAGGATATCGAAGGCGAGATCGACCGCGACACATTGCAGGATACGCTCATCGAGCGCGCGCATGCGCTTTATAATGAGCGGGAAGAGAAATTCACGCCCGAAATCATGCGCCAGCTTGAACGCAAGGTGTTGCTCGATAATGTGGATGCGCGCTGGATGGAGCATATCGACGCGCTCGATGAGCTCAAAAAGGGCATCGGCCTGCGTGCTTACGGCCAGCAGGACCCGGTTGTTGCCTTCCGGCTGGAGAGCTTCGATATGTTCGACGAGATGACCACTTCTATCCGCGAGGGCACCGTGCGCATTATGCTGACTGTGCCGGTGCGCAGCGAGGAGGACGTCCGCCGCGAGCAGCAGGCAAAAATTACCTCTACCAGCGGCGCGTCCGACGGCTCTGATAAGGCGCGCCCGGTGCGCAAGGATAAAAAGCCTGGGCCGAACGATCCCTGCTATTGCGGAAGCGGAAAAAAGTATAAAAAGTGCCACATGCAGGCCGATCAGGCAGAAGCGGCAAAGGCCGCCGCGGCAAACCGCGGAAGGTAAGCGCACATTGCGATTTGCCGCTGCGGATAAATGGAATATGGAAAAACCTATACAGGTGGTTATACCATCGGTATAGGTTTTTTTACAAATCATACAATTGCTCTGATTTGTAGAATGCATAGGAAGCGCTTATACGCAGTTACTTTTTGGATTTCCTTTAAATATGCAAAGAATACAAATATCAGGTGGCTGGCCGCTCTCGTAAGCAGCGCGTATCCCTTTGCTCCATATGTTTGCGGCAAGCCTTGCATTGTTATTTCGCTGCGCTTTAATAAAAGGGCTTGCTTGTGACGTAAGGGAATGAAGTATAATGACAATAGCAGCACAACAATCCATGAAGGCTGTGCCCTTCTCTCTGATATTTTGTAAGCATCAATGTACAGGGGTACACTGATGCAAAAAACGGGTGATGAAAATGATTCATGACAAGCACGATAAGGCGATTCCGCCAGGGTATATGACTGTGGGAGAAGTGGCGAAAAAAATGGGAGTTACCGTCCGCGCGCTGCAATATTATGATAGGCAGGGCCTGCTTTCCCCCTCGGCAGAGAGCGCGGGCGGGCGCAGGCTCTATGCGGATAAGGACTTGATTCGGCTTCATCAGATTCTGTCTCTGAAACATTTGGGGTTTTCATTGGACGATATCAAAAACCGATTGAGCTCCCTGAACACTCCTGCCGATGTTGCGCAGGCGCTCTCTGAGCAGGCAGCCGCCGTGCAGGAAAAGATCGAGGTCCTGTCGGAATCCCTGCGGGAGATCGAGGCGCTGAAGGCCGAGGTGCTCCAAATGCAATCGGTAAATTTTAAAAAGTATGCCGACATTATCGTAAACCTTCAAATGAATAATACGTTCTACTGGCTGATTAAGCATTTTGACGACCGGACGCTTGATCATATCCGGAGCCGTTTTGATCAAACCAGCGGTTTGAAGATGATTGAAACCTTTCATAACCTGCAAAGCGAGGCGATACGGCTTCAGGGGGACGGCGTATCGCCCGAAAGCGAAAAAGGCCAAGCTTTTGCCGAAGCGTTTTGGCAGATGGTGACGGAGTTCACAGGCGGGGATCGGGAGATTCTGTCGCTTCTGATGGAGGTTGGAAAATTCGATGGGCTGGATAATGAATGGAAGCAAAAACAAACCGCCGCCAATGCGTTTATCGAACCAGCCTTGAGCGTTTACTTTACAAATCTGGGCGTTAATCCATTTGAGGAGGGGCCAAATTGAAGGAAGCCATTCAGGTAAATGAGCTTAGGAAAAGCTACGGCGATCATGCTGTGCTGAAGGGGCTCACGTTTCATGTATCCAAAGGTGAAGTTTTTGCGTTGCTCGGCGTGAACGGCGCTGGAAAAACCACGGCCCTGGAATGTATGGAAGGATTGCGCAAGTATGATGGCGGCAGTGTTGTAGCGGATGGAAGGATGGGGATTCAGCTGCAATCGGCCTCCCTCCCATCCCACATTAGGCCGATGGAGGCGGTGCGGCTATTTGCAAAATGGAACCGGGTGGAGGCAGATCGCTCCATGCTTGCCTCCCTCGGCATCCAAGAGCTGGCAAAAAAGCAATATGCAGACCTGTCCACGGGTCAAAAAAGGCGGCTCCACCTCGCGCTTGCCTTAATCAGTGATCCTGATATCATCTTTCTCGATGAGCCCACGGCCGGGCTTGATGTGGAAGGAAGGAGCTCGCTGCATGATCAGATCCGTAAGCTGAAAGCGCAGGGGAAAACCATTGTTTTGGCCAGCCACGATATGGCGGAGGTTGAAAGCCTGTGCGACCGCATTGCAATTTTGAATGGCGGAAACCTCGCATATCTGGGCACGGTCGCACAACTGACCGCAAAAATCGGAAAACGCTATGCCATTCGCATAACAACCGGACGGGGCACTGAAACGTATCATTCCGACCATATTGCAGAGACCCTGCTGGAGTTGCTTGAGAAGTTGAAGCGCCAGGGCATTGCTGTGCTGGATATTGAAATTGATCGGGGAACGTTGGAACAAGATTTTTTAGAAATTGCAAGGGGGCATGGCGAATGAGCGCGTTTTTCTATGGCTTGGCTTTGCAGTGGAGGCTGGATATTCGCAGCAAGTCGCTGCTCATTACCTGTTATGTCGTTCCTCTCCTGTTTTTTGCCATCATGGGCGGAATTTTTACCTCCATAAACCCGGAGGCAAAAGCCACGCTGATTCAATCTATGACGGTCATGGGCGTAACCATGGGCGCGTTGATCGGGCTGCCGCCCTCCCTGGCGGAGGTGTACGGAAGCGATATCAAGAAAATGTACAGAGCCAATGGCGTGCCGTTATATCTTGGGCTGGTATCAATGGCTATATCTGCGTTTCTCCATCTTTCAATGATGTCTGTAATCATCTGCGTCGCAGCCCCCTTTGCCTTTGACGCGGCGCTTCCAGCAAGCCTGCCGCAGTATGCTTGCTCGCTTGCGGTTTTGATTGCAGTATCGCTGAGTATCGGAAGTGTGTTAGGGCTGGCGGTGAGAAATCAGGCAAAGCTCACCATGATCTCGCAGCTGTTTTTTCTACCGTCTATCATGCTGTCAGGCATTTTGTTCCCCATCGATTTGCTTCCGCGGTTTTTCGAGATGCTGGGGAAGCTGTTTCCAGCGGCATGGGGATATGCGTTGATGGTGGGGGAAGGCTTTTCCTTTGCAACCCTGTGGCCTCTAGCGGCGCTGTTTGCGGCTGCGGGCGTTATCCTCATGGCTTTATTGAAGCGGTTGCAAGCAGAAGGGTGAGCGCGCACGGCAATCGGACAAAAGGCGCGGGAAATACTGTTTGACAGGTTAGGCGCGCTTGTGCTATAGTAAAACTGCAACAATAAAATATGGACAGGGGAGCTTGTGAGCAGGCTGAGAGGAAGTCATCAACTTCGACCCTTACACCTGATTTGGATAATGCCAACGTAGGGAGCGAAAGCGCGATTGTTTTCGATCAGCGGGAAATGCCAAACGGTGTTTCCCGCTTTTTGTTTTTCTGTCCATGGAATTTAAAGGAGGAAAGGGAGGGTTGTAAAATGCAAGATTTTGCAACCGTCTCCAGAAAAATCACTTGAGGGCCGTACAGTATGCCCCTCATTTTGCATCTGAAGATGCAAAACCGTGCTTTTTCTCGGTGTGATTTTTATCCATGATGCAATGTGCCCTGCGATTTGTTCTCTTAAGGCATAAATTTTGCCCAAAATTTTGGATGCGCCAAAACCGCAAAATTTTGCGGCCCGGCGCAAGAAAGGAATGGTCATACAGATGGATTACACCACACAGATGGACGCGGCACGTAAGGGGATTCTGACGGGGCAGCTTCGTGCCGTTGCGGTGGAAGAAAAAATGGAGGCCGAACGGCTGCGCGAGCTGGTTGCGAAGGGGCAGGCGGTGATCCCCGCGAATAAAAACCACGTCTGCCTCAAGCCCCGCGGCATTGGGCGCGCCCTACGCACGAAGATCAATGTGAACCTCGGCGTATCCAGAGATTGCCTTGATCTGGATGAAGAGTTCAAAAAGGTGGAGGCGGCCGTTGCCATGGGCGCAGAGGCGATCATGGATCTGAGCTCCTTCGGCGACACAAAGGCATTCCGTCAAAAGCTTGTGCACGGCTGCACGGCGGTGCTGGGCACGGTGCCAATCTATGATGCGGTAGTTTATTACAACAAGCCATTGAAAACCATCACTTCGGATGAGTGGATCGATGTGGTACGCATGCACGCACAGGAGGGCGTGGATTTTATGACGATCCACTGCGGTATCAACCGGGAGACGGCTCGAAAATTCAAGGGGAATCAGCGCCACACCAATATCGTTTCCCGCGGCGGCTCTATCATTTTCGCATGGATGGAGCTGACCGGGGAGGAAAACCCGTTCTACGCGCGTTTCGATGAGATTCTGGAGATCTGCCGGGAATACGATGTGACCTTGAGCCTTGGCGATGCCTGCCGCCCGGGCAGCATTGCGGACGCGGGCGATATCCCGCAGATTGAGGAACTCGTCACATTAGGCGAGCTAACGCAGCGGGCATGGAAGCGGGATGTGCAGGTGATGATCGAGGGCCCGGGGCATATGCCGCTCAATCAAATCCGGTCGAATATGGAGATTGAGCAGACGGTCTGCAAGGGCGCGCCCTTTTATGTGCTCGGCCCGTTGGTCACGGATGTGGCCCCCGGCTACGACCACATCACCAGCGCGATCGGCGGGGCGATCGCGGCTACCTACGGCGCCTCCTTCCTGTGTTATGTAACGCCTGCCGAGCACCTGCGGTTGCCAACAGTGGAGGATGTAAAGGAGGGGATTATCGCCTCCAAAATTGCCGCCCACGCGGCGGATGTCGCCAAGGGCCTGCCCGGCGCGGACGAATGGGATTACCAGATGAGCGAGGCCAGGAGGAATCTTGACTGGGAGCGGCAGTTTTCTCTGGCGCTCGATCCGGAGAAAGCGCGTGCCTACCGCGCGCAGAGCACGCCTGAGCGGGAGGATACCTGCACGATGTGCGGCAAAATGTGCGCGGTGCGCAACATTAATAAGATCCTGCGTGGCGAAGACGTAGATATCATGGACTGAGAAAGGGAGAATGCAATATGTTCGGAGAAAAGCTTGAAAATATACGGAAAACATCGCCCCTGATCCACAATATTACAAATTATGTAACCGCCAACGACTGTGCGAATATCCTGCTCGCCTGCGGAGCGTCCCCCACGATGGCGGACGATGCGTCCGAGGTGGAGGAAATCACCGCGATCAGCAACGCTTTAAATATCAACATCGGCACACTGAACGCCATGGTGGAGGGCATGTTTCTCGCCGGGAAAAAGGCAAATGCGCTCGGCCGGCCGGTCGTGCTCGATCCGGTTGGCGCGGGCGCGTCCAGGCTGCGGACGGAGACAGCGTGCAGGCTTATTGATGAAATCCGCTTTACCGTCATCCGGGGCAACATTTCTGAAATCAAAACACTCGCTTCCGGCTCCGGCACAACAAAGGGGGTCGATGCGGATGCGGCGGATATCGTAACGGAGGAAACGCTTAATGCGGCGGTGGCTTTCGTCAAGGCATTTGCGGCCAAAACGGGCGCGGTGATTGCCGTAACCGGTGCAATCGACCTTGTTTCGGATGCAGAGCGCACGTTTGTCATCCGCAACGGCCGGCCGATGATGGGCCGCGTTACCGGCACGGGCTGCATGCTTTCCGCCATGACTGCCGCGTATCTCGCGGCAAATCCGGAATGCCCGCTGGAAGCGGCAGCTGCCGCAGTGGGCGCAATGGGCGTTTGCGGGGAGATCGCGCTGGAGCGGTTACAGAAGGGGGAGGGCAATTCCACCTACCGCAACCGATTGATCGACGCGATTGATTGCCTGGATGCAGAAACGTTGGAAAGAGGGGCAAACTATGAAGTTCGATAAACAAAATTTATTGCTCTATGCGGTGACAGACCGCTCCTGGCTTGGGGAAAAGACCCTGTTTCAGCAGGTGGAGGAGGCTCTCCAAGGCGGCGTGACCATGCTACAGCTACGGGAGAAGGATTTGGATGAAAAATCCTTTATGGAGGAGGCTGCTGCGGTGAAGGAGCTGTGCGCCCGCTATCAAGTGCCGTTTCTAATTGACGACAATGTGCCGCTTGCGCTCCGTTGCGGCGCAGATGGCGTGCATGTGGGCCAGTCCGATATGGAGGCAGGCGAAGTACGCGCCAGAATCGGCCCGGATAAAATCCTGGGCGTATCCGCTCAGACGGTTTCCCAAGCAGTTTTGGCGCAGGAAGCGGGCGCGGATTATCTCGGCGTCGGCGCGGTATTCTCCACATCGACAAAGCTGGATGCAGATACCGTGTCTCTTGAAACGCTGCGGGAGATTTGCACAGCAGTCAAAATCCCGGTGGTGGCAATTGGCGGGATTAATGAGGCAAATTTACCGGAGCTCACCGGCAGTGGGATCAACGGTGTGGCGGTAGTGTCAGCAATTTTTGCCGCACCGTCGCCCGGCGATGCGGCGAGAAGGCTTTCCATGCTTGCGCAGCAGGCTGTGCAGGGGGTAGAATAGAGGTGGAAAAGGTGGAAGGGGGAATTGCTGCATGAAAATGACCGGAGCCATTTTTGATATGGATGGTACGCTGCTCGATTCCATGCCGATTTGGGATCGGGTGGGCATTGATTACCTTGCGGGGCTGGGCATCCAGGCACGCCCGGATTTGCCGGAGCGGCTCCTGACGATGTCGATGAGGCAGGCGGCGGCATATTTTCGCTCTGGCTACGGCGTGAACTTGCCGGAAGCGGAGATTATGGATGGGGTCAACGCGCGGATTGAAGCCTTCTATCGAAAAACGGCGCCTGCAAAGGAGGGCGTTCGAGATTTTTTGCACGCGCTTCGGCAATCGGGTGTGAAAATGTGCGTGGCAACGGCGACAGACCGCCCTTTGGCAGAAGCCGCATTGCGGCGCACAGGGCTGCTCAGCTATTTTTCCTTCCTTCTCACCTGCACAGAGGCGGGCTTCGGCAAGGACAGTCCGGATATTTTTGTATTGGCACAGAAAAAACTGGGCACACCGCGGGAACAGACGGTGGTCTTTGAGGATGCGCTCTATGCGATGCAGACCGCAAAGCGGGCGGGGTTCCCCGTTGCGGCCGTTTACGACGCATCTTCCCAGGCGGATCAAGAGCAGATCCGGCAGCTCGCGGATGTTTATATGCCCTTGTTTCCCGGGGCGGAGGAGGCTTTGCTGTGAAAACAGTGCTGACCGTCGCGGGATCAGATCCGAGCGGAGGGGCGGGTATTCAGGCGGATATCAAGACGATCACCGCCCACGGCCTTTATGCAACGAGCGCCATCACTGCGCTGACCGTGCAGAATACGCTGGGCGTATCTAGGGTGGAGCCGGTTCCCGTGGATCTAGTCGCCCAGCAAATCGACTGTGTGGTAGGGGATATCCGGCCCGATGCGGTCAAAATCGGCATGCTCTGCAATGCCGAGATTGTGCAGGCGGTGGCACAGGCGCTGGCTCATGGTCAAGCGGAATGCATCGTAATCGACCCGGTGATGATTTCCACGAGTGGGCACAGGCTGCTTGACCAGGAAGCGGTGCAGTGGATGAAGCGAAAGCTGTTCCCAATGGCGCAGCTTATCACGCCGAATCTGCCGGAGGCGGAGGCCCTTTGCGGAATGCGCGTACGTGATGAAGCGGAGATGGAGCGCGCTGCGCGGCTGCTCTCGGATCAGACGGGGGCGGCGGTGCTCCTCAAAGGGGGGCATCTTGCCAAGACGGCGGACGATTTGCTGCTTCAAAATGGGGAAGCTCACTGGCTCCAGGGCCGCAGGGTGGAAAATTCCAATACGCATGGCACCGGCTGCACGCTTTCCTCTGCGATTGCCTGTGGCTTAGCGCGGGGGCAATCGCTCGTGGAGAGCGCTCGGGCAGCGAAGGAGTATCTCACGAATGCGCTGCGTGCAGGGCTTGATCTGGGAGCAGGGAACGGGCCGCTCAATCATATGTTTCAGCAGACAAGTTGATCAAACGAGGCGGGACGGCAAAGCAGCCGTCCCGTTTTTGCGTCGGGGGAGACACGTCTTTTGGAGTTCCGGGCCGCTGGCATTGACATTCCGCCGCTGTAAACTTATAATAAACTACGTATTGGCAAAGATAAATCTATATGGATTAAGGATGGATACGATGATACAGTTTGAAGAACTTCGCCTGCAGCTGCTTGAGGATGAGGATGCCCTCAAGGAGCTTTCTTCTGCGCTTGGCCTGGAAGAAATGCGCAAAGAGGTGGCAACGCTGGAGGAGCAGACGGCGGCGGACGGCTTTTGGGAGGATCTCGGCAACTCCCAAAAGGTGTTGCAGCGCGTGAGTATGCTAAAAAACCGAATTTCGGCCTATGAAACGCTGAAATCGAATTTTGACGACGCGCTTGTTATGATCGAATTGGCCAATGAAGAGGGCGACTTGGATCTCCTGCCAGAGTGCCAGGAGAGTGTAAAAGCGGTGAAAAAGGAGATCGAAGCCCAAACGTTGGCAACCCTTCTCAGCGGCGAATTTGATTCCAAAAACGCCATCCTTACCTTCCATGCGGGTGCAGGGGGCACGGAGGCGCAGGATTGGGCAGAGATGCTGTTCCGCATGTATAATCATTGGGGCGAGCGCCATGGCTTTAAGGTGAGCACACTTGATTTTCTCGACGGCGACGAGGCGGGTCTGAAATCCGCTGTGTTGCTGGTAGAAGGCCTCAATGCTTATGGCTTTTTGCGCAGCGAAATGGGCGTGCACCGGCTGGTGCGTGTGTCTCCGTTTGATTCTTCTGGCCGTAGGCACACCTCCTTTGCTTCCCTGGAGGTGATGCCGGAAATTGACGACACCTTTGATGTGGAGATCAGCCCGGAGGATATCAAGATGGATGTTTACCGCGCGAGCGGCGCAGGAGGGCAGAAGGTGAATAAAACATCATCCGCCGTGCGGTTGACACATATCCCGACAGGGATTGTCGTTTCCTGCCAGGTGGAGCGCAGCCAGCATCAAAACCGCGAAGTTGCGATGCGCATGCTCAAATCGAAGCTTGTGGAGATCAAGGAGCGCGAGCATTTGGATAAGATTGAGGATATCAAGGGCGACCAGAAGGAGATCGGCTGGGGCAGCCAGATCCGCTCCTACGTCTTTATGCCCTATACGCTGGTTAAAGATCATCGCACAGGCTATGAAGCCGGCAATATCAACGCTGTGATGGACGGGGATCTGGACGGCTTTATCAATGCATATTTGAAAATGGAGTCGCTGGAAAAGCTCGAGAAGAAGAATTGACAAACGCCGGAATGAGGCGGAGGAATGGAATGAGAAACAGAAAGCAGCCTTCCTGGCTTCAAACAGCATCAAAGGGGAAAAAGCGTGTGCTTGCAGCGGTATGTATTTTGCTTGTTTTGGGCGTGTTATCCCCCTTCGTTATCAATGGGATTGTGGTGGGCAGTGCCCGCCGGTATATCTTGGAGCCACAGGAAACGGAGCAGGTGAACGCAGATTGTGTGATCGCGTTGGGCGCAATGGTGTGGGGCAAGGATACGCTTAGCCATATGCTGGAGGATCGGGTGCTTGGCGCGATTGACGTTTACGAGCGCGGCGGCGCAAAAAAAATCCTGATGAGCGGGGATCATGGGCAAGAGGATTACGATGAAGTCAATGCCATGAAAAAATACGCGGTGGAAAAGGGCGTGGCGGCGGACGACGTGTTTATGGATCACGCAGGTTTCTCCACCTATGAAACGATGTATCGTGCGCGGGATGTATTTCAGGCGAAAAAGGTCATCATTGTCACGCAAAAATACCATCTGTACCGCGCGGTTTATATTGCACGGGCGCTGGGGCTGGAGGCATACGGCATTGCGTCTGACCCGAGACCGTATAGCAGCGTGGTTTATAACAACGCGCGGGAATTCCTTGCGCGTGTGAAGGATTTTTTTACCGCAATCGGGAAACCGGAGCCGACCTTTCTTGGGGAGGCAATTCCCATCAACGGCAGCGGCGCGCAGACGGATGATCAGGTTTAGTGTTGGATAAATGAAAAAGGCAAGTAAGCGGCCCGGGATCATGCGATGGCATGATCCCGGGCTCGGTTTGTATTAGCTGCGCTATTCTATTTTTCGATGTCTGGCTTGGGGTTCGTAAAGAAGGCCCCGCCCGAAATCTACAAACGAAGGGGCGCCCCATTTCGGCATTATTTGAGCACAAAACCGACCTTTTTCATCACCTTATCCAGTGTGCGCTGGGAGATGCGCTGCGCCGATTCAGCGCCCTTGGCCGCGCAATCACGGAGATAGTCGGGGTTTTTCATATAGCTGTCGAAACGCTCCTGCACGGGCCGCAATTCTTCAATGACCGCCTCGGCGACGGCGGTTTTGAAATCGCCATAGCCTCTTCCCTCGAATTCCGCCTCAATTTGTTCCATCGATTTACCGGTACAGCAGCTATAGATGCCCATCAGGTTGTTGATAGCGCTACGACCCTCTTCGTAAGCGACGCGGGCTTCGGAATCTGTAATGGCACGCTTGAATTTGCGCAGGATCACATCCGGCTCATCTAAAATGGAGATAAAGCCGTTGACGTTCGGATCGGATTTGCTCATCTTTTTCTCCGGCTCCTGAAGGGACATCACACGAGCCCCCTCTTTGCCGATATAGGGCTCAGGAATCGTAAACACATTGCCATAAATGCCGTTGAAACGGCCGGCGATATCACGCGTAATCTCCAAATGCTGCTTCTGATCCGCACCGACAGGCACAAAATCCGCCTGATAAAGCAGGATATCCGCCGCCATGAGCACCGGATAGGCAAACAGGCCGACATTCACATTATCCGCATGCTGGGTTGATTTATCTTTAAACTGCGTCATGCGTGACATTTCTCCAAATTGGGTATAGCAATTGAGCACCCAGGCAAGCTGCGCATGCGTTGAAACCTGGCTTTGGATAAAAATTAGGTTCTTCTCCGGGTCAAGGCCAATCGCGAGCAGCAGAGCGTATAATTCCAACGTGCGGCGGCGCAGCTCCGCCGGATTTTGCCGCACGGTGATCGCGTGCAAATCCGCCACCGCATAGGCGCAGTCATATGCTTCCGACATGGAAACCCAGTTTTTCAGAGCGCCGAGGTAATTGCCGAGCGTTGGGATGCCGCTGGGCTGGATCGCGCTTAAAATCCGTTTTTTGCGTTCAGGCTGTTGTTCCATCGTAATCTTCACCACTCTCTTAAAATTGCCGCTTAACCTGGCCCAGAATCTGCATGCCCTTGACGATCGCCTCGTCGGTAGGCGTTGAGAAATTCAAGCGGAAGCACTGGGTGGGGTCGCTCTCATGCGTCATGAAGGCGGAGCCGGGCACAACCGCCACCTTTTGCTCCACCGCGGCCTGGCAGAAGGCCGTCATATCAACGCCGTCCGGCAGGGCGCACCAGATGAACAGCCCGCCCTCCGGGCGGTTGTAGGTGACGAAATCGCCGAGCTCGCTGTCGATCAGATCACACATCAGGTTGAGCTTTTTGCGGTAAATATCACAGATTTTTTGAATATGGGCCTCCACATTGTAATGTGCCATCCATTCATCCACGATCAGCTGGCAGAGCATCGGGGTGTGCACATCTGCCGCCTGCTTGCCGACCGTCATCTTGGCGATCAGCGTCGCGGGGGCAATCGCGTAGCCCACGCGCATACCGGGAGAGAGGATTTTGGAGAAGGAGCCCGCATAGATGACAATGCCCTCCTCGTCAAAGCTCTTGATCGCGGGCACATGCTCGCCCGCGACGCGCAGGTCGCCATACGGGTTATCTTCAATGATCAGCACGCCGTATTGTTTTGCGAGCTCGTAGACCCGGCGGCGCTTGGCAAGCGACATGGTAACGCCCGCCGGATTTTGAAAATTCGGGATCGTATAGATAAACCGGACATTCTTTTCCTCCTGGAGCGCTCGCTCCAGCTCGTCTACATCCATGCCGTCTGCCTGCACGGGGATGCCGCGCAGCTTCGCATTGTAGGAGCGGAAACAGTTGAGCGAGCCGATGAAGGAGGGCGCTTCGCAGATCACGGTATCGCCCTCGTTGCACAGCGCCTTGGTGGCGAGATCCATCACCTGCTGTGCGCCGGATGTAATCAGTAGGCTGTCAAAGTCGCGGCCAATATTGTGCTTTTGCTTCATATAGGTAGAGATACGCTCTCGCAGAGGCGTATAGCCCTCCGTGACGCCATATTGCAGGCAGTCGATCGGGCGCTCGGTGAGCAGCTTTTCCGTAATTTCACGCACCTCCTCGGTTGGAAAGGCTTCCGGCGCGGGGTTGCCGGCGGCAAAAGGGATGACGCCCGGCTGGGAGGTCGCTTTCAAAATCTCACGGATTGCGGAGGGCTGGAGAGTGGAAATACGATCAGAAAATTCAAATTGCATATGAATACCCCATTTGTTCTGTTAGAATGAGATTATTCTAACATAGTCCGCACAGTTTTTAAAGAGGTAGAGGCCGCGTTTGTGGACTTTTTCCCGTCGATGATGTATAATCAAACCTAGCGGACAAGCCTTGTGAAGGAATCGGCACAGCGCCGGCCAGGCCGGCGGATAATTGGAGGTTGCTATGAAACGAATTCTGTGCGCTGTGACGGCGCTAACCTTATTTATTACGCTTCTGACAGCCTGTGGAGGGCCGAAAACGGCGCTGCATATCGGCGGCGCACAGGTCAGCAGTGAAATATATACGTATTATTATGATCTGGTAAAACGCTCGCCGGAGCAGTATCCTGGTGATGCGCGGGAAAATACGATCAGCCTATGTAAGGAATATGTGGCGGTTAATACACTTGCGGCGGAGCGGTCGATCACTCTAAAAACGGAGCGCGAGGCAGCCGCTTCAGCATGGGTTAATCAACAGTGGAAGTTTTTCAGCACCTACTATACGGGGCTGGGGATCAGCAAGCAGACGCTGATGAAGGTTCGGGAAAACGAGGCGCGAAGGGAGCTTCTGCTGGAGGCCTATTATGGGGCGAATGGATTGCAGCCGGTGGCGGAGGATGCGCTGAAGGATTATTTCTCCAAGCACTTTGTGGTGTTCAAATCGATCAATGGGTATTTGACCGATACGAACGACGCAGGCGAATCTGTGGCGCTTAGCGACGACCGCATTGAGGAAATTAAAAAGCAATTTAATACGATGGCGGATTCCATTAGCAAGGGCACCTCGATTGAGGAGGCCAACACGAAATATTTAGAATCTCAGAATAGCACCAGTGTCGGTGAGTTCACCGCATCGGTGATTAACGGCGGAAACACGGATTATCCGGAGGGGTTTTACGATCAGGTTGTGGCGATGAAAAATGGCGACGTGAAGGTGATCACGCTTTCCACCTTCATTTATGTGGTGCAGAAGCTGGATGCTTTGGGCGAGAAGGGCAGCTATTTCACGCAATACCGCACAGATGTGCTTCAAAGCATGAAGGGGGAAGACTTCCAAAAGCTTTTGCAAGAGCGGAAAGACTCCTTTGAAGTGGAGGAGAAAGGCGGGGTACTCAGGCGCTGTGAAAAAGTTGTGGATGAAAAGCGGCCACTGAATGGCGGAGAAAGCACGGCATCCCAAGCGCGACAGACGGCGCCATCCACCTGAACGAAGAATAAAAAGCAAGAGGCTGTTGCGAAAATCTTTGCATTTTGCAACAGCCCTTTTTCATTGGAATGGGGGGTTATTCATTGAATCTGTTTCGCCTTTTTAGCAGCGGCGCGCTATTGTTGTTTGCGCTGTACTGTTTGATTTTTGATCGTACGCTCCCCTTTTCGATGCCTACGGCCGTTTTGATTGTTGCCACGGTGTATCTGGCCGTTTTTCCGGTGAAGGATATGCTATCCCGGTTCAATCGCACGCTTTATAAAGGTCGTCAGTTTGCTAAAAATTATGAAAAAACTCCAATGTTGGATGAAGTGGAATTCCAGCGGATGAAAAAACAGTATGACCGGAGGGCTTGGTATGCCATGCTTTTTTGGCTTGCATTTCTGGCGGCGGTAGGAGGCCTGTACGCAGTTGGGGTTTTTGATCGGGCATGGATTTTCTTTTTCTTTGCCTTCTCGGATTTCTGCGTCTATTTCGCGGTGTTTTTTTGGTGCCCGTTTCATCGGATCATCATCAGGCCGAGCTGCTGCATGGAATGTCGAATTTTTAACTGGGATAGCTTTTTTTCCTATAGTTTTCTGCTTTTCCTACCCAGTGTTTATAGTATCATCCTAGTGGGCCTGGCGCTGTGCTCGCTGGTGGAATGGGAAATCACCTATCATAAATATCCCAAGCGATTTTATCGGATGTCCAATCAAAAGCTGACGTGTGAAAACTGCGATCTGGAGGCGTGCAAAAACCATCATAAAAAACGGTTTCACAGAACGCTATGTGAAAAATACAGAAGAGAAGGTGAGGAGAGGCCGGCAGCCCTATCGGATAGGGAATCATCAATGACAAAATGAAACAGGCGGGGAGCGCTGCAAACCGTTATCGTTTGCAGCGCTCCCCGAAAATTTTTGCGGGCATGGATTGATGCGAAACCGTGTTGTGGCCTTCGCCCACGGGCAAAGCGATGAACTTGTGCGTGGATCCACCGTTTTCTTCGTGCTTTTACCGATGTGTAGCCGCCATTCCCATCGCACGGAACAGGGATAGCCCGTTTTCATAGGGGAGATCCCCCGCGTAGTTCCAAACCATCATTCCGCCCAAACCAAAATCCATCGCATAGGCGGTCTTATCATAGACCATCTGGCATCCGTTATAATAGCGGGGAGAGGTTGCGGTCACCTGAACAGGCGCGTTGTTCTGCCACTCGGTAACCTCTTGGGGGCCGGTTGCTACATTGCCAAACCAGCCGAGTTGTTCTGCCTCTGTTTTATAATCAAACCATTGGGCGGCCCGATCCGTGGGGCGGGCATAAAACGGAATGCCGAGATCGAGCTGCGCCTTTTTTAAGCCCTTTTTCAAAAGCGCGTTGATCTCCGTTACCACGCAGGGATAAAAAGGCGCATGGTAACCGTCCTCATCAAACATATCATAAGTCATAACCTCGACGAGATCAAGCTTCTCGATAGTCTCCCGGGAAGCCTTAAACGCCCAGCTCTGAACGGCGATACCGAGCCGTTTTTCACCGAGGGCCTCATCAAGTGAGAGAAGGAACTGATCAAAAACCTTCCAATCCTTTTTGCGTAGAGGATATTCCCAGTCGAAGAAAACGCCGTCCAAATCGTATTGATCGAGCAATTGTGTGATGGATTGTATCAGATTTTTGCCGTTGACACCGGACATGGCCGCCTTATGCAGGTCGGCCTTGGCATACATGGATTTGTTCCAATCCTCAATGCCTGACGGCGCGTCAGGGCCGAGCAGGTTGACATAGAGCCGGATATCTCTGCTTGAGACGGCTTCCCGCACGTTTTGGAGAGCTGTTTCAAAAACTTGCCGACCGTCTATCTGCTGGCCATCAATCTTTTTATCCTGAAAGGAGAGATTGCCGTTTTGATCAAAAACGAGGCTGCCAAATAGGATCGCATCCGTAATCACATCGAAGTGCCCGTCGCTTATGGCCTCACGGTCATAAACGCTGTCGGTTATAACATAGGAGGTAACGCGAAATCCCTCTGGTTTACTGCCCGCAACCCGATAGGCCTCGATGCCCTCTAACGTGAAGTCGGCGCCGTCTATGATGGTGAGACGCAGGGAGGATGTGGTCACCTCCGGAAAGGCGCAATAGCGATAAGCGTCTACTTTATCATTTCGATAAATCGTTTCATAACCGTCTCCTTTTGGGATTTGAAGCTCGAAAGCGCGGATGCTTGCGCCCTTTTCCCGCAAGACGACCGTATTGACCGCGACCTCTTTGGGAAAGACGATTTCTAGGGAGCTATTTTTGGTCCCGTTCCATTTTCCGGTTATAGCGGCGCCTGTCTCCGCATCCTTCATGGAGGCTGTTTCCATTAAATTTTCCTCCGTGATAAAATCAGATGATTTTGGCGCCTTGCCGCATCCAGCCGATCCCATGAGCAATAAAAGCGCCAGAAAAGCCGCCAGCGGTCGGATTTTTTTTCTCTTCATAACTGCGACATGCCCCTTCTCATTCTTTATTCTGCCTTGTGCTGTTGTTCTCGCGTTGCCTGCTGCTCCTTACGGCCGAGGTCATTGGTGTTGATCGATTTACCGAACACCACAAAACGGTCAAACAAAAATTCCGTGACGAAATTGATCAGCATGGTGCCAATTTGAACGAGATAATAATTCCAGCCGATTCCGGTCAGCGCTCCTACCCACCATGTAGACACAGGGGAAAACACAGCGTAGTATCCAGCTACTTTCAGCATAGCGATCGGAATGTTATTTGCGGATTTAAACGTGAATTTTCGGTTGAACGTGAAGTTCCATAAAACAGATAGGACTAAGCCCGTGATATAGCACGCCATGGGAGGCCAATGAAACAGCTCTTTACAGATCGTGGAGCTTATGATTTGAATGCCCCCCGCACTGATAGAAAATAGGGTGAATTTGACTGCCTGGAGCAGATTTTGCTTTTTGGTAAGCTTTGGTTTGCCAGGTACAGAGGGAATAACGTTGGGCTCTGTGCTTTCATTCATATTTCTGCGCTCCTTCATATCGTAATTATTCAAAAGCAGCCACGAAGGGCTGTTTGATACGGCAGAAAACTGAAGGTCTATATTTTATTATAGCAGTCTGTTTGAATATTGTAAAGAATGCATTGGTTTTATTTATATAACAAATATAAATTATTCATTCTATATAAAAATAAGGCGTTTTGCATATTTTGCAAAACGCCTCGTTGCGCTACCCTCGATTTGTTTATCGTTTTTACCAGTTGATCGTAAACCAATCTCCCAACTGGATTGCAAGGGATGCTTTGATCCCACTTCCCAATTTGACGTCAAAATTCATGGTAACGGCAGGCATATCGTAATAAACTTTTTGCAGTTTCCCATTGGGGCCAACCGTTGCCTGAATGGTAGAATCAGAATAGGAAATATCGATGCTGTTAAATTTCACCATACCCTTTACCGCATCGGTAATCTGGTTTTTCGAAATTGTGGAGAAAGCTTTGGAAACGCTGCTCCCCTTTACCTTGAGCGTAACAACATAATTGCTGCCGCTCTTTTTACACGTGGCCGATGTAACGTCAGAGGCTGTCAATTTGCTGGAATAGCTCTGTCCGCCTACATAAAAATTTTCTTTTTTCTCAGCGGCTGAAGAGTAGGTTTCGTTTACACTCTTCGGGGAGTCGGAGAGAAATGCTTTCATCAACGTATTCGCAATGCTTTCCAGGATTCCATTGTTGATTTGCGGCGCTTTCGCCAAGCTCGCCTGATTCTGTGTTTTTGTAATACTCTTCGCCTTTGATTTCGCATCGTTTGCCGCTGTGTTGTAATAATTAATAAGCGCGGCCTTCGACATTTTGGTCGGGTCGTTTTCATCGGCTTTCGGCGCAGTGCTTTTTTCTTCCTGCGGTTGTTTTTCGCTTGGCTGCGTTGCGGAAACATCGCCGGATACCGGGAGGGTGTCCGTGCTCTCATCCAGGCTTGGCTCAGATGCGCTGGCCCCGCCTGTTTCCCCGGCGGGAAGAGTTTCCTCGTTTGACGGCTGATTTCCACTGATGGATGGATCTGTGCTGGGCTCATCCGATTCTCCTGGCGAGCAGGCAGCCAGCGTGGCTGTCATAGAAAGAGCCAATAAAACCGCAAGTAAACGTTTACTCTTTTTCATAAAATAGAACTCCCTTCTCTCTTGTGTGGGCCCCTATTCCGTATGGTCTTACCTACCCACAAGTCTATACGGTATAAAATTAATAGAAAATGAAAAGAATGTCAAGATAATATTATTTAAATTTATTTATTGTTTATATTTTATCAAAATTTTGTGAAACTAGAATAATGACACTAAAAAAGCCTCTTGTCAAAGCGAGAAAAATCGGCTATACTAATAGAAAATCAGCCAAGATGAAAGTAACGGCCTGTTCAGCCTTTTTCAGAGAGCCGGTGGTCGGTGGAAACCGGTAAAGAGGCAGGCTTTTCCACTTTCGGAGCTGCCGGCGAGGAACCGGAGGGGCGTGCCCGTTACAGCACGGATCAAAGAGGCCGGCTTACCGGCAAAATGGGTGGCACCGCGGAGAATTTGCTTCCGTCCCATAAGGGGGGACGGAAGCTTTTTATTTTGCCGCTCTTCTAGAGTAAGGAGATTTGAAAGGAGAATTTGTATGTTAGACATCAAATTTTTGCGGTCCAATCCGGAGCTTGTCAAGGAGAATATCCGGAAAAAGTTTCAGGAGGAAAAGGTAGCGCTGGTCGACGAGGTAATCGAGCTGGATGAAAAATGCCGTGCTGCACGCACGCGCTGCGAATATCTGCGCAGCCAGCGTAACACGATCAGCAAGCAAATCGGTGCGTTTATGGCAAAGGGGCAGCGGGAAGAGGCGGAGCAGGCAAAAAAGAGCGTCTCTGATATGGCGGAGGAGATGAGCCGCCTGGATGCGGAGGTAAACGAGCTCTCCGCCCAAATCCGTGAGCGCATGCTGGTGATTCCCAATATCATTGATCCAACCGTCCCGATCGGCAGGGACGACAGCGAAAACGTAGAGCTGGAGCGCTTTGGCGAGCCGCGTGTGCCGGAATATGAAGTGCCCTATCATGTGGAGATTATGGAGCGCTTCAGCGGCATTGATCTGGACAGCGCGCGCAAAACAAGCGGCAACGGCTTTTATTACCTGCAGGGGGATATTGCCCGGCTGCACTCCGCGATTCTTTCCTATGCACGGGATTTTATGATTGATAAGGGCTTTACCTATTATGTGCCGCCCTTCATGATCCGCGGGAACGTTGTAGATGGCGTGATGAGCTTTGCCGAAATGGAAAACATGATGTATAAGATCGAGGGGGAGGATCTCTACCTGATCGGCACGAGCGAGCATTCCATGATCGGCAAATTCATCGACACGCTGCTGGAGGAAAAGGAACTGCCGCAAGCGCTCACGAGCTACTCTCCCTGCTTCCGCAAGGAGGTGGGCGCGCACGGCATCGAAGAGCGCGGGGTTTACCGCATCCATCAGTTTGAAAAGCAGGAGATGGTGGTTGTCTGCCGGCCGGAGGAGAGCAAGGAATGGTTTGAAAAGCTCTATCATTATACCATTGAATTTTTCCGCAGCCTCGATATTCCGGTGCGTTCGCTGGAATGCTGCTCCGGCGACCTTGCGGACCTGAAGGTCAAGAGCATCGACGTAGAGGCATGGTCCCCCCGCCAGCAGAAGTATTTCGAGGTGGGAAGCTGCTCGAACCTTGGCGACGCGCAGGCCCGTAGGCTTGGCATCCGTGTGCGCAATAAGGAAAAGGGCAACTATTTCCCGCACACGCTCAACAACACGGTGGTGGCCCCGCCCCGCATGTTGATCGCCTTTTTGGAGAACAATTTGCGGGCGGATGGTTCTGTTGCTATCCCGGAGCCGCTGCGGATGTATATGGGCGGGAAAGATGAAATAAAATAAGTTTGGTTTATTCCTCTAGTCAAATGGTTTTACTTGGCGGCAAATTTGGTGAAGGAGTTGCGAACCAAAAAGCCATCCCGAATCTTAATCCGGGATGGCTTTTTTATATTGATTTCTTCATATATCTAATTATCTATTTGCTCATTTTTTCACAGTGGGCGGAAAAATCACCCTTGCCGCTCCGCTTTTCTCCAGCGCCATACCCAGCGGCAGACCCAGCAGATAACAGACCGCAAGCTGGCCGAGGCCCACCTGCACGGCGGCGATCAGGAACCCCCAAAAGGAAGCCGCCTCGCCGGGCGTGAACAGCGTGATTTGCAGTCCAACGATTATGGCGTTTACCAATACGGGCGGCAGGGGCGCGAGCACGGGCACGTTTTTAATCCGCACCTTGCGCACCGCCCGCGTGAGCAGCGCGGCGATCAGGGAGGCGGCCGTGCCGAAAACCAGATCCAGTGGGTATGGGCTCGCAAGGTTGCCGATCAGGCAGCCAATGGCAAGGCCAGGTACTGCGGCGGGCGTGAAGATTGGCAGAATGGTTAGCGCTTCTGAGAAACGGAATTGGATGCTTCCATAGGCAAGATTAAGGGCCATGGCCAGATAGGTTAGCGCAGCATAAATCGCAGCAATCATTCCCGCTTGGGCGAGATAGAGAAGGGTTCCTTTTTTCATTTTATTTTCACTCCATAGTTTTGATTTGGAGCTGCGGCTGCCGCGAAAAAGTTCACAGCAGTCGCATACTCCCGTCAGGATGGTTTCGAACTGACGTAAAATGCTTTTTGAGCGAGAAGGGTAAAATGGGCGTTTTACCCTTCTCGCTTGCTCCTGTCAGGATGGTTTCGAACTGATGTGGTTCATGAAAATCAGATGGCGTTCAAGAAGGATTTCAAATGCATTAGCACCTGGACAAAACCGACGATAATTTTCTTCCAACCAGTTGGGGCGTTTTGCCCGTTAAGGATCATGAGCAGGCCGTGGGCCATATCCTCCGTAAATGCCATGCCGGCACTCATGCCGACAAAGCCGCGGATGGGCATCTGTAGCGCGAGGGAGGAGAGCATCAGCGCAGTCTCTTCGTTGCCGTTGGCAAGCTTCAGAGTGACTGTGTTAACAATTTTATTGAGCCTTGCGCCCCATGGCGTTTCCTTCGCGTCCTCCAGCGTGCAGTTGAGGTCAAGCGGCTCGCCCGGCTTACGGTATGCAGGCGGCAGGGGGCGCCCGATGAGCACTTCAAACTGATCGGCCGGGATCTCCTGGATTGCGCCTTCGTAATAGCTGGGCGCGGTCTGACGGTAATCCGGGACAATGGCATCCGGGTTTGCGCTCTCCACATCGACCGTGCCATCCAGTCGGATATCGCGGCTGGATGCGCCCACAAGAATCTGATAAACACCGCTCTCAACATGCCAGTCGTGAATATTGACGTTATAATAGGCGAATGCTCGCTCAGTTAGCGTGACCGTCACGGTTTTTTGCTCACCGGCCTTCAAAAAGACTTTGGCAAAGCCTCTGAGCTCCTTTGGCGCCTTGAAAATTACGCTGTCCGGCGTAGCAACGTAGACCTGAGCAATTTCCGCGCCATCCACCTTGCCGGTATTTTTGATTTGAAAGGAGACGGTCAGCTCCTCTCCCTGCTTGACCGCCTTTTTGCTCAAGCGTAGGCCGGAGTAGGAGAACTGTGTATAGGAAAGCCCAAAGCCGAAGGGGAACTGAACGTCCTTTTTTACCCGATCGTAATATCGGTAGCCGACAAAAATGCTCTCCCTGTATTCGGTTGTCACAGGGGCGCCGGGGAAGTAATTGGCAGTTGGGTTATCCGAAAAGCTCAGGGGATAGGTTTCCGCCAGCTTTCCGCTGGGATTGACTTTTCCGGTGACGAGATCGGCAATCGCGCCGCCGCCCGCCTGGCCGCCGAGATAGCCGTTGAGGAGCGCCTTTATTTTGCCAAGCCACGGCATTTCTACCGGTGCGCCGCCGGAAAGGACGACCGCAACGTTTTCGTTTGCTTCACTGACCGCCTCCGCCAGCGCATTATGGCTCGCAGGGAGGTGCATATGGAGCCTGTCATAGCCCTCGGCCTCGTAGCTTTCCGTCAGGCCAAGAAAGAGAAGCACCACATCCGCCTTTTTCGCGGTTTGGCAGGCGTCACGGATCAGGCCTTCATCCGGCTGGTCGGTCGTCTTATTATAGCCCGGGGCATATAGGACGCTGACGCCCGCATCCAGCAGGCAATCGAAGGCAGAATCGAGCTGTGTGGGATTAATTAAGGAGCTTCCCGCGCCCTGGTAGCGGGGCGAGCGCGCCATCTCCCCGATGACCGCTACCGTCTGGCCAGCTTTGAGCGGAAGGAGTTCTCCATCGTTTTTAAGCAGCACCATAGATTCGCCCGCGATTTTGCGCGCAAGGCGGTGGTTGGCGGCGTGGTCGCAGGTGTGGGCCAGGGCCTTTACCTTCTCCGCGCGGAAAATCAAATCAAGAATCCGGTCCACCCGCTCATCGAGCAGGGTTTCGTCAATTTGGCCTGCGCGCACAGCGTCCACAATTTTTTGATCGTTGACGCCGCCGGAGGCGGGCATTTCAAGCTCCTGCCCTGCGAGAAGGCCGGGCACACGCTCATTGTTAGCGCTCCAGTCTGTCACAACAAGGCCTTTAAAGCCCCAATCTTTGCGCAGCACATCGTCGAGCAGCCACTTGTTTTCACAGCAAAAAGAACCGTTAATTTTATTGTAAGCGCCCATCACCGTCCATGGCTGCGCTTTTTTGACTGCCGTTTCAAACGGCGCGAGATAAATTTCACGCAATGCACGCTCATCTACAACGGAATCGACCTTCATACGGCGCGTCTCCTGATTGTTGCAGGCGAAGTGCTTAAGCGAGGTGCCTGCGCCTTGCTCCTGCGCGCCGTTGATAAAAGCGGCGCCCAATTCGCCCGCAAGCAACGGGTCCTCTGAAAAATATTCAAAATTTCGGCCGCACAAAGGCGAACGCTTAATGTTGACGCCGGGGCCGAGCACAACGCTCACACCTTCTGCAAGCGCCTCTTGCGCAATCGCGCCGCCCATCTCATGCAGCAGCTCCGGATTCCAGGAACAGGCAGTGGTGGCGGCTGTTGGAAAGCAGGTGGCAGGCTCGCTGCCGTTGATGCCGAGGTTATCCTGGCTGCCGGTTTGCTTGCGCAGGCCATGTGGGCCATCGCAAACCATAATTTCTGGGATGTTGAATTTTTCAAGCCCCTTCAGATGCCAAAAATCTTTGCCGGAGCAGAGGCTTGCTTTTTCCTCCAGCGTCATCTTACTGATCAGATCCTGATGTTTCATCTCAATGCCTCATCCTTTCGCACTCCGCTTGGAAGAAAGGGAGCCGCCTTTCCCACAAACGAATTCTCTTCCTTATTTTTTTGCTGAAAACTCATAATAGCTTAACCATTCGTTCATCAGGCGGCTCCAGCGGGCCGAGAGCGGATGATAGCCATCCCCGTTTTCCGGAGCGGCAAGCCCCTGCCCATGGTCGCCATAAGGAAACAGGTGCATTTCCACGGGAACCCCACGCTTGGCAAGCGTGTTGCAGAGCGTCAGGGCAGTTTGATAATTGATAAGCCCGTCGCGCATCGACTGCCAGATAAAGGCGGGTGGAAATTGCATGCTGTCCTCCAGCACAACATCAAAATAGGCGACGAGATCGAATTCATCGTCGTCGTCATACTCCTCCTTGAACATCACGGCCGCATAGCCCAGCAGCATGGCGTCCGGGCGGGAGGATACGCGCTCTACCGGATCAGCCGCGGTAGGGTCGCCGTCGTCCGCATAAGCGCAGGAGAGGAAGGCGAGATTGCCACCGGCTGAAAAGCCGAGCACGCCGATTTTATCCGGCAGGATGCTCATTTCCTCTGCATGATAGCGAAGATAGCGCACAGCCCGTTTTGCATCGAGCAAAATGATGTCGCGTGAATAGGGGACGACACGGTAGTCGAGCACGGCGGCGTGGATTCCAGCCTCATTGATCTTCTGCGCCACCACTTTCCCCTCGTGCACAGCTTTGCTCGTATAAGAGCCGCCAGCCATTACAATCACACAGCCACGTTTTCCATCGCCGGGCGCGGGGAAAAAAGTGATCGAAGGCCTGCGCTGACCGATTGCCTGTTCAAACCCGGGTACCTCGCCATCCCACAGGGGCAGCTGTGTATCCTCGCTGAGCATTTCCGCCCAAGGGGCATCAGGGTTCAGGTTCCCCCAAATATCGTAAGTATCGGCCAAAATAGATAACCTCCTTGCCGCATCAGCGGCTTTTGATTGTTTTTTCTCTCTGGGATTTCGCCGCTGGCAGAAGAGGCTTGAAGCCGGCTCCCACGTGGGCGAAGAAACTCAAAACGATTATACACGCTTGCCCCAAAGAGTGCAATCTCTATTTGAAACATTCCAGACTTTCCAGACGATGCATGTCCATAAACAAATCGTTTATCTTTCTATCAGGAATGATATAAATTCTTATTATAAAATTAAAGGTAAAACCGCCCTGGGATAAATACCGCATCTATAAAGAATTATAATAGATACCGTCAGCTTATGGTATGTGCCTTCGGAGCGGGAGAACAGCACCATAACGACGGCCTTTTTTGCGCTAGGCTGCTGAATTGTACGGCGTTGGCGCAGATAGAACGTCAGCTTACAAAATTTTATCTTTGAAACGTTATTTGCCCGATGGGTGAAGTAAGGAGAGAGCCGAATGAACACAACCATGAAAAAATTAACGGCGATTCTGGCGGCAAGCTGCCTGCTGGCCTCGCTGGCTGCCTGCAAGGGGCCAGAAACGGAGCCTGGGGCAACCGACAGTACCCTTCAAAATACAGCGGGGCAATCCTGGGAATCGCAGGCTATCTCCGAATCTCGGCAATCAGAAGAAGAAGGTTTGGAATCCAGCAGAGTTTCCGTTTCCAATAGCACTGCAACCGAAGCTTCTGACCGGCCAAAGGAGACAGCTAAACAGGTTGACACTACGAAAAAATCGTCGGTCCAAAATCAAAAACCGTCAACGAAAGCGGAGATCATCGCCTATTTCAATGTAGCAGCGAATAAGGTCAAGATAGAGAAACCAGGCGTTAAAAAAATAGAGGAGATTTCCTTTCATGTAAAGGGGGACGGCGCGATTGCGAACATTGCCAATAAGGTTCAGGATGCGCTGAAGAAAAATGGCACGTTGAATCCGGACCCCATTACCGTGAAAAAGGGCGCAAGCCACAATGCGGCATTTCCAGTTGAAAATCAAAGCTGGTCAAGCCGCCTATCCGCGGGCGCTGTATCATCGGCCTCCTGCGTGGAGAAGAATGGAGCGTATATGATTACCATCCGGATGAAGGATGAGCATATCTCCTATGAGCAGGCGAGAAAACCGCTTCAGACGAAGCACGGCCAGGTCGTCGACATTCTCAAGGCCAATGAGATTGATGAGCAGATGAAAAGCTTGAGCTGGCTTGTTACCCTGCATGATTTGGATCAGACTTATTCGGGCACGACCATTGTATGCACGATTGATGCAAAGAGCCAAACGATGCGCTCCGCGCACTATCGGATTATTAGCAATGCAACGATCAAGGCCAGCGCGCCAATCGTGGGCGATGCAACGGTAAACGCGACGATTGCATTTGACCAGATCTACCAATTTTAGAGGATAAAAAGGGGAGGCTGTTGCGCGCTGCAAAGCATTTTGCGGCCGGCCCCTTCAAACATTTTTGGGCCTTTGTCCCTTGTAGGACCAATTTCCCTAAAATACGCTTTGCAGTTTGTTTCCCAATGAAGCGCTGTGCAACAGCTCTTTTGCACGGGGCTTTCAAAAAATTTATGCCGCGGCTGGCGCCTTTTCGGATCACAGATCCCCCAAGGCGCCAGCCTTTTTGTTGCGATACGTTATACAGAATTATAATTCTAAACTTTTATTAAAATGCAGTTAATTATTTGTTAATAAATTATCCATATTTTTAAGAATACTCGTGATAAAATATAAATAAAATTTAACAATTGGGGGGATCATTTATGGATTTAAACAAAATTATCGAGAGAAAAGATTCTGCGGCACAGTATATGGTAGATGAGATTACCTATATCTGTAAAAACCTTGATAAGCGTTCGCCTGGCTCGGAGGGGGAGAAACAGGCCTGCGAGTACATGGCGAAAGTCCTGCGGGAGGATTGCGGATGCGACCGTGTGCAGGTTGAAGCCTTCAAAGAAAACCCCGGCTCCTTTTTTGGTTGGATTTACTTTACAATAACAGCCGCCCTTTTGGCGATTGCCTGCTACTTCTTTTTCCCGCTTGCCTCGATTATTCTTTTACTAGGAGGCCTTTTCATTTGCTTTATGCAATTTGGTCTGTATAAAAAGCTAGTTGATCCCGTTTTCCCAGAGAAAACGGGCCATAACGTAACGGCTGTTAAAAGCTGCAAGGGCGAAGTAAAACGCCGCATCTTTTTTAACGGCCATCCGGATGCCGCATGGGAATGGCCGGTCAACTATAGGCTGGGTGGTGTTGGATTTGAAGGACACGCAGTCATTTGTTTTCTTGGATTAGTTTATTATTTGGTGCTTTCTGTTATCTTCATTGTGCAGAATGGTTTTCAATTCGGCGGCTTTGATCCTTCCACAGCGCTTGGGAAAGCGGCGCTGGGCGGCCTTGTTTTTGTGCCGTTTATGATCGGCCTGTACTGGATGTGGAATAAGCACCGCATTGTGGACGGCGCAAACGATAATCTCTCCGGCTGCTATATGGGCATTTCCATCCTCAAAGAGCTCCAGGATGCCGGCATTGAATTAGAAAATACGGAGATTGGCGTGATCCTCTCCGGCTCGGAGGAAGCGGGGCTGCGTGGCGCAAAGGCTTGGTGCGAGCAGCATCAAGGAGAGTTTGACGATGTGCCTACCTTTATCTTCTCTTATGACACGATCCACGACCCGAAATATCTCATGACCAATTACCGAGACCTCAATGGTACCGTCAAAGCGGATAAGGATGTATCCGATTTGTTTATGGAAGCGGCCAAAGAGCTTGGAATTCGCTGTAGAAAGGGCTGGGTGCCGCCGCTCGGCGGTGCGACGGACTCTGCCGCATTCGCACAGGCTGGTTTCCGTGCAACGGGGATAACTGGCTTGAACCATAAGCTGGAGGATTATTATCATACGCGGCGCGATACCTATGACAATATGAATCTCGAGGGCTTGGCAGGGTGCTTTGCGGTCAGCGTGAAAGCGTTGGAGATGTTTGATAGCGGGGCAAAGCAAGCGCCCGTGAAGAGCGCGGCCATGCACAAATAAGAAAATAGTCTAAAAAGAATTTTGGTTTGAGGGGCGGCATGGCTGGGAGGTTATGCCGCCTTGTGGCTTCTGAAATAGCGTGCAAAAGTGCTGTTGCAAAGGCAGTGCTGCAAAAAATGCAAAAAACACGTCTTTCGGGTGTTTACATGCTCCGAAAAGACGTGCTTTTTCTGCCTCTAGGTCGATCCTTTGTGCATTTGGTCAAGCAAATTTATTTTACAATAGCCTCTTTCAATTGCTTGTTCCTTTTTGCTTTCAAGGGATTGCGTTTTTATCTAAGATCGCTTACACTATTTTTGAACAGAATGCTATGCATTGAGTTCGCTGGTCGGCCGAACCGATGCGTGACGGGATAAACAGCCCAGGCCAAAACCCAAGAGCAAGCATGGTTGCCTTGCCGATTGCCCACTGCGCTGAAAAAATAAGCGTCGGGCCTTCAATCATCCGCATTTGTATTTGCCTGTGCGGCTGTTGTCAGAGCTGCATTTACTTTTTTGATCGCGTTCCAGTTCTTTTGATGCTCTGCAAGGGTTTTGGCATAATAATATTTGCCTGCTTTATCGGTTGCAAAATAGAAATAATCCGTCTGCTCTGGATTGAGAGCGGCGTTGATCGCGTCCATACCCGGGTTGCAGATTGGGCCTTCCGGTAAGCCGGTGCATTTATAGGTGTTATAAAAGCTGTTGAACCGATCTTTGTCTTCCGTCAGATAGGGCTGCACCTCCTGCTCCAGGTAAAAGATTGTAACGTCGCATTCGAGCTTTGGGTGGCTTTTGCTATTTAAGCGGTTGTGCAAAACGGAAGAGACCGTTTTCATCTGTGCAGGATCCCCTGCTTCAGCCTGGATGATGGAGGCCAAAGTGAGCACTTCATCCATTGTCATATCGAATTCTTTGGCACGGGCTTTCTGTGTGCCGGTTATTTTTTTCTCCAAATTGTCCAGCAGCTTCTGGATAACGCGTTCGGGGCTGTCGTCCCGATAAAATTCATATGTGTCGGGGAACAAATACCCCTCCAGAAGGAACGCTCGGTTTTCCCAATCTCCAATCTCTTGTACGAGCGGGCTGTCCGCATTGCCGCGGTTTACTTCTGCAAGAAATTCAGAGCGGGTGAACAAGCCGTTCTGTTCCATCAGGCCGCCGATATCAGCAGCGCTGGCTCCCTCCGGGATTGTGATGCGCACGGTGTTGGGCGGCTCTGTTGAGCTGCCGTCCTCTGGCTGCTGCGAGGCGCAGGCGCTCAAGAACAGGCACAGGGCACAGATGAGGGAAATGATCCGCAATTGTTTCATAGGCGGCTCCTTTTCAAAAATGATAGATTACCTTTATTGTACGCAAAATTTGACCGAATGCAAGACTTTCTGAGTAAAAACAGCGGGATCTCTGACAAAACTGATACCAAATTGGAGGGCTTAGATGAAAGCTTTTTTTCTTTCGCTATGGCAAAATGATATTTTGAGGCTGGCTTTGGATTCTGCCTTTAAGCTGGTGCTCGCCGCCGTTTGCGGCGGATTCATCGGCTATGAAAGGCAGCATTCCCATCGCCCCGCCGGGTTTCGCACGCATATTCTTGTAGCAGTGGGCGCTGCACTGGTGATGATCACCTCAAGCTTCCTTACTGATCAATATCAAGAGGTCATGCAGATTGATCCAACGCGCATGAGCGCGCAGGTTATCAGCGGCATTGGCTTTTTGGGCGCAGGCACCATTTTGCGCGAGGGATTTAGCGTGAAGGGGCTTACCACGGCTGCTAGCCTTTGGGCGGTTTCCTGCGTGGGTATTGCGGTGGGATCGGGCTTCTATGCGGGCGCGTTGATCGCCACGTTGGTGATTTATCTGACACTCAACCTGCTTAAGCGTATTTCCGCTCGTGGGAATGCCGGACGAAACCTCTATGTTGAGGTGGAGGACGTTGGTCTACAGGCTTCCCGCGTGGGGAAGGTAGTCCGCCGCTGTGGGGGAGAGCTTGCCTCCATGGAGCTGCTTAATGTGGATGGGGAGGAAGGAAAGCGGAAAAAAGCACCGGTGCTTAAGGTGCTGGTCTATACGCGCAATCTCCATGAGCTTGATTTGATCGTGGAAAGCATCCGCGCAGTGGAAGGCGTGCGGGATCTATATGTTGAATAAAGAAAATGGGACAGGAGAAGACAGCGGCATGCAAAAAATAAGGCAGAATTATAACCATACGCTCTATGCCAGCTATTTGGGCTATATCACGCAGGCGATCGTCAACACGTTTATCCCGCTCCTATTCCTCACGTTCCAGAGTTCCTACCAAATTTCGCTGGATAAAATCACATCGCTTGTCACGATCAATTTTGGCATTCAACTGATTGTGGATCTGCTCAGCACCAAATGGGTGGATCGGATTGGCTATCGAGCAGCCATTGTGGCGGCTCATATCTGCGCGGCCGCAGGGCTTGCAGGGCTGGGAATATTGCCGGAGCTGTTCTCTGACCCTTATTGGGGGCTTTTGCTTGCGGTTGGGCTGTATGCCGTTGGCGGAGGGTTGATTGAAGTGCTGGTCAGCCCAATCGTGGAGGCTTGCCCTACGGATCAGAAAGCAGCAGCGATGAGCCTACTGCACTCGTTTTACTGCTGGGGCTGTGTTTTGGTCATCCTTGTTTCCACGCTGTTCTTTTCCGTATTCGGAATTGCGAATTGGAGGCTTCTCAGCTTTCTTTGGGCGGCGGTTCCGCTGTGCAATGCACTTTATTATTCGCAGGTGCCTATTGCATCCTTGCATGATGCAGGGGAGGCGATGCCGGTGCGCAAGCTGTTTTCTAGCCGCATATTCTGGGTGTTCGCCCTGCTGATGGTCTGCGCAGGCGCCTCTGAACAGGCGATGAGCCAGTGGGCCTCCGCTTTTGCGGAATCCGGGCTGCAAATTTCCAAGAGCGTTGGGGATTTGGCCGGGCCATGCATGTTTTCAATTCTGATGGGGCTGTCCCGCGTATTTTACGCAAAATTCAGCGAAAAAATTCACTTAAAAGCCTTTATGGCGGGGAGTGGCGCGCTATGTATTGCGAGCTATCTGCTTGCGTCGCTGTGCCCAAATCCGCTCCTTTCCCTCATAGGCTGTGGATTGTGCGGCCTCTCTGTAGGGGTTTTGTGGCCGGGAACTTTCAGCCTTGCTTCCGCTTCCTGCCCCAGGGGAGGAACAGCAATGTTTGCTCTGCTTGCGCTTGCGGGGGATCTGGGGTGCTCTGCCGGGCCTTCGCTGGTCGGCTTCGTTTCAGATGCGGCGGATGGCAATCTGAAGGCTGGCCTGCTTGCGGCGATTTGCTTTCCTGTGCTGTTACTGTGCGGGCTGGCAGTGTACAAACAAATGGCGCGAAATGTGGGGCGCGGTTTGAAGTGATCAGCCCTTCACATCGGGGAACTTCAACGGAAACAGAAAAAGCCCGCCTTTCGGACAATCGTCCGAAAGGCGGGCTTGCGATCTGCCACATTTAAAATGAAAAAAACGAAAAGCAGTCCTGTTATCTCTTGGAGAACTGCGGTGCACGGCGTGCGCCTTTGAGGCCGTACTTCTTCCTTTCCTTCATCCTCGGATCGCGGGTGAGGAAGCCTGCCTTCTTCAGCGCGGGGCGGAGAGCCTCGTCATACTGAAGCAGGGCGCGGGAGAGGCCATGGCGGATTGCGCCGGCCTGGCCGGTCACGCCGCCGCCGTTGACACGGCAGACGATATCGAACTTCTCCGTCGTACCCGTCAGCGCGAGGGGCTGGCGAACGATGAGCTTCAGCGTTTCAAGGCCGAAATAATCATCGATGGACCTGTCGTTAATGGTGATCTTGCCCGTGCCGGGATAAACACGCACGCGGGCAACGGATTTTTTCCTGCGGCCGGTGCCGTAAAAATAGGGATTGCTATCGTACATATTCCTTCTCCTCCTTCCTTAAAACGCCCATTCCTGAGGCTTCTGAGCAACATGCTTATGGTCAGCGCCTTTATAAACGCGCAGGCGGGTCAGCGCATTGCGGCCAATGACCGTATCCGGAATCATGCCTTTCACGGCGAGCTGCATTGCGAAATCAGAGCGCGTTTTCATCAGCGTGCTGTACTTGACCTCTTTGAGGTTGCCGATATAGCCGGAATGATGGTAATACATCTTCTGCTGGAGCTTGTTGCCTGTGAGAACGGCCTTGTCAGTGTTGATAATAATGACATGGTCGCCGCAATCGGCATTGGGCGTAAAGGTCGGCTTGTGCTTGCCGCGCAGCAGAATGGCGGCCTGGGCGGCTACGCGGCCCATCGGCTTGCCTGCTGCATCAAGCACATACCAATTGCGGGTGATGTCGCCCGCCTTCGGCATATAGGTTGACATAGTAAAACCTCCATTTGTATCGTCTTACCTTTTTCAGTGCCTGCATAGCATACCATAAGCGGGGTGGGCCTGTCAAGCTTTTTGCCCGTTTTTTTAATTTAACGGGATTGTACTTTTGAAATCTCCCGTTTCCTTCATTTTTAATGGTAAATGCTCGTGTGTGAAAAACGAAAATCTACCCATAGAAAAGAGCGGTAAATGTATATTTTAAAAAAGATAGACAATCATTTTACTATGCGCTATAATCTGGATATCCGGAGGAAATCTCTGGAAATCAATACATGTTAGGAGAATGATTGATGAAAAAATATGTTTGCACCGTTTGCGGCTATGAATATGATCCGGAGGTCGGCGATCCGGATAACGGCATTGCCCCGGGCACTGCCTTTGAAGACCTTCCGGAGGATTGGGTCTGCCCGCTGTGCGGCGTAGGAAAGGATCTTTTTGAGGAGGCGTGAGCCTGCTCCGCAGGAAAGAGAGGCGTTAGAAAAATGGATCAAACCGCTTTGTTTAAGCTCTCTTACGGCCTGTATGTTGTAGGGGTAAAAAATGGAGATTCCTTCGGCGGCTGTATTGTGGATGCGATGATGCAGGTCACTTCCGATATGCCGCCGCTGCTCATGCTCGGCAGCATGCGCAATAATCTAACCAATCAGCTCATCCGGAAAACAGGGGAACTCACCATTTCTGTTCTGCGTGCAGATGCAGATCCGTTTTTGATCGCAAATTTCGGTTTTCAGTCCGCACGTAAAGTGGAAAAGTGGGAGAATGTCGAGTATGCTGTAAAAGACGGCCTACCTGTATTGCTGGATGCTGCCTCCTATTTGCGCTGCCGCGTATTGGAGGCAAAAGACCTTTCCACACACACGGTTTATACCTGTGAGGTGACGGATGCCTGGAACGGCGACGGAGAGCCCTTGCTCTATAGCGACTATCAAAAGCATATGAAGGATGCCACCCGCAAAGCCTTCCAGGATTTTTTGAATGCGAAGAAAGTGGAGCATACCGTGCCTGAGCAGGAGCAGAAGCCACAGTGGGTCTGCTCTGTCTGCGGTTATGTTTATGACGGAGACGAACCCTTTGAAAAACTGCCGGAAACTTGGCAGTGCCCGCGCTGCGGGCAGCCCAAATCCGTATTTGTGCGGCAATGATGGCTCGGCCCGGCGGCGGGATTTTGCCTCCGGGCCGTTTCTTTCATGGGCGGTGTGCGCCCCTTCCTGATTTTTTGGTGGGAACGGTTGCTTTTTTCAGGAAGGCGTGGTAAAATAACAGTCGCCTTGAAAAGGCATATGATTGAATACCCGCCCGTGGCGAAGCTGGATATCGCAGCAGATTCCGATTCTGAAGGCCGGGGGTTCGAATCCCTCCGGGCGGGCCACAACCAAAATCCTGTCGATTTATGTCGGCGGGATTTTGGTTTTTTTGGTTCACTAGACGATACCATCAGGCGCCCAAACACTGCAAGTAGAACGATTTCACCGTTGCCTGCGTTTCTGTTCCTGGAAAAGTTGCCGGCGGGAATACGCAATGTTTTCAAGGCTTCTCAAAAAACGTGTTGTTCCCTACCGGTATCGCCTAACGGATTTTTGAAATTAATAACGAGTGGTGAGCTATGGGCTCGAATGAATAATGCAGAAAAATTTGAGAGAAATTAGGCAGCTCGATTGTGCACGATAAGAGAAACGGAGAGCGGCAACAAAGGGCGCGTTGCATCATGCATAAATAAACGCAGAATTAAGGGGGACTATTGCAAAATATTTCATTTTGCAATAGTCCCCCTTTTCTTTTGTGCTCTATTCAGCCACAGACGATGCGATGATACCGTGTTACTACTCAACGGACGGCAATTCAGACGTGCAATGTGGGCACCTGGAGGCATCTACGGCTATTTCACTTTTGCAAAATGGGCACACTTTTGTTGTCGGTGCAGATGGCGCCTCCTTTGTTCTTTTGCCGAGCGACATCATTTTATTTACAGCCTTAACAATGATGAAGATGATAAAGGCCATGATAACAAAATGAATCACGGCGGAAAGGAACGCACCGTAGTCTATGTAGTTGTCGCCGATCAGGTGGAGCTTTCCCTGAACCTGGCTGCCGCCGATGCAGTTGATAATCGGTTTGATAATGTTATCGGTAAAGGAAGTAACGATTGAAGAAAAAGCACCGCCGATAATAACGCCAACAGCCAGATTCAGCACATTTCCTCTTGAGATAAACTCTTTGAATTCCTCAAAAAACTTTTTCAATTTCATTTCCCTCGTTTCAAATTGTTTTTTAAATGAAGCAAAGCATCAATGTGCAGGGGGAACATGGCCATCAGGGCGTGCCCAAACGCATGCTGCCTGCGTTCTCGGGCTCGACTGACGACAGCTAGGCGTCGCCCTGCGACCTTATCATCCTGCGTCTGGGACGCCTTGACGGTTCTTTGAAGTGTTCAGCCTGTGGCCGTGCTTCTGGCAAGGCAGACGACGCAGCTTTCCTTGCCGGAAAGCAAGGAGGATAATGCAGCCACAGTGCTAAAAACCGATGTGTACCCCTGTACACTGATGCAAGAATACGGCGATTACATTCTATGGATGCAGGTCTTATCCTTTGTCCATAAGCCCTGCTGACATGATGTTCCCCGGTTACTTAATTGCCGAAAAAGCGGCAGCCTCTTTTAGCCACATCATCAGCTCATCGTCTAGTTCTTCCACTTTAGCAACCAGCATATGATGCGTCCATCGATTGGGATATGGCTCGGTTATAACGTCAATCCGCTCGGATTCAACCCTACGGTTTAGGCCGAAGGTGATCACGATGTAGGCGGGCGGGCAATCTTGCTTTTTGCGCACCTTGGCGAAAGAAACACAGGCGAACATACACCGGTTATAAAAGGAAATCTGCGATTTCTGCACTTTGAGCCTGGTGTTTGCAATCTTGGCCAAAATTCTCTTTTCCAACTGCTCATACAAGGGCAGCGCCTCCATATGCCCCTGAAAGAAAAGCAGCACATCTGCGCGCATGGCATTCTCCTCCCGTGTTCCCCATGAACTTTTATATTTAGGCAAAACCGGCGATACCAAATCCACGATTTTTCAAACCACTATCGAAATTAATTTATATAGAACTTTATATAAATAATAGCACAAACAATTGCTTGTTTCAATGGATTTGGCCAGGCGTGCAAAAATGGTGAAAGCGCAAAAGGAAGAGCAGTAAGTGCCCATTTTTTCATAACGGATTTGATAGAATTTTGACGCTTGCTGTTTTGCCTTGCTGCCAGTTCATGCAATCTTTCTTCACGCAAACAAAAGCCTTCTGAAAGATTTTTGTAACTTTTTTGTAAGTTGAAGCCCTTATGATAGGGGCAAGATCAAAAACAGGAGGCTTTTCTCATGAAAATGAATATATTGGTAACGCTCAATTCCGGCTACATCCAACCGCTGACTGTGATGCTCAACTCGCTGCTTTCCTCAAACTCCAACCGTGATTTTCGCGTGTTTGTGGCGCATTCCTCGTTAACGCGGGAGGATTTTCGCTATCTCGAGGAGCATGTGCCGATGGATCGATGTGAGCTTGTGAACATTCAGGTTCCGCATACAATGTTTGCAGATGCACCCGTTCTGGAGCGCCTCCCGAAGGAGACCTATTACCGCCTGTTTGCAGCACAGCTTCTGCCGCGGGAGGTAAACCGAGTGTTGTATCTTGATCCGGACCTGGTAGTCGTCCATTCCATCGATCAGCTCTACCGGCTGGATTTCAAGGGGAATCTGTTTGCGGCAGCGTCCCATCAGTTCGGCCCGATGCAATGGCTCAACCGCACACGGCTTCAAATGCCGGAGGGCAGCAAGTATATCAACGCGGGCGTCATGCTGATGAACCTTCAGCTGCTGCGCGAGGTGCAGGATGTGCAAGCCGTTTTTGATTACATCCGTGAAAATCGGGAGAAGCTTTATTTGCTTGATCAGGATATCCTGAATGGGATGTATGGCGGCAGCACGCTTGCTATAGACGCGTTGCTCTATAATTTAGACGATCGTTATCTGCTCAATCACAACTTGCTGACTCGCCCGAGCCGACATGTTGACATGGATTGGGTAAAAGAAAACGTGGTGATTGTGCACTACTGTGGCAAGAGTAAGCCATGGAAGGCGGATTATAAGGGCAGGCTGGGCTTTTTCTATGAGCGTTACAGCGGATGCCTGGGTGAGGCAACAATGCCCGGCCTCACCCATCAAACGGCGGTACAGATTGCATAAGCAAGAAGAATGGCCGAAGAGTGGAGTGAAAAAAGCTGGAGAACTTTTTCTCCAGCTTTTTTCTGGTTTTCAAATAAAAAAGTTCAATTTGTACCTTTTGTCTAAATAATATCATTTTTATTAGAGAAATACTAGACTATTTGCTTTATTTATTATATAATCCTTCCGTAATGCTTTGACGATGATCGGATTCGATGCAAAGTGTTTCAGATTGTTCACAGAAAAGAGGGAGTTTATGAAAACAGGGAAAAAATTGTTCAGCCTAGTGCTGGCGGGTGCGCTTTTCCTACAGGTGGGGTTGCCCGCGGCGCAGGCGGCAGGCGAGCAGAGCCAAGCGCAGCAATATGCACAGCAGATTGCCTACCAAACGGAGGCTGAGGGAATTGTTTTGCTAAAGAATAAAAACAATTGCCTGCCGCTGGAGGGGAAGCAGGTGAACGTGTTTGGAGCGGCATCTGTCAAGCCGTACTATGGCGGCGGAGGCTCTGGGCAAATCGATAGCAGCGATGTGACAGATTTTTATACGGCGCTGGAGCAGGCGGGCGTGGCTTATAATACCGAGCTGAAATCCGCCTATACACGCTGGAGCCAGATGCATTCGCTCAACTTGAAAGAAATACTCGGCGCGAAAGACTTTTTCTCCTTTGGGACAAAGCTTCTCTTCGGCAGCGTTGCAAAGGTGGAGATGCCGGTGAACCGCATGACCGCAAAGGTGAAGCGGAATGCGAAAAAGTACTCGGATACGGCAATCTTTTACTATGGCCGTTCCGGCTCTGAAGGCGCGGATCTGACAGAGGAGAACCTGCGCCTGACGAAGGAAGAGCGGGCAGTGCTTGATTATGTAACGCGGGAATACCGGCACGTTATCGTGGTGTTCAACGTGGCCAATATGCCAGAGATGGGCTGGCTGGAGGAGTATGATACGATTGACGCAGCTCTGATGATCGGCATCCCGGGCACCGTTGGCATGCAGGCTGTGGCTGATGTGCTTGCAGGCAAGGTGAACCCCTCCGGCAGGCTGACCGATACGATTGCATACCAGGTGGAGGATCATCCTTCCAGCGCTAATTTTGGCAACTACCGCTATCCGGGCACCCTGAAAACCTATATCGAATATCAAGAAAGCATCTATGTCGGCTACCGATATTTTGAAACCTTTGCGCCGGAAAAAGTGCAGTATCCATTTGGATATGGCCTTTCCTACACGGATTTCCGCTGGGACGTCCACTCGATCTCCACAGATGGAGAAACGGTGAAGGCAGAGGTGCAGGTGACCAACTGCGGCCAGCGCGCAGGCAAGGATGTGGTGCAGGTATACTTTTCCGCGCCATACCAGAAGGGCGGCTTGGAAAAGAGCGCGATCTGCCTGGCGGGTTACGCCAAAACGGAGCTGCTTGCACCCGGCGCCTCTCAAACGGTAACCGTCCAATTCGACTTTTCTGATATGGCCTCCTATGGGGAGAAGGAGCAGGCTTGGGTGCTGGAAGCGGGAGATTATACCGTGAGCGTCCGGCGCAATGTGCGCCAGAGCGTGGCGGAGGAACAGCTCCCTCTGGCCGAGCGGAAGGTTTTGCGCTACGATGATAAAACCGGCGCGCCGATTCAAAACCTCTTCTCCGACGTCAATGGGGAGATCACCTATTTTTCCCGCAGCAATCCGGAGGCGACTTATCCGCAAGGCCCCATGACCAAGCTAACCGACGCCGTGCGCAACGCGGATACGGAGCCCGCGCCGAAAACGGAGGGCACCGTGCCCACCACGGGCGCGGTATATGAAACCGGCACGATTACCCTTCAGGATGTTTACCGCGACGAATCCCTATGGGATGCGTTTTTGGATCAGTTCACGTTGGATGAGATGATCAATTTGGTTGGAGACTGCGGCTACCATACGCGGGCAATCGACCGCTTGGGCATCCCTGCCACAGTTGATAACGATGGCCCCGCCAGCATCAAGGGGAAGAACGGGTTCTTCGCCTCAGAGGAGAGCATCGCCTTCCCGACGGAAACGATCATTGCCTGCACTTATAACGACAGCCTCGCCCAACAGATGGGCGTGGCAATCGGCAAATCCGCCGCAGAGCTCGGCACGCACGTTTGGTATGCGCCGGCGGCCAACCTGCACCGCAACCCCTTGGGCGGGCGGAACTTTGAATATTATTCCGAGGATCCGCTGCTCTCCGGCAAAATGGCCGCGGCGGTAACGCGCGGCGCACAGAGTGAAAACGTGGTCGTTACCATCAAGCACTTTGCGCTCAACGATCAGGAAACTAACCGCTTCGGCGTATTTACCTGGTGCAATGAGCAGGCAATGCGGGAGCTCTACCTCAAGCCCTTTGAGATCGCGGTCAAGGAGGGTGAGGCATATGGCATTATGTCCAGCCTCAACCGCATTGGCGCGCAGTGGTGCGGCGGAAGCTACGCATTGCTTACCCAGCTTCTCCGGGAAGAGTGGGGCTTTGACGGCATGGTCATCACAGACGCTTATATGAACCTTACCGGCACGGGCTATATGAACCCGAACCTTGCCGTGTATGCAGGCAACGACGAGCTGCTGTGCATGGTGTGGCCGCTGCGGAAGCTGCCGCTGGTGGCTTCCATGAAACGGGCCTATCGAAACGACCCGATTGGGTACGGAGAGGCGCTGCGCAAATGCGTCAAAAATATCTGTGTGGCCAAGATGCGGACGAATGCGTTCCTTACCACCATTGGACAATAGTTGAAGCGATCTGCTATCCATCAGCAGGCGGGACGTGGAAGATTCCACGCCCCGCCTTTTTTGAGGGAAACGCTTATTTTTGTGTGGCAGAGGAGCTCTCCTGAGCCGGTATCTGCGCGATGCTTCCGTTGGGAAGCATCCGTTTGCTGAAATAGCGGTATACGAAGGAGATCAGGAGCATTAACGCGCCAAAGACGAAGAAGGAGACAATCCGCCTCCCCTCCGAGAGGCCGGCCAGGTCAAGCAGGAAGAGCTTTGCCAGCGCCAGGAAGGAGAGGCACAGGCCAAACCTGCGCATAGAGCCGTATCTGCGCCAGAAGCCGCAGAGGACCCAGCCGAGCGCCGTTGCCAGATACAGGGCGCTGATGAGCGGGTTGGAAAAGGCAAGCCGGAACTGGCCGAGCAGTAGCTCGGTGAGCAGCACGGTAAAGGCGGCGGATACGGTGAGCGGATAAATCTCGGCAGGGGCGCGGAAGCGTTTGACAAGTGTTCGGGTGAAGTCCGCCGCCGCCAAAACGGAGGCGATGTTGGAGGCGATTTGGAGTAGGACCAGCCCGATCTGCACAGCCTGTGGAAAGAAATTCGCCTGCCGGAAATACGCGCAGTTGACAATATGCACCATCAGGAAGGAACAGGCATAGATCAGCAGGCCGATCACCGCTGTCACATCATCCCGCAAGCGGGGCAGCCGGACCGCGAGACAGCCGACGGCGCAGCCTAGAAGAATGGTCAGGCTCAGCAGGAAGAGGTCCGTATGCAGTGCGTTTATATGAGCGGGGATCAGAGCGGGCAGGAAATATTGTGTAGCAAAGATGACATAGAGCCACAGGTTGAGCAGAAACCCGTATGGATACACGCTTTGTATACCGCCCGTTGGTTTTCCTCTGTGTAGAATGACCGCCATGGGGAACAGACTGGCCGCTGTGACGCAGGTGTACGCAGCAGCGCAGGAGGGGAGGAATGCAAGCTTTGGAAGGGAGAGTTGCAGCATGGGGTACGCGATGAGCAGCGAGAGAATTGCCGCCGCGCCGACCAGCCAGCCCGCAAGCTCCAGGGGGCGGCGTTTTCCCTGCAAACCGGGCAGCAGGAAAAGCAGGGCTTCTGCCGTCCAGGCATAGACCGCGTAGGCATAGCTGAAGTAGAGCGGAATAAGCAGAGAAAAAAGGATCGCAGCGCCCGCCGCTGCATACAGGCCTGTGCGTTCCTTCGGAACCCGTTTCCAAAGATACCCTGCTGTGCCCGCGAGGAGCAGGGTGAAGCAAAGCGGCTGTAGAAATGCATAGTTCGTGCTGGGGAACCTACCGGTCAGAAGGGAGAGCGCCACATAGCTCGCCATCAGGTTACAGCCTTGCAGAAGAAAGTCGTGGATTTTCAGTGCAGCCTGCGTACGCCGGGCATAGAAGAGCGGACCCGCCAGAAAAGCGAGGCAGGAGAAGGCGACCAGCAGGCAGGGCGTTAGCCTACAGAGCCAGCCGAGGCCTGTTGTTTCGAGCGGATAGAAGTTCGTTCGCTCACGAAAAAGGACTGCGAGAATAGAAAACGCGGCCGTGTTGAGCGCAAAGCCGACAAATTGCGCTGCGATCCATTTTTTACGGCACGCCGTCAGCAGAGAGAACAAGCACAGCCCTGCAAAATACAGCGCGCTGATCACGAGAAGCGGCAGCGGTATCCCCGGCTGAAAAAAGAACACAAGAGCGGGCAAATAGCCGCCGATCATGGCAAAAGCCGCAATAACCTGTGCGTTGTGCCGTTGGGAGAGAAAAAAGGCCAGCGCAGTGATCAGCACGATTAGAGCGAAGGCCGCATAGGGTTGCAGCAGATGCAGCCAGAAAAAACAGGTGACCACGCTGACATAGAGCAGTGCGACCCCGCCTGCGGATAGGCCGAGTGAAAACAGATCCCGCCGCCTGCCGCCGCGCCCCATCCATTCCCCCACGCCCAAGAAGAGGAATGCCAGCAGAAACAGCATGCCGCCCTTGAAAGAATCCGGCAGCTTTGTGTAGGTGAAGCGTGCGGCGGCGACTGATCCAATTACGATGAGAAGAACGCCGATTTTGTTGAAGACGCTCAGGCCGATCAGCGCTTCAAAACGGCGGCCGCGCAGGGCGGCGCGGGCCTCCTGCCCGGTGAGCGGTTCGTTTTGCAATGCGCTGAAGGCCGGGGCCGCCCCCTCCTGCAAGGCGGCGGCGTTTGCCTCCCGCTCGCTGCGCAGGCGCGTGATGCGCTCGTCGAGCAGGGCGCGCAGCCGGTCAAATTCGGCGGATAGTTCGCTGAAGAGGGCTTCGTCTTCCTCTTTGGCCTGCCGCTGCAACAATTCGATGCGCTTACGTATCGTTTTTTCAAAGGCAACTAATCGGTTTTCTTCCGCGGCATCCTGCGCCTGATAGTAGGCGGAGAGCCGCTTTGAGGCGAGCCGCAGCGCGAGCTGCTTTTCGCTGTAAAGCTTGGTGTGCAGCGCTTCCTGCACAGCTTCCAGCTCCTTTTTCAGTGTGTCACGGGTTTGCTCCGCCTGGCGGCAGCGGTTTGCTGTATGCGCCAGTTCCGCTTTGAGGCGATCGTTTTCCGTGAGGAAATCTTTGGCGCTGAGTGAGGCAATCTCTGCTTCCAGCTCCCACAGGGTTTGCTTTTGCGCATGCAGGAGGGCTGATAGATGCTCTGTTGCTTTCATGTGGTACACTTCCTTTCCCAAAATAATGCTATAAAAGTAGCCCTAAACTCCTCGCCTTAGGGGAAATGGAGCATTCCTTTCATCGATGAGCGGTTGGTACACCGCGGGTAAGCATTCTTCTGTAATAAAAAGCGCGTGCCATCCTTACGGTTACAGGATAGCACGCGTGGGGGCGAAACATCACAGCATGTCATTTTTGGCCTTGCCCGTGTCATTTTTGGCATAGGGTCAAAATGATTCAAAAATTGAATTTTATCACAATTGTAAATACCTGATCTTCACAGCGGGTTATTAGCTCGCCATGATATTTTTTAAGCGTGGTACGGATGCTGCGCAAGCCAAAGCCGTGGCGCTCACGGTCGGCTTTTTCTGTCCGGTAAAGGCTGCCGAATTTGCGCGGCGGGGCTACGACGGGGTTTGCAACAGAGAGCACGAGGAAATTTTCCTCCTGCTGGATTCTCAAGCGAAGGTAGCGGCCGGTTGGGTCCGGTATCTTTTCGCAGGCTTCGATGGCGTTATCGAGCGCGTTGCTCAGGGCGATGCATAAGTCCATTGGCTGCACCTTTGTGCTGTGCAGATCGCATACGTCAAAGGAGGTGTTGATTTGCTGCTTTTGAGCGGCAATTAGTTTTTCATTGAGAATGGCGTCCACTGCGGAATTGCCGCTGATTGCCACATAAGACCGCTCCTCTACCGTGGCCGTCATCGCTTTGAGGTATTGCTTGAGCGCTTCGTATTCGCCCTGCTCAATCAGCGTGTTCATGCACAGCAGGTGATTATTCAAATCGTGGCGCAACTCGCGCATGTGGGTGTAAGCCTCCTCCATCCTGCGGATGGATTCCTTTTGCAGCGCCATCTGCTGCTCCAGAAGCTCATATTGGCCTCGCATTTCAAGCTGACTTTGCAGCCTTGCAAATAGGGTGAAAACCATGATGTTGATAAAGACAAGGCCGATGATTGCAACAAAAATATACTCCTGCATATAGGCTTCTCCGGGGAGCTTAGCCGAATAATATTGAAATACGGTCAGCGTAACGATCGTCGTTAGGGGGACGGAGGTGAGCATTACCCAATAGCGCAGGGAAATATTCTTTTTTTGCCGGGAAATAAAAACCATGAGCAGCATCACAAACAGAAACAGGATCATCTTAGGCAAAACGATCTCTAAAAGCCGATGCAGGATATCCCCAGTCGGGAACAAAAACAACTCCTGTGGCAGGAAGGAGAGAGCAAAGGCAGACAATAGGTCGGAAAGAAACAAAACAGTGGAAAAAATCAGGTTATAAAAAACCTTGATGCTCAACCGGCCTCGGAAAACCAACAGGGAGACGAGAAATACGAGCAGGATTTCCACTGCTGTTTTTACACTGATCACTGTGAGCCGCGCGCTGCTGGAAAACACCGCCGCAAGCAGCAGGATATAGCTGAGGCGCAGCGGCCATTTGCTGGCGTATTTGGGCTCAAACATGGCATTGAGCAGGGCGAAGGCAAGCGTGATTTCAAACACGGTGGCGAGCGCTCGAACAATTTGAAATAATACCGCTTCCATGGATGACAGCCTCCTTTCGCGCTACCGGAGAGACCAGAGAAAGGCCTCGTTGGTTTCCCGGTAGCGCCGTTTGCTCACGGGTATGGTTTCTCCGGTTTTTAAGGTGAGGGCAGTGGCTCCCACCTTTTGAATTCCGTGCGCGTTGACGAGAAAGCTCTGGTGGCAGCGCACAAAATCCTTTTTTTTCAGGGCCTGCTCTACCTCATCGAGCTTGCGGTAGGTTTTATAGGCCTGCTGCGCCGTGTGGATCAGCAGAATCCGGCGGTCGCTTTCAAAATACCGAATGTCACACAGCGGGAGAGCGATGGTTTCACCGTCAAACTGAAAGCAGAAGCGCTCCTCCTGCTTATGCAGGAGCTCCTCGAGAACCTCGCGAAACACTAGCGGAAAGCTGTGGGAAAGCTCCGGCTTTAAAATATAGCGGAAGGCGCGCACCTCATAGCCGTGAAACACATATTCCGCCGACGATGTGATAAAAACGATCAGGGCTTTGCTGTTGCACGCGCGGATGCGTTTTGCAGCAGCCATGCCGTCAATTCCATCCATTTTGATATCCAATAGGATTAGGTCAAAGGGCGTTCCCTCTTCGCAGGACCGGCAGAGCGACTCCCCATCCGCAAAAAGCAGGATCTGCGCATCCTCCCCGGCCTGGGCAAGCAGGTCGCGGCTCATGGAAAACAAGGCGTCGCGCATGAACTTTTCATCATCACAAATGGCAATCTGCAACAAGAGGCCCCCTCCCTTCCCGACTATTTATTATAGAATGCCCCCGTGCAAAAATGGCGTTGCCGCTCTGCGGTAGGAGGCGTTTCACGCCGACAGGCATTTTTCCAATGCTTCAAAGCCATAAGCTTTGAAGCTGTTTTACCATACGCAGATAGGCTAACCTCTGCGAAAAATGGCGTTGCCGCTCTGCGGTAGGAGGCGTTTCGCGCCGACAGGCATTTTTCCAATGCTTCAAAGCCATAAGCTTTGAAGCTATTTTACCATACAGCAAAGTCTTTTAAAAGGCAATCCCTATGATACAAAAAGTGGAATGAGACTAAATGGGGCGTTTTCTTCCCTCTGTTCTGCCCAAGATGCAACAAGCCCGCCCGGTTAATCCGGGCGGGCTTGTTGACACAGCGATAGAAGGCTGGGCGTGCTGTTTGTTAGGAAACGGTGATTTGTATTTCTCCGGAATACCCGATGAGGATAATCTCAACGCTGCTGCTGCCTACAGGGAGCGTGAGCGTGTTCGTACATGTGCCATTATCTTTGAGTAGAACCTTGGGTGCGTTGCTGCCGGAGCAGAAAAGAAGTTTTGCCCGCCCTCCTGTGCTGCTTAGCATACAGGAAACAGTGATCGTATCGCCCGCCGGGCGCTTCAGTGCCGTGCCGCCGAAGAGAATCTCCCTGCCGCTGAAGTTTTGGTAAGCGGCCGTATAAGAGCCCGTATAGCTATCCCCTCCAGGAACTCGGATCCCTTGTAGGGCGGCGTCCGGCGTGCGGGCGAGCGCACCGCCTACCTGGAGCGCGTTATCGTAATGCCGGAGGATCGTATCCTTATCACAGGCCGGTATACCGGAGAGGATACAGCATATGGCGAGCAGGGCGGCCGCCAACGACAGGATGCGAATGAGGAAATAATGCATGATTGTTGCAGCTCCTTTCGAAGCAGCCCTGCCTTAGGGCTCTTTTGAACGGATCATTTTCCTGCTGCCCAGGAAGGTGGCTAGGAAGTAGCCTCCGTAGATGATCAAAAACAGCAGCGCCGCCATGAGGATATTGGGAAGAGCGTTTAAATGGCCAAACTGGGCGATCGCGTTGTTGACCACGGAAATACCCACAACGGAATGGATAACCGCTAGCCCCAGCGGGAGCATGAAGTAAGAGAGGATTTGAGTGAACAGCGCCCGGTCGATCATGCGGCCTGAAGTGCCGAGCCTGCGCAGCAGCCGGTAGCGCTCCGTATTGTCGGAGGCTTCCGAAAGCTGTTGCAGAGCGAGGATGGCTGCGCAGGTGATGAGAAACACGATGCCTACATAGATGACGAAATAGGAAATCATGAGCTTCATGCCGCCGCTTTGCATATAGAGCTCATAATGGGAGAGCGCATTTGTGTAGGGACGCGGCGCTTCCTCCCCCTTACCATAGAGCGCTGCGATTTCTGCGGCAAAGGCATTTTCACCCGTTTCGCCGGGCTTTGTGTAATTGGCGTTGAGCAAAGCGGTCATAGGCTCGCAACTCTCCGCAAGAGTATCCGGCACAACCAGCGTGCCGGTCTCCATGGCCATCATACCGTTTTGCAAAGGGTATTGCTGAATTTCCAGGCTTGAGGGGCGCAGTTCAACGCCGTTGATCGAAAAGGTCCGCCCTTGCTCCACATAGGCCTTTAAAATTTGATGCATTTCTTTTACGTTGCAGACCACGGCATATTCATCCGCAGCAAGGGAGATGGGCGCCTCCCCGCGCAGGGCGAGCAGCTTGTTATAATCGGAAAGGCGAATCAGGGGGATTGAATAGGAAGCATCCCGCTCTTCAATATAGGTGGCGCCCATGGTTTCTACCGCAAAATCATAGAGTGGGCGGAAGGTCAAATCACCTGTGTTGAAGAGCCAAATCTGCGTATATCCGCTGAATTGCTTCGCAAAATCAAAGCCGTGCGACTTGAGATCCGCCTCAATATCCTGCGGGCCATTTTTCGAGCTCTGGCTTTTCAGGGTAATATCAAAGGGGGCGGCGTCATCCACCTGGCCCGCCATCACATCCACCGCGCCCAGGCCACAGGAGAAGGTGCCGATGGTGACCAGCAGCATAATGCAGATGATGGACATGGAAATGAAATTGGTGTTAATTTTGCTGTTGAGCTGGCGTAGGACAAACATGTTCAGCCCCTTATAGTAGAGGCGTTTATTCCCTTTTGCGATCCGTAGCAAAAAGCCGGAAAGGGAGAGGAAAAACAACACCGTGCCAATGGAGCCGAGGATCAGCGAGCCGAAAAACTGGCGATCCAGAAGAAACAGGCCGTTGTCAATGATCATATAATAGGCCGCGCCAAGACAGGCAACGGAGAGCAGGAAAATCACCACGCAGACCCAGAGCTTTTTGATACGCAATGTCTCATTCTTGCGGCCGCCATGGATGAGATCGATGAGCTTATATTTGGAAACCGTGCGGATATTGAAGAGCATAACCACGAGGAAGATCACACCAAAATAGAGGATTGTTTTGAGCAGGGAATCTTTAGAAAAGGAAAACGCGAAATCCTTGATCGGCACGTTCATCAGCTTTGCCGTCAAAACGCTCATGCCCTGTGATGCGGCAATGCCGATTAAAAGGCCCACGCCAAGGGAGAATAGGCCGATCACAAAGGTTTCTGCCGTGAGGATGCGAGAGATTTTGCCCCGATCCATCCCGAGCGTCATATACAGGCCAAGCTCGCGCTTGCGCCGCTTGATGAGGAAGTTATTGGCATAGAGAATAAGGCCCGCCAGCACGAAGGAGATGAATACGGAGAGGTAGCCAAGCATAGCCGTGCCGGTTTGGAGCAGGGCGTGCTGCTGCTCTGAAAGGAGGAGCATGGTTTGCTGGGCTTCCACAGCGTTGAATACGTAGAAGAGGCATACGCCGAAGGAGAGCGTTAGGAAGTAGATCACATAGTCGCTCAGGCTCTTTTTTACGTTTTTAAAAGCAAGCTTATAAAACATCGCCGTTGTCACCTCCCAGAAGGGTTACAACCTCGATGATCTTTTCAAAGAAGGCCTTGCGCGTATCCGCGCCACGCAGCAGCTCGTTAAAGATTTTTCCATCTTTGATGAAAAGGATGCGTTTGCAGTAACTCGCCGTAAACGCGTCATGCGTGACCATGAGGATTGTGGCGCCGAGCTCGCGGTTGAGCGTTTCAAAGCTCTCGAGCAGCATGCGGGCGGATTTGGAATCGAGGGCCCCGGTTGGCTCATCCGCAAGGATCAGGGAGGGGTTGGTAATCATCGCCCGTGCGCTCGCAACGCGCTGCTGCTGGCCTCCGGAGAGCTGGTAGGGATATTTCCCCAGGATACTATCAATTTCAAGCCGTTTTGCGACGTTGTGCACACGGCCGTCAATCTCCTTAGCGGGAGTGCCGATCACGGTCAGCGCCAGGGCGATGTTTTCAAAAGCAGTGAGCGTGTCGAGCAGATTGAATTCCTGGAAGATGAAGCCGAGCTGCTCACGGCGGAAGCGGGAGAGCTCCTTTGCCTTGAGCTGCGTCACATCCTGCCCGCGGATAAAAATATGCCCTGCGGTGGCGGAATCGATCGTAGAGATGCAGTTTAAAAGCGTTGTTTTACCGCTGCCGGATGCCCCCATAATGCCGATATACTCGCCTTGCGTTACGGTAAAGCTGATGTCGTCAACCGCTTTGGTAACATTTCCGCGGTTGCCATAATATTTTTCGAGATGTTCCACCTTTAAAATGGATTCCATATGAACGACCTCCTGTAATCTATGATGCCTCCATTTTAACAGCGGCGCGTAATGGCTGCCATCGGGGAAGCTTACCGCCGCCGAACAATTTTGTAAGGTTAAGAAGGCGCGTCTCCGTTTTTGGGCCGTATTGAAACAATAAATGCAGGCCGTCGGCCTGCATTTGTCATTTACTTCGCGCCTTATGTGTCTTTTGAAAGATCATGCATCGTGCCGCTTGGAAAAACCAGGCGAATTGTAGTGCCCTCCCCCTCAACGGACGCAAGGGAGAGGCCGATCCCCAATTTGTCGCACATCCGCTTGCTCAGATAAAGGCCCAGCCCGGTCGCCTTTGAAAATTTGCGCCCGGTTTCGCCGGTAAAGCCGCGCTCAAAAACGCGCGGCAAATCCGCTGCGCGAATGCCGATGCCGTTATCCGCAATTGTGAGGGCAACGCTATTTTTCTCCTGCTGGGCGTAAATATGAATAGAGGGGGAAGCGCTGCGGTATTTGATAGCGTTCACAAGGATTTGATTGAGAATAAAATCCACCCATTTCATATCGGTGAGCACAGTGTAATCAAGGGGCTCCAGCTGAAGCTTGATCCGGCTTGCAATCATATCCTTCGCATTACGGCGCACAGCGGTATTCACAAGCTCGCGCAGGGAGGCGGGGCGGATCAGATAATCCTTTTCTACGCTGTTGCTCCGCGCGTAAAAGAGGGCCTGCTCCAGATCGTCTTCAATCCTGCGGAGATCTTCGGATACGCTCGCCGGAACAGCTCCAGGGGCGTTTTCCAACGTGAGCTTGGCCGCGGCAAGCGGCGTTTTTACCTCGTGCATCCAGGCTTCAATATATTCGCGGTATTCCTCCTCCTGGCGGCGGTAAAAGGCAATCTCGTCGTTCATAGACTTATTGCAGACCATCAGCGTTTGATAGAGAATCCGCCCTTCTAGGAAATCGGGCTCGTCAAGCACCTCGCATAGCAGGACTTTGCGGTCGAGCGCGTCGAGGCTGCGCAGAAGGCGGCTGTAATAGGAGCGCTTGCGCGCATATTCCACCGCAACCGGCAAAAGTACGGCGAGCGCCTCTAGGATCAGGATCGATACGATCGTAGCGGCGGATTGCCGCAAAACGCTGAGCAGGGCCCAGGTGAAGCCCATGCAGGCGGCGCTCATCAAAAGGTATAGGAGCTTGGATCGGAGAAAAACGAAGAACTTCATGATTGGCACCCTTTCTGCGCAAGCCGGTAGGTCAGACGGTGTAGCCCTGCCCGCGTTTCGTCACAATATAATCTGGCGCGCCGATTTCTGCAAGCTTTTTGCGCAGGCGGTTGATGTTGACGGTGAGCGTATTGTCGTCGACAAATTCGTTCGATTGCCAAAGCTCGTTCATGATTACATCGCGGCTGACAATTGTATCTCGGTTGCGGATGAGCACGTGCAGGATGCGCGTTTCGTTTTTGCTCAGCTCTGTCTCTCGGTCCCCACAGCGGGCGGCGCTGCGGGAAAGGCTGAGCGACACGCCGTTCCAGGAGAGCTCCGCCGATTCCTCTGGGCTCCGATAGGCACGCTTGAGCACAGAGGCAATATGGGCGAGAAGAATTTGTGTGTTGTAGGGTTTGGTGATAAAGTCATCTGCGCCCAGGTTCATGCTCATCAGCTCATCTGTTTCGCTGTCGCGGCTAGTTACGATGATGATCGGCACAGCGGAGGCTTTTCGCACCTCCCGGCAGATATAATAGCCGTCAAAAAGCGGCAGGTTAATATCAAGCAGGATCAGATCCGCTCCCTCCTGCAAGATGGCCTCCACAATATGGTCAAAGCTGCTCGGCGCGCAGGTTTCATACCCATAGCGGCGCAGCAGAGCGGAGAGCTCCTCCCGAATTTTAGGGTGATCTTCCACAATCATGATTTTCATAGGACAATCCTTTCTTCCGGTGCGCGGGCGAAACGCAGCATTTATAGAGCGCACAGCAACTGGATAAATGCCGATCCAGCTTGGGATCCGGCGGGGTCACGCAAAACTGATTTTTGATCCATAGCTTATGGGAGGGGAGATTATCCGGCGCATAATAGGCGATTACCTGATAGCTTTCCGCCGCGACAGCCTGTTCTTTTATATGCCCAACGAGCGCGCTGGCGATCCCCTTGCAGCGCTCTGCTGGGCTGAATACTTCAATCACCAGGATTAAATCCTCCGTCAAACGCGGCTCAGTGGTAATCTTCCTGCGCTGCACAAATGCAAAACCAAGCAGCCGCCCGGCTTTGGCCGCAACAGATAAGATCCCCTTGCGCTTGAGAAACGATTTCGTGTGCGGATGCTGCCGGATGATTTGCCTCTTTTCCGAAAAAGAGGCTTCCCGAATCTCCATACAGCCGCCCCTTTCATTCATCTTCTTCCTGCTGGGCCTTCCATTTGGCGAGTTGATCCGCAAGCGCGGAATTGCCGCGGGAGGCCTGTTCCTTTTGTTGCCGCTCCAGATATTTTCGAACGTCGCTCTTGTTTGCGCCCGCCGCTTTTTTGCGCTTTTCAAAATCGCTGAGCCGTTCCCGGTAACCGCAGATGCAGGTGAACATTTTTTGCTCCCCTTCGCCGCGAAGCTCCAGCTTTTTGTGGCAATTGGGGCAACGGGCGTTCGTTTGAACAGAGAGGCTCCTACGGTAGCCGCATTCCCGATCCGGGCAAACCAGCATCCGGCCCCGTTTGCCGTTAACGTCGAGCAGGAATTTGCCGCAATCCGGGCATTTTTCGCGGGTGACGTTATCGTGGACGTAGGCCGCGTTGCTTGCGATCACCTGCCTAACGAGGCTGGTTGCGTATTTTCGCATTTCTATGAGGAAGGCGGGCAGACTTTCCTGCCCTTTGCTGATGCGCTGAAGCCGCTGCTCCCACTGGGCAGTGAGCGCCGCGCTCTTCAGATCGGGCGGGACGAGCCCGATGAGCTGCCGCCCCTTGGAGGTGGGGCGGATTTCCTTGCCCTGCCGCTCGATGCAAAAGGCGTCGAACAGCTTCTCGATGATGTCCGCCCGCGTGGCAGGCGTGCCGAGGCCGCTTGTCTCCTCCAGCGTACGGCGCAGCTTTTGGTCTTGCACTTGACCGCCCGGGTGCTCCATGGCCGTTAGAAGCGTTGCCTCCGTGTAGCGCGCGGGGGGCTTGGTCTGGCCGGGGGAGAGACAGACCTGCCTGACGGCAAGCTTCGCGCCCTGGGTAAGAACGGGGAAGGACTGACTTTCCGTCTCCTCTTCTGCTTCTGGTTCCTCCAGGGCTGCTTGCGCACCGTAAACAGTTTGCCAGCCAGGATTTGTGACGGTCTTCCCCTTAGCATAAAACGTGTGCTTTCCGATGGTGAGTGCCAGATCCACTTCCTCATAGCCGCAGGGAGAGGAGAGCACCGCGAGGAAGCGCCGCACCACGAGGTCATAGACGTTGCGTTCCTCCGGAGAGAGGGCAGAGAGATCGGCCGGCTCCTCTGTGGGGATGATAGCATGGTGGTCGGTCACCTTTTGATTGTTGACGATCGCCTTCGTGGGGATCGGCTTTGCGCGCAGGATGGCACGGGCATAGGCCGCATAGGGGCCGGTCATGATCCCACGCAGCCGCTCCGGGAGGGTAGGCACGACGTCGTCGGAAATATAGCGGGAATCCGTGCGCGGATAGGTCAAAAGCTTGTGGGTTTCATAGAGCCGCTGCATGATCGAGAGTGTCTGCTTGGCGGAATAGGCGTATTTTTTGTTGGCGTCCCGCTGGAGCTCCGTCAGGTCGTAGGCGGCGGGTGGCGGCAGTTTTTTTAATTCCTTATGCAGGCGGGCGACCACCGCGGCCTGCCCGGCGCAGGAGGAAACGATGCGCTCCGCCCGCGCGCGGTCGAAAAAGCGGGATTGGCCCCTTTCATCCCGGTAGAGAGCACGAAAGCCGTCGAACTGCGCCTGTACGGAGAAATATTCCTTTGGGCGGAAGGCGCGGATTTCCTCTTCGCGCTGCACGATCAGCGCGAGCGTAGGCGTTTGCACGCGCCCAGCGGAGAGCTGTGCGTTGTGCTTGCAGGTGAGCGCGCGGGTCACATTGAGGCCCACGAGCCAATCCGCCTCCGCGCGGCCCTGAGCGGCGCGATAAAGGCTGTCGTATTCTGCGGCAGGCCTGAGATGGGCAAACCCCTCCCGAATGGCTTTATCCGTCTGGGAGGAGACCCAGAGCCGTTTTGTTTTTCCCTTCCAACCTGCCTTCTGCATGATCCAGCGGGCGACCAGCTCTCCCTCGCGGCCGGCGTCCGTCGCGATGATGAGCTCAGTGACATCCTGCCGATGCATGAGGTGAGACACCGCGTGAAATTGCTTGGCGGTCTGTTTGATGACGACGAGCTGCATCTTTTCCGGCAGCATGGGCAGATCCTCTAGCCTCCAGGATTGGTATTGCTTGCTGTAGGCCTCCGGGTCTGCCAGAGTGACCAGATGGCCGAGCGCCCAGGTCACGATATATTGGCCGCCTAGGAGGCAGCCGTCGCCCTTCTGTTTGCAGCCAAGCACACGGGCAAGCTCCCGCGCGACGCTGGGCTTTTCAGCGAGCACCAATGTTTTTCCCATATGAATCCTTTCCGTCATCCCAGCCAGGGAAGCTCCAGAAGCGTGAAGAGGATGACATCCAATATAAAGTTTACGCCTGCATATCCATAAGCGCCTATGCGCAACCGCCGGACGGCCTTTGTCTGCGGGAGCGTGCAATAAAGTAGACCTATGGCGGCGAGTAGCAAAATGTCCGTATAGAAGAAAACGCGCTGCCCAGAGGAATAGATGGTTGGAGAAAGGCTGATGGTCATCGCGCTGGCATAGGCAGCCAGAATGCACAATAACACGCCCGCATGGGCAGCATCCCGCCGCCTGAGCCACAAAAACAGGCTGAGCGCAAGATCCGCGAGCAGGCACAGCAAACCGAGCGCAAGCGCCAGGCAGGCGGCCCAATCGAAAGCGCGCTCGGCGAAGGCCGCGTTGAGCCATTGAAAACCACCGCGCGTTGCAGCTAGGAGGATATTGAAGGGCACGCAGAGGAAGAACTGAACGCCATTGAGCGCAGCAAGCAAAATTTTCAGCCATTTTTTCGGGGCAAGCTGGAGGGCGGCAATGCTTAAAAAGGCGAGCAGAAGAATAGCAATCAATTGGATATAGAAAAATTGGTGCGCCAAGAGGTTCACCAATCCGCCGCACAGCTTTTGTAAGAGCGAAAGCTGTGGAAAATTCGGATAGGCGGCAGCCGCCTCAGCCGCCGTGCGGGCGCTGCCGCCGGGCGAGAGGAGCACCCACGCTGTTTCCGCGGCGAGAATCAAAAGCTGTAAAAGAAAGATGGGCCGGAAATGCTTCTCCCGCATCCACAAAGCGGCAAGTAGGAGGAGGAAAAATGTGAGCGTCAGCGCACAGGATTGCTCTTGGGAGGCAGCGAGCACTGCCGCGAGGCACCAGAGCGGTAAACAGCGCCAGCGCACTTTTTGGCCGAACAGCAGCGCAACAAGCGGGGAAAGCGTGTAAAGCATTGCCGCTGCCGGCCATACATAGAAAAACGTGGCGGAAAACCAAAAAGCAGGCGAATTGAGGGATAAAAAGAAAATCATCCAGAGGGATGCGCTACCAAACAAAATTCGTTCACGCGCCGGGAGCGGGCCCTCCGCCCATGTAAACAACCGGCATAGGAAATAGGAGATATAGAATAGCAGGCCAAAATTGACAAGCTTCCAGCAAACCAGCGGCGCGCGCAGGAAGAGCATGAGAAGCGCTTCCCCCACCGTGCGGCCAGACCATGTGAGATATCGCTGCGACAGAAATCCATAGAGGGAGAAATCCGGGCTGAGCAAAATTCCGGTGAAATTGCCGTCGTCTGTTTTGAAAAACAGACGGGTACAAAAAAGACAAAAGGCCAGTAATATCGCGCCGTATCCTACTAGGGGGAACCACGGAGATTGTCGCAGGGAAGAGATACGCTGCTTTTCTTGCTTCATCTAACCGCCCCCTCGAGCTGATAGGGGCTTCCCTGCGTGCCGTTGCCGCACGCCTTCACATTTTGCGTTTTGAGCAGGGCGGCAGGGCATACGCCGGTGTGGCCGTCGTATGCCGGGTCTTTATAAAAGCTGCCGTTGGTGGTCACTGTCGCCACGCCTGTGCGGGTGGAATTGGCCGGGGTAGAGGTCCAATACCACTCCGGGCTCATGGGGAGATTCAGATAAGGCGAGCGGTCGCTTACACTCGCGGTGTGGGTCAACCGCTTCGCCCGTTTTGCTGCGGGAACCCACCCGCTGATTTCCTTTTGACTGAGCAGAAAAATCAGATCTCCTTTGCGCTCTGCCAAAAGCGAGCATTCCTGCGCGGTAAACCCGGCCAGAAAGCCGGGCTCGTCCGCATATGGGTTCAGCCCGTCCAGCACATTCTGTGCGGCAGGCGGGCAGTGCGACCAGGGCACCTCCTGCTCCACACAGTTGAGCCATTGCCGCAGAGAACTATCCGCCCAACGATTTGATCCCTGGGCGGCAAAGTCCGCGCCCCTGTGAAGGGCTGCATCCTCCCCGGCTGCATCAAAGGCCTTAAAGCAGAGAATCCGGCTGCTCCAAAGCAGAGGCTTGCCCTCCTGGATACGCAGCACCTGCCAAAGGATCGGCTCACCCTGATAGGAGCCGAATAACACATAGTCGTTTGCTTGAAGCGTGATATTCCGCGCCTTCGCCTTTGAATGGCGCTCAGCGGGCGCAGGGGCGATCAGGGGCTGGATAATAGCTTTTGCGGCTTTGCCGCCGAACAGCAGGAAAAGCATAAGAAAAAGCCCCAAAGCAATATATAAAATTTGTTTCTTTTGCATGATGCCCTCTTTTCTCTCTCGAATCGGCAGGTCAAATATCCTCCTCGCGGAAGTTGAGCGTCAACTCCTCGTGCAGGCCGGTGAGCTTCGTATAGGCGACTCCCGCCGCTTCAAACATCCGCTTGGAGGCGCGCACAGCGACGGAATCCGCATATTTATCGGAGATGTAGATCACTTCTTTGATGCCGCACTGGATGATTGCCTTTGCGCATTCGTTGCAGGGGAAAAGCGCTACATAGATTTTGCAGCCATCGAGCGGCCGACCGGCGTTGTTGAGGATCGCGTTCAATTCCGCATGGCATACATAGGGGTATTTTGTGTTGAAATCATCCCCCTCACGCTCCCAGGGGAACAGGTCGTCGTCGCAACCGAGCGGGAGCCCGTTGTAACCGACGGACATGATCTTGTTCTGCGCGTTGACGATACACGCCCCCACCTGTGTGGAAGGGTCTTTGCTGCGCATGGCGGATAGCAGGGCAATCCCCATAAAGTATTCATCCCAGGAAATATAGTCGCTGCGTTTCGGCATTGCTGTCACGTCCTTTCCAAAATAACCTCTAAACCTTTATGTGTATCGTATCATAGTTTCTTTTCTGAATCAACCGCAAGTGTCGGCGCAATGCGGCTTCAAGCGATAGGCTCTGCGCAAAAAGAGGGATTGGCCCGAAATCGGGTGGTCGGATACAAAGCAAAAATTCATTTTGCTGGATTTGTTATAAAATCCTTGAAATAGGGAAGAGAATCAGATAAAATAAATCCCATTAGAAATGGATATTGGAGTGATGGTCCTCAATGGACAGTAGCAGTATTATCTTGCTGGTTGTTCTGTTATGCTTGATTTTAATGTCCGGCTTCTTTTCCTCAACAGAAACGGCGTTTTCCTGCATTAATAAAATTCGCCTGAAGAACAGAGAGGCGGCGGGCAGCAAGCGCGCGGGGCTGGTGTTGCGCATGGCGGAGGATTACGATAGGCTTCTTTCGACCATCTTGATCGGCAACAATATTGTGAACCTATCCGCTGCTTCGATTGCAACAGTGCTTTTCACCCGGTGGATGGGGGAGAGGGGCGTGCCGGTATCCACCATTGTGCTGACGGTGGTGGTTCTCATTTTCGGCGAGATTTCCCCAAAAAGCCTGGCAAAGGAGAGGCCGGAGCGAATAGCAATGGCGTTCGCCCCGCTGCTGCGCTTTTTCATTATGCTCCTCAAGCCGGTCAATTTCCTCTTTGCCCAATGGAAAAAGCTGCTGCTGCGCCTGTTTCATGGCGGTGACGATCCGGGTATCACGGAGGAAGAGCTGATGACCCTCGTCGGCGAGGCGGAGAATGATGGCGGCATTGATGCGCATGAGGGCAGACTAATCCGCTCCGCGATCGAATTCCACGATCTTAACGCGGAGGATATTCTCACGCCCCGCGTGGATATCGTGGCGGTCGAGGATACGGATAGCCCGGAGGAGATTGCGGCTATCTTTAAAGGAAATCATTTTTCCAGACTACCGGTCTATCATGAAAATTTGGACGATATCCGCGGCGTAATCCACGAAAAGGATTTCTATTCCTATTGCTGGGACGAGGGGCGGCCGGTGGCCGAGATGATGCAGGAAGTGATCTGGGTGCCGGAAAATATGCCGATTTCCCGTCTACTCAATCAGATGCAGCATGCGGCCACTCACATGGCTGTGGTGGTGGATGAATTCGGCGGCACAGCAGGCATTGTAACGCTGGAGGATGTGCTGGAGGAACTGGTGGGCGAAATCTGGGATGAGCACGATGAGGTGAATGAGGAGTTCCGCCTCAATCCGGATGGAAGCTATACGATCGATTGCAGCGCAAATCTGGAGGATATGTTTGATTTGTTTTCCATTGACGAAGAACGCGATTATGTCAGCGTCAGCGGTTGGGTGATGGAAGAGCTGGGGCGGATTCCGGTGGAAGGCGACCGTTTTACGGATGGCCGCCTCCATGTGACAGTAACGAAAACGGACGGCCGGCGCGTGATGGAGATCCGCGTTGTGCAAGAATTGTCCCAGAGAGAGGATAATAGGCAGGAATAAGGGTTTGCGGTATGGTGAGATGCACAAATGACGCTGCTGGAGGGCAAGGGGGATTTGTTGCCTCCGCTGAAAAAACAGCAAAAATTAAAAATTGCTATTTTTTAATTGACAGGCCGCCGTGCGGCGCATATAATAAATAGCATTAGAGCAAAGGCGCTCCGGATGGAATGCTTTTGCTCTTTTTATTTTTTTAGAAAAGGGGCATTGTCATGGGAAAGTATACGAAAGAAGATATCCTCCGCATTGCACAGGAAGAAAACGTGAAGTTTGTCCGCCTTCAGTTTACGGATATTCTTGGCCAACTGAAAAATGTGGCGATTACTGTTAGCCAATTGGAGAAGGCGCTCAATAATGAATGCATGTTTGACGGCTCTTCGATTGAAGGCTTTGTCCGCATTGAGGAGTCTGATATGTATCTTCGCCCGGATTACGATTCCTTCGTGATCTTCCCATGGCGCCCGCAGTTTGGCAAAGTGGCCCGCCTGATTTGTGATGTTTACCGGACGGACGGCACGCCATTTGAGGGCGATCCGCGCTATATCCTGAAACGGGCGATCAAGAAGGCTGCCGATATGGGCTATTCTTTTAACGTTGGCCCGGAATGCGAATTTTTCCTGTTTCATGTGGATGAGGATGGAAAGCCTACCACTAAAACCAATGACGAGGGCGGGTATTTTGACCTTGGTCCAGTGGATCTCGGCGAAAACTGCCGCCGCGATATCTGCTTAGCGCTCGAAGAAATGGGCTTTGAGATCGAGGCCTCTCACCACGAGGTTGCAGAGGGACAGCACGAGATTGATTTTAAATATGATGAGGTTCTGCCCACGGCGGATAATGTGATGACGTTTAAATATGTGGTGAAAACCTATGCGCAGCAGCATGGCTTGCATGCCACGTTTATGCCTAAGCCGATTTTTGGGATCAATGGATCTGGTATGCATACGAATATGTCTTTGTTTAAAGATGGCAAAAACGCATTTTATGATGAAACCGATGTCAACAACCTCAGCGCCACCGCCTATCAGTTTATCGCGGGTATCATGGCACATATCAAGAGCATGACCGCCATCACCAATCCGTTGGTCAATTCCTATAAGCGGTTGGTGCCTGGATATGAGGCTCCGGTTTATATCGCTTGGTCCGCAAAAAATCGTAGCCCATTGATTCGTGTGCCTTCGGCGCGTGGAGCTGGCACGCGCGTGGAACTGCGCAGCGCAGACCCAGCCTGCAATCCGTATCTGGAAATGGCGCTCTGCCTGATGGCGGGCCTCGATGGGATTGAAAAGGGCATGACTCCGCCGCCATCAACAGACTCCAATATTTATCATATGACGGAAGAAGAGCGCAAGGCCGCTGGAATCGAAATGCTTCCGGGCAGCTTGGAAGAGGCTGTCGCGGCGTTTGAAGGCGACGCCTTTATTATGGAAGCTCTGGGCGATCATGTTTATACCAAATACTTGGAAGCTAAAAAGTCCGAATGGGAGGATTACCGCACCAAGGTTTCCCAATGGGAACTGGAAAACTACCTAATTAAATATTAATCCTTATTTAGCAGGCCGGCGGTGCGGTTATGTATCAGGCAAATTAAAATTGTTTTTTAACACGATGGAGGGGATGGCTGTGAAAACAGCTATCCCCGTTTCTGATGGGAATGAGATGCTTTCAGGCAATTGGGAAAAGCCACGCTAGGGCCAGCGCACCTTATTGCCTACAAAGGCCTTAGGACGGCCGGTGTCCTTGCGAAGCTATAAGAAGATTCCTGCAAGCATGGAGCCCGGGAATCCGGCCTGAGCGGACAGTTTTATCGGATAACAGATTGATAAAAGCAAAAAGATTCCCAGAAATATTCACTTGCAGTCCGGATGGCTTTTTTGTAAAATTGAAAAACAATAAGTAATCAGGATTTTCAATCCGTTTAACCTAAAAATTCATTCATGCCAATTTGGAGAGAGGAAGAAAATATTACAATAAAGAAAAAACAAAGATTTGTTTCGTCATTCCGCACAGAATTTAGTCGATTTCTTTGACTGTCAGAATGACGAAAGTGCGTTGACATGTTCATTGAATTTTGGTAAAATAACAAACAAGTATACAGAGATGATCGTGCCTATACTGTTCTTTATCGGCTTCAATTCATATGCGGGTGGGAACCCGCATATGTTTCGATAGTAATAGAATGAGCACTCACTCGAAAAAGGAGGAAGGTACCTTGTTAACAACGACCGACACCAAAACCATGGCGTACATCAATCTGTTCGGCGTTCTCGGCACGCTGGAGAATCTGTGTGCGCTGGATCCCAACGCCGGTGCGCTCCTGACCAACAAAAAGCCTCTTTCGATCGGCTTTGAGGTGAAAGGGGGCCCCGCTGCCACGATCACCTTCAAAAACGGGCGCTGCAGGATGGAGGAAGGCGTTGAAAAATGCGACGTAAAGCTTCCCTTCAGCTCCTGCGAGAAGTTTAACGGCTTGCTTGACGGCACGACGACGCCGATCCCCTCCAAGGGCTTCGCGCATCTGAAGTTCCTGCTTAAGAGCTTTGTGCCGCTGACCGATCTGCTGGCAAAGTATCTGCGCCCGGAGCCAGAGGACATGAAGGATCCGGAATTCCGTGCAATCAGCACACGCCTGACGCTCTATACTGCGGCGGTTGCCATTTCTCAGGTGGCTAACCACGATAAGAGCGGCATTTTCAGCACGGGCTTGATCCCGGATGGGGACATCGCGATGAACGTGAACGGCGATATCGGCGTGACGCTGCGCGTGCGCAATCACCACATGGTTACAATTAAAGACCGCTGCGACAAGCCGCGTGCGGCCATGACCTTTGGCAGCCTTGAAATTGCGGGCCAGCTCCTGCGTGGTGAAGTTAGCGCCATGGGCTGCATCTGTGATGGTTCTATCGCCATGAGCGGTATGGTAAACATGATCGATAACGTCAACCGGATTTTGGACCGTGTGTCCATCTATTTGGCGTAACTCAGGAGGTGACAGGAATGAGCTTTAAAGTAAATACTTATGAAAAAAGCCGCGCTGCTTTTGACCGCGCGCTGAAAGTCATCCCGTCGGGCATTTATGGCCATCAGGGCCCGTCCGAGGGCTGCTATATCCCCAATAACGCTTTCCCGCTGTATTCCTCCCATGCGAAAGGCTCGCATTTCTGGGATGAGGACGGTAACGATTATATCGACTACATGTGCGGTTACGGCCCTAACGTGTTGGGCTACTGTGATGAGGATGTCGATAAGGCGGCGCTCGCACAGCTTAAAAAAGAAAACTGCGTGACGATCCCCTCTTCGATCATGGTTGATTTCGCGGAGCTGTTGGTTGATACGGTCGCTTCCGCTGATTGGGCGTTTTTTGCAAAGAACGGCAACGATGTGACGAGCCTTGCCGTGATGACCGCCCGCGCTGCGACACACCGCAAGAAGATCGTTTTCTTCAACGGCTATTATCACGGCGTTTCTCCCTGGACGCAGAAGCTCGATTATTCGGGCGTGCTGGAGGAAGAGGTCGCCAATAACCTTTATGTTAATTTTAACGATTATCCTGCGCTGGAGAAACTATTCTCCGATTATAAGGGCGAAATCGCCGGCCTGATTGCCCAGCCTTATATGCACGGCAATTTCAACGACAACTTCTTCCCGGACGAGGGCTATTGGCAGAAGGTGCGCAAGCTTTGCGACGACAACGGCGTTGTGCTCATTATTGACGACGTGCGCGCGGGCTTCCGCATGGATCTTGCAGGTTCCGACCATTATTTTGGCTTCAAGGCTGACCTAATTTGCTTCTGCAAGGCGCTGGCCAATGGCTACAACGTGTCCGCCCTGTGCGGCCGTGAATCCCTGAAGGATGTTGTTAGCGGCATCACCTTTACGGGCAGCTACTGGATGAGCGCCGTGCCGTTTGCGGCAGGTATCGCCTGCATCAATAAGATGAAAAAGCTCAACACGCCCAAGCTCTTTGACGAGCTCGGCCGCGAGTTGACGACGGGCCTTGTAAAGGCGGGCCAGGAGCATGGCTTCCACCTGATCGCATCCGGAATGCCCTCCCTGTTCTACCTGCGCATTGCGGATGACGATTCCCTAATGCTCCATCAGGAATGGGTTGCCGATATGGTGCGCCGCGGCATCTTCCTCACCTCTCACCACAACCACTTCATCAACGCGTCCCTGACGCATGAGGATATTAACCATACGATTGAAGTGGCGGAGGAGTGCTTTAAGATCCTGCGCAAGAATCATCCGGAGATCGGCTGATTGATGAGATAATCCGGTTGCTCTTTTCAGGCGGCCGGCTGAATTGCACCTAACCGCGCGGAGCGCGGATGGATAGAAACACGAAATAAAGGAGGAATTTCCACATGCCATTAACAAAGCAGGAGTGGCTTGACCTGGAGGCGAAGGCCAATCAGCTCAGGCACACAGCCTTGGATACCACCCTCATGGCGGGCAGCGGCCATATCGGAGGCAGCCTGAGCTCGATGGATATCCTAACAGTGCTCTATTACAAGTACATGAATATTAAGAAGGATGACCCCACTTGGGCGGACCGCGACCGTTTCATCCTCTCTAAGGGCCATATCGGCATCGGCTATGCCGGCCTTCTCTGCGACTTGGGCTGGAACGATCCGGAGCAGCTCAAAACCTTTAACCTGACGAATTCCAAGATGGGCGTCCATCTGGATTCCAATAAGGTTGTGGGTGTAGACGCCTCCACAGGCTCCCTGGGCCATGGCCTTTCTATCGCAGTCGGCACGGCTCTGGCCGCCCGCGTTCAGAAAAAATCCTACATCACCTATTGCCTGCTGGGCGACGGCGAGTGCGACGAAGGCTCTAACTGGGAAGCAGCTATGTCCGCCGGCCAGTTCAACACCACGAACATGATCGCCTTTGTTGACCGCAACCGCCTGGAGATGGATGGACCGACAGAGGACGAAATGAAGCTCGAGCCCTTTGCGGATAAGTGGACGGCCTTCGGCTTTGACGTGAAGGAAATTGACGGTCATAACTTTAAGGAGCTCTGCGACGCCATCGATTATGCGCTCGCGGCGACCGAAAAGCCCGTGATGATCATCTGCAATACGATCAAGGGCTGCGGCATTGATTTCATGGAGAACGATTTTAAATGGCATTACGGCGCGATTGATCAGGATATGCACGATAAGGCCGCCAAGAGCCTGGATGCCTATTATAAGAAGCGCATAGAGCGCGTTGAGAAGGAGGCGAAGTAACCATGGCAGGAGGACTTGTTTATACAGCAGTCGGCTCTGAAGCGATGGCGACTGCAGAATACTACGGAAAGGCAATGTGCGATCTCGGAAAAGAGCATCCCGAAATTGTCGCTCTGACAGCTGACCTTGCCGGTTCCACGAAGATCGGCGTATTCCGTAAGGAGTTCCCTGAGCGTTTCTTCAACGTCGGCATTGCGGAGCAGAATATGTTCGGTATCGCCGCCGGTATGGCGAAGGCGGGCCTGGTTCCCTTCGTATCCACAATGTCCGCATTTGCAACCATGCGCGTTGCCGATCAGATCCATGCGGATATCTGCTATCAAAATGTTAACGTGAAGATCATCGGCAGCCATGCCGGCACTTCCTTTGGCCAGGCGGGCTCCACCCACCACGCGATCGTGGATATGGGCTGCCTGCTGACCTTCCCGAACATGACCTACCTCTGCCCGGCGGACGGCATGGAAACCGTCAATGCAATCCGCGCCGCATATGAGACGCCCGGCCCGGTCTATATCCGCATCAATCGTGGGTTTGACCGCCTTTTGTATGAGGATACAGAGTATGGCTTTGAGCTCGGCAAGGCGCACACCGTCCATGAGGGCACAGATCTGACCGTTATCGCATGCGGCTCCTGCGTGTATCAGGCGTTGCAGGCGGCCAAGGCGCTGGAGGCCTCCGATGGCCTGAAGATCCGCGTGCTTGATATGCATACGCTCAAGCCCCTTGACGTGGAAGCAGTGCAGAAGGCAATCGTTGATACCCGCCGCATTATCACAGCGGAGGATCACAGCGTGATCAACGGCCTGGGTAGCCAGGTGGCGAGCGTGATTGCCGATTTTGGCAAGGGCTGCGCATTCAAGAAACTGGGCCATCAGGATAAATTCGCGCCGATCGGCCTGCATGAGGATATTATGTCCATGGTTGGCATTGACGCCAACGGCATTATGGATGCAATCCGCGAAGTCATGCATAAGGACTTTGAAGAGGATGATTCCTGGGATGACGAGGTATAAGGTTTGAAGGTTTTTTCAAACCGCGGAAAGGATGATTGTATCAATGGCAATTACGAAAGATGATTTGTATTCCAGCAAAATCTTCCTGAACGCCGCGCTGCCTCTTGCAAAAGTCATCGCCATGGATATCCCGAAGCTGGGCGATAAATTTAAAAAGACGCACGCTGTCATTCAGGTAAGTGCCCTGGATCCGGACAGCCCGGAGGGAAAGGTTGGCACCCACTTCGTCATCAACAGCGGCGAATGGCTTGTTCATGCCGGCCGGTTGACGAGAAACCCTCATATCGAGCTGGAATTCCAGAGCATTCCCGCATTGAATAAGTTCTTTAAAGGCCAGATGGGGCCGGATTGTATTCCAAAATTCCACCTGAAGGTGAAATATGTGCCGGATCTTATCTCCTTTGTAATGGTGCTTCTAAAGATGTCGAAGCTGCTTGGCGCGACAGAGGCTCCGGAGGATGAGGAGACGAAAAAGCTGATGGTCAAGTGCTTCTTCTATCTGGTCACAAGCGGCATCAGCCAGCTCAATAAAGCCGGGCATGAGGAAATCCATCAGTGGGCGCTACAGAGTCCGGATCGTGTTTATGCCATCGGCGTGGACGGCCATCCGGATGTATCTGCATACATCCGCATTAAGGCGGGCAATTCGAAGGCTGGCCGTGGGACCTATAAACGTTCCCTGCCGTTCTTCAACATGCGGTTCCCGACCTATGATGACGCATTGGGGATTCTGCTTGGTACGGCTGATATGCTGGATTCCCTGAAGGCAGGCAAGCTCATTCTGGACGGTGCGCCGGAATTTGCGGGCCAGATCGGCAATTTCATGTTTGCGGTTGCTGATTACGCAAAGGGCTAAGGGCGCGGAGAAATTGGGCGAGCCCGTTTGATACGGGAAAGCTTTGCCTATTCCTCTCAGTCAGGCGGCCCGCCCGTGTGGATTTTTCACGCGGGCGGGCATTCTTTCCATCAGGGCAGAAACAGAGTTATTATTTCTGCCCGCGAGAATCTGCATTGGATCGCGCGCGGCGCGGGATGCATTGTACTACAAGATGAAATTGCGGGAAATGTGATCTGTTTTGCCTGCCTCTGGTTAGAAAGCGGCAGGTAATCGAGCAGGATCCTCCCGCCAGCGGAACGGAGATAGGTTCCAATGGAAAACAGCAGACGAAAAGAAAAACAAAACCCCTTTGAAACAACATCGCCTGCGCGCAGGCAACGCATTTTTGAGGCTGCCATCCATGAATTTGCCACAAAAGGCTTTAACGCTGCCAACATCAACATTATCGCTCGCGCCGCCGGTGTGAGCATCGGCTCCATGTATAGCTACTTTGCCTCTAAAGAGGATTTATTTTTGCAGGTGATGGAGTATTGTCTGCAAAGAATGTATCAGCTTCTCTCAAAGGTAAACCGCGAGCAGGGCGTGGTGGAGACGTTCCGTGAGATGCTGTCGATCGCGCGTGATGCGGCGCGGCAGTATCCAGAGATGAACCAGATTTATCTGGACTGTTCTTCCCAAAGCCTGGTCAGCCTATCCGAACAGCTTTCGCGTGATGCGGAAGCTGTTACGGTAGAGCTATATGCTCAAATTCTCACAGAGGATCAGGAGAAAGGCCGTGTGCGCGAAGATCTCGATATCGCGGCCGCTGCTTTTATGCTCGATAATCTTGTGATGATGTATCAATTTTCCTTTGTGTCGAATTATTATATGGAGCGGAAAAAGCTTTTCCTTGGAGGAATGCTTTCCGATGATGAGGAAGAGGTTATTGATGCGATGGTGGATTTTGTCCGGCGTGCAGTAGAGTAATGGATTTAAAATGAAAAGAATGGGCGCGTTGCATCATACATGCATAAACGCAAAATTAGCGGGACTGTTGCAAAATTATTTCATTTTGCAACAGTCCCTTTTTAAAGTTCGAGAATTTTAAGAAGCTGGGCGTGCAGGGGAGAAACGCCACCGTGCAAATAGGGGCCGGTGAGCAGCCGCGTTAACAGTCCAATCCTTCCTTTTCGGATTTTTCGGCGGATAACATTTCCGCAGTTTACGATGCATTTCCAAGGGGCTTGATCTCTTTACGGTAAATGTAGCGGAAATAGATCAAGCACAGGGCAAGGGAAAACAATTCCGCAAAGGGGAAGGCCCACCAAACTGCGTTCAGCCCGCTGAATCGGGCCAGCAGATAGGCGGTAGGCAGCAAAATCACCAGCTGACGCACCACGGAGACAGAGAGGCTGAGCATACCGTGCCCCAAGGATTGGCACACGGAGAGCATGCAGATGCTGAAGCCTGCAAAAACAAAGCTGAGGCTGATGGTGCGCAGCGCGGGCACGCCGATCTGCTGCATCGTTTCCGAAGCGTTAAAAATAGAAAGCAGCTTGTCCGGAATTAGCATAAAAATCGCAACGCCGATGATCATGATGCACGTTGCATAGAGAATGCTCAGCTTAATGGTTTTCATCATACGATCGGGCTTCCTTGCTCCGTAGTTATAAGAGATGATCGGTACCATGCCGTTATTCAAGCCAAAGATCGGCATAAAAACAAAGCTTTGCAGTTTAAAATAAACGCCAAACACAGCTGTTGCGGTGGAGGTAAAGGAGATTAGAATTTTATTCATACCGAAGGTCATCACAGAGCCGATGGATGCCATGATGATTGACGGAATGCCGACGGAATAGATTTTGCCGATCACCTTAGCGTTAGGCCGGAAGCCCTTCAAGCGGAGTGTAATTTCTTCATTTTTCTTGATATTGAAAAGCAGTGCAAGGATAGATGCCACAATCTGCCCGATTACAGTGGCCAGCGCAGCACCTGCGACGCCAAGCTTTGGAAAACCTAAAAGGCCAAAAATCATGATCGGGTCCAGGATGATGTTGATGATAGCGCCCAGCCCTTGGGTGATCATCGTATAGAATGTGCGCCCAGTCGATTGCAGCAGCCGCTCGAATGTGAATTGCAGGAACATGCCGAAGGAGCATACACAGCAGAGCATCAGGTAAATAGCGCCGTTTTCTACAATTTCCGGGTCGGTCGTTTGCAGCAGGAAAAAAGGTTTAGAAAATAAAACACCGATAACCGCGAAGAGCAAATAGCTGAGCACAGCGAGAAAGATGCCGTTCTCCGCTGTTTTATCGGCAAGGTCAAAATTCTTTTCCCCTAAGCTTTTGGAGAGTAGCGCGTTGATGCCGACGCCTGTGCCGGAGCCGACCGCGATCATGAGGCTCTGAACGGGAAAGGCGAGAGAAACGGCGGTCAGCGCATTTTCACTTAGCTGGGCGACGAACATGCTGTCGACAATATTATAAAGCGCTTGCACCAGCATGGAAACGATCATGGGGAGGGACATCGTAATCAGCAAGCGGTTGATGGGCATGACGCCCATTTTGTTTTCGGCGGGGCGTTGTGCTGTTGTTTCATTCATAGAGAGCCCTCCTGTTTTGAATAAGATCCAGCAGGACGCCTACAGCGCCCTCGATGCCGAGTGAACTGCTGTTCAGTGTGAGATCGTAATCCTGGCATTTTCCCCAATGGCCAGTGGAAAAGTAGTTATAGTAAGCGGCGCGAGCTTTATCGTGCTTGAGCACACAGGCCTGCACTTCGTCCGCTGGGATGCCGTACTCCTCTTTTGCGCGGTGGATCCTGTCAGCTATGGGCGCATGGATAAAAACGCGCAGACAGTTTTTTTGATCACGCAGCACATAATTGGCGCACCTGCCCACGATCACGCAGGGCCCTTCGGCTGCGATGCGCTTGATCACATCAGCTTCCGCGATAAAAACCTGATCAGATACCGGCAAATTCCGGCTGCTGAAGGAGAGGTTATATAAGAAGCTCGAGGTGCGGCGTTGCTCTGCTTCTTGAATGAATTCTTCAGAAAGGCCGGTTTCTTTCGCGGCGATTTCAATGAGTTTTTTATCGAAAAAGGGGATTTGCAGTGTAGCTGCAAGCTCTTTGGCGATTTTACTCCCGCCGGAGCCATATTCCCTTCCGATCGTGATGATATCGGGCATTTAATCTCCTCCTTTGATAAGACGCTGAGGTTTAGTGTAAAAGAGAATTTTTTATCTGTCAAGCGGTATGGCATGAATAAAATGAAGAATATATTGAGAATAAAACAATAAAAAGCGCTTTTGCAGGAGCTTTTATTGGCTTTCGCCCAAAAAAGGTGGTCACACAGCGAAAAAATTCGGCACGGGTATACGAAGAAAAGGCAATGCGAAAAAAGCTCCGCATTGCCTAGCTGCTTTTGTTTTTATGCTGTTTTTTTATCTTTTCTTTTTAGGCGCCAACCGACGGGGCGGCCTTTTCTCTGCGCCGATTTCAATCGCCATATTGGCTAGGCCCCACACCAATAATAGAATCATGATGAGGAGGGAAAGATAGTAAGCCGCGCCGAATCCCACAGATTGGATTTGAACTGCCACATCGGCAATTGAAGGGGCACCCTGTAATAGGGAAAGGATTCCTGCGTTGGCAGCGCCGGTTTCCTGCAATTGAGCGAGTAGCGTGCCGATAGGGATGGAGCCATCTGTCAGCATAGTGGATACCCTATGCATGGGGATCAGCGCACACAGCATGAAAATTGCACCTATGCCAGAGAGGCCGGCTGTGGCGGCATAGCGGCTGCTTAGCAGGGAACAAATTACGAGGATGAGCACAACGGCCAGCGCCAGCGCAAGCAGGATGCACAGCGCGATGATGGCGGGTTTTAATGGCTGCATTGCGTCAAGTGCGAAAAGCTTATCAGTCGGCAGCTGCCCATCGCCGGAAAAAAATATTTCCTTCAGGCTGAGCGCAAGCTCGCTTTCTCCTGCTAAAATCACGGAGTAACGCAGTTTCAGCAGGGGGGCCAGGAAAAACACAGGGAACGCTGCGGCAGCAACCATGGCTGTGAGAACACGGGCGGCATATTTCATGGCGGAGCACGATCCTTTCCAATCTGAAGGTATCAAGGAACAGCGGGTTATTTTTTCTTTTCCCAAGAGGAGTTCAACGCTACCGTGCGGTTGAAAACAGGATGCTCCTGCGTGCTGTCAGGATCAACGCAGAAATAACCCTGGCGCATAAACTGAAAGGTATCGCCTGCCTTTGCATCCCGAAGACTACCCTCCAGGCGGCAGCCAGTCAGAGTGATCAGGGAATCCGGGTTGACGTTTTCTTCAAATGCATCGGTATCCGCCGGGTTTTCGGTGCGGAACAGCCGATCATAAAGCCGAACCTCGGCCTGAATGCTGTCAACTGCACTGACCCAATGGAGCGTGCCCTTAACCTTGCGGCCGTCCGGGGAATTGCCGCCCTTGCTTGCAGGGTCATAGGTGCAGTGCAGGCAAATGATATGGCCGTCGTCATCCGCTTCGTAGCCTGTGCAGGTGACGAAATAAGCGCCCTTTAAGCGGACCTCGTTGCCGGGGAAGAGGCGGAAATATTTTCTCACCGGCTCTGCCATAAAGTCCTCCTGCTCCACATAAATTTCACGCGAGAAGGTAACATGGCGGGTGCCGAGCTCCGGCCTATCAGGATTATTCTCCACTTCGATCGTTTCCGTTTGCCCTTCCGGGTAATTATCGATAATGACCCTCAGCGGGTGCAACACAGCCATGGCGCGCGGGGCGTCCGCATTGAGCCGATCGCGCACGCAGGATTCCAGCAAGCCGTAATCCACCACACTGTAGGCTTTGGAAACGCCGATACGCTCGCAAAAATCGCGGATGGCGGCTGCCGGGTAGCCGCGGCGGCGCATGCCGCTCAGCGTGACCATACGAGGATCGTTCCAGCCGCTGACGAGGCCGTCTTTGACGAGCGCGAGGCATTTGCGTTTACTGGTGACGCAGTAGTTGAGGTTGAGCCGGGCAAATTCAATTTGACGCGGCGGGGTTTCAAAACCCAGCTCCTGTAAAAACCAGTTATACAGCGGGCGGTGGTTTTCGAACTCTAGGGAGCACAGCGAATGGGTCACGCCCTCCTTTGCATCAGAGAGCGGATGTGCGAAATCGTACATTGGATAGACGCACCATTGATCGCCCGTGCGGTGGTGGGAAACGTGCGCAATGCGGTAGATGACCGGATCGCGCATGTTGAGGTTTGGAGAGGCCATGTCGATCTTCGCCCGCAGCACACGCATGCCGTTTTGGAATTCACCAGCGGTCATGCGGCGGAAAAGGTCAAGATTTTCTTCCACAGGCCGGTTGCGATAGGGGCTCTCTCTGCCTGGCTCGGTGAGCGTGCCGCGGTATTCCCGAATTTCCTCTGCTGTTAGGTCGTCCACATAGGCTTTGCCCATCTCGATCAAGCGCATGGCGCATTCATAAATAAAGTCAAAATAATCCGACGCATAGTAGAGGTGCTCCCACTGAAAGCCGAGCCATTTAATATCTTCTAGGATCGCATCGACATACTCCGTATCCTCTTTTGTAGGGTTTGTGTCGTCCAGGCGCAGGTTGCACTTGCCACCGTACTTCAATGCGGTGGCAAAATTGATGCAGATTGCCTTGGCATGGCCGATGTGCAGGTAGCCGTTCGGCTCCGGGGGAAAGCGTGTTTGCACGTGGCTGTAAACGCCCGCCGCTAGATCCTCATCGATAAAATCATGGATGAAGTTGGAGGCAAGCTCCATCTTATTCTCTTCCATTGCTGCAAGCCTCCTCATAGTATTTCAGCGCTGCCTGCAAGCGGGCAAGCACCTTTTCCTCGCCCAGCAGCTGCATAATTGCATGAAGATCGGGCGTGTTGCGCCGCGAGGTCACCGCGATGCGGATCACAGAGGATACATCCCCCACATGGCCCTTGAAGGCCTGCGGGTCTTTTTTATATTCCTTTACGTTCGGTGTATAGCCGAGCGGAGTGCAGAGCTCTTTGATCCTGGCAAACCATGCGTCTTTATCATCTGCGTGGCGGTAAACGGCCAAATAAGCGCGCAGGATTTCCGCAGCGGCCGCAGCCGTCAGGTTTTCGGGCAATGCGTAATCCGGCTGATAGAGCTCATCATAAAAATATGCCACAAAGTGCTTCACTTCAGACCATTTTGCAAGATCCTTACGCGGCTTTGCTACGCCGCGGTCAATGCAAAAGATACCCTTGGCAAAGGCTTCGTCCGCCATGAGCAGCCGGTAGAGCGCTTCATCATATTGCTGCGCCCAGTTTACGGCTCTGTCGTAAACTTCATCCGCCGTCATCAGGGAAATCACGTTTTTGCTCACGTCGTTAAGCTTTTGCAGGTCAAACAGCGCGCCGGATGCGCTCATCTTCTTAAGGTTAAAGGGGAAGTCGGCCTGTGGTGCAGTTTTATTTGCTCGGCGCCAATCCTCAAAATTGGAATTGGCGAGCGTGAGCAGGTATTCGATCACACTTTCCTTCGGATATCCCTGCTCGATATAATAGCTCACGGCCGCTTCTGGGTCTTTTCGTTTGCTGAGTTTGCGTTTGCCGCCGTTTTCCTCTTTCATGATTGGGGCAAAATGCGCGTATTTTGGGGGCTTAAAGCCGCAACATTTGAAAAGCTGGAGGTGGATGGGCAGGGAGGCGATCCATTCATCGCCGCGCACAACATGCGTGGTGCGCATGAGGTGATCATCCACTGCATGGGCAAAGTGGTAGGTTGGGATGCCGTCCGTTTTGAGCAAAACGATATCCTGCGCGTTTTCTGGCATTTCGATCTTGCCCTTGATGAGATCGTCGATGAGGATGCGGCGGCTTTCGTCTCCGGGGGAACGCAGGCGGAGCGTGTAAGGCTTGCCGGCCTCGACAGCCTGCTTTTGCTCACAAAAAGCGAGATTGCGGCAGGCGGCCCATTCGCCATAGTAGCCCTTGTTGACCGCTTGTGCCTCCTGTTGTTCCCGCAGGGCGGTCAATTCCGCCTCCGTGCAGAAACAGGGATAGGCAAGACCCTGGCGGACTAGCTCCTTTGCGAAGCATTGATAAATTTCCCGGCGCTTACTTTGCTGGTAGGGGCCGTATACGCCGCTCTCCGTGCCGAGCCCGGTGATTCCCTCATCCGGCGTAATACCGAAAGCAGCAAGGCCGGTGACGATTGCCGTGACGCCGCCCTCTACCTCGCGCTTTTTATCCGTATCTTCAATGCGCAGGAAGAATACGCCGTTTGTCGCCTTCGCGGTGAGGCGGGCCGTCATGGCGGCAAACAGGCCGCCAATGTGAAGATAGCCTGTCGGGCTTGGAGAAAAACGCGTCACGCGCGCCCCTTCTGGAAGTTGGCGGGCGGGATATTGTTCCTCATACTGTTGCGGCGTCCAAGAAATGTTGGGAAAAAGCAGCTCGGCGAGCCTTTCGTTGTCAGTCAAAGAAGTTCCTCCTTATAAAAACCATCTGTTCCGTACGGATAGAAGCGGGTAAAAATAGCGCCGCCCTTTTGCTGCGGCTCCTACCGGAAGCGGCAAAAAGCACACGATACCAATCTGATTTATTATCGCAGAAAAAGGAAGAAGTATCAATATTTTTGCATGATTTTTCTTTGCAGCACACTCTTTTTAAAAGAAAAATCCCGCACGGCTTGCCATGCGGGAACGAATTCAAGTTACATGCAGCAGGCGGCAGGCGTTCCCGCCAAGAATTGCGTCTGTTTCCTCCGGCAGCAGGCTGAGGCTTTTCACAAAACGGATTTCATGGCCGGTAGCGCTCCAGGGCATGTCGCTGCCCAGCAGAATTTTTTCTGTGCCGTGCGTGCGGATGATTTCCCGCGCCCAATCCGGCGGCATGCGGGAGAAAGAGAAGGCGGTATCAAAATAGAGCGCTTTCCCCGCGAGAAAACGGAGCACATCCTTCCAGCACAAATATCCGCCCATATGGGCGGCCACGACCGGCGCATTCCCAAAGGCAGGAAGGATATAGGCAAGGCGTTCCGGCGTGCAGTGCACCGGATCCGGGTAGCCAATATCCACGCCCGCGTGGAAAACAGTGATTAAGCCGAGCGATGCAATTTTTTCGTAAATCGGCAGCATCCGCTCCTCGTCCACATAAAAATGCTGATAATCCGGATGGAGTTTCACCCCCAGGAGCCCTGCCTCGTGGATTCGCACAAGCTCATCAAGGGCGTCCGGGCTTTCTGGATGGATGCTTCCGAAGGCAAACAGATTGGGAAAGCGGTTGTTGGTTTCAATCGCAAAGTTGTTGACGCTTGCTTGTTGGCGCGGGTTCGTGGCAATATTTAAAACCACGGCGCCGTCCGCTCCGCCGGAAAGGGCTTGTTTCAAAAGGCTTTCTGCTGTGCCTTTGTGGAAGGGGAGCGCGTCACCGGAGCAGTGGGAGAGGCTTGCAAGCGCCTTTTCGGCGATTTTCTCCGGAAAACAGTGGGTGTGAAAATCAATGATGCGGCTCATGAATAACGCTCTTTTCTATGAAAGTGGAGGTGCGGGTTCAGTGCTTGCCAAATTGCTTTTTCATGCGCAGATCCTTCGCCAAAATCGTTTTGCGCAGCCGGAGTGTGCTGGGCGTTACCTCCAGCAGTTCATCATCCTTGATAAACTCCATGCACTGCTCGAGGCTCATTGTCGTCGGCGGGACGAGGCGCAGCGCGTCATCCGAGCCGGCGGCACGGGTGTTGGTCATCTGCTTTTTTTTGCAGACGTTACAGACGATATCTTCGTTTTTAGCGCATTCGCCCACGATCATGCCCTCATATACCGGCACACCCGGGCCGACGAACAGCCGGCCGCGCTCCTGTGTGTTAAACAGGCCGTATCCCGTGGTTTCCCCCGCCTCATGCACGATGATCGAGCCGCGCTCGCGGGTTTGAATTTCGCCCTTATAGGGCTCATAGCCGGCGAATAGTTGGTTCATAATGCCGTTGCCGTTGGTATCCGTCATGAATTCCGAACGGTAGCCGATTAAGCCGCGCGCCGGGATCTTGAATTCTAAGTGGGTAGAGCCGCCGTCACGCGTGCCCATATTTTCTAATTCGCCCTTGCGGGAACCGATCTTCTCCATGACTGGGCCGACATACTGCTCGGGCACTTCCACAATGAGCAATTCCATCGGTTCAAGCTTTTTGCCGTTTTCTTCTTTTAGGATGACCTTCGGGCGGGAAACCTGGAATTCATAACCCTGGCGCCGCATGGTTTCAATCAGAATGGAAAGATGCAGCTCGCCGCGGCCGGAAACTTTGAAGCAGTCGGTCGTTTCCGTTTCCTCCACGCGCATGCTGACGTTTGTTTCCACCTCTTTGAATAGGCGGTCACGAATATTGCGGGAGGTAACGAATTTGCCCTCCTTGCCTGCGAAGGGGCTGTTGTTTACCATAAAGTTCATGGAGATCGTAGGCTCGTCAATTTTCACAAAGGGCAGGGGCTCGATGCATTCCGGATCGCAGGCCGTTTCGCCGATATTCAAATCCGTGATGCCGGATACGGCAACCAGATCGCCGAGCGACGCCTCCGGCACCTCCACGCGGCGCAACCCCTCAAATTGATACAGGCGGGAAACTTTCACGTTTTCCACCGTGCCATCCGTTTTACACAGGGCAACCTGCTGGCCGTGCTGCACCGTGCCGCGTTCTACGCGCCCGATGCCGATGCGGCCTACATAATCATCATAATCGAGGGAGGAGAAACGGATTTGCAGCGGCCCGTTTAAATCGCCCTGCGGGGGCGCAATGTTTTCGAGAATTGAATCAAGCAGCGGGCGCATATCCCCTTCGCGCGCCTCTGCGGAGAGGGAGGCGTAGCCGTCCTTTGCGGAAGCGTAGACAACGGGGAATTCGAGCTGGTCGTCATCTGCGCCGAGTTCAATGAAGAGGTCGAGCACCTCGTCGATCACTTCAAGCGGGCGCGCGCCGGGGCGGTCGACTTTATTGACGACGACGATGGCTTTTTTGTGCAGGTTGAGCGCTTTTTGCAGCACAAACCGTGTTTGTGGCATGCAGCCCTCAAAAGCGTCGACGAGCAGCAGCACGCCGTCAACCATCATCATAATGCGCTCTACCTCGCCGCCGAAATCAGCGTGGCCAGGCGTATCCACAATATTAATTTTTGTATCCTTATAATGGACGGATGTGTTTTTGGAAAGGATGGTGATGCCGCGCTCGCGCTCGAGGTCGTTTGAGTCCATCACGCGCTCCTGTACCTGCTCGTTTTGCCGGAAAATACCGCTCTGACGCAGCAGTTGATCGACCAGCGTTGTTTTGCCGTGGTCAACGTGGGCGATAATTGCTACATTCCGGACGTCGTTTCTCTGATCCAATTTTTTCACCTTCAACATTTTATGGTCGTCTATTGATAAACCAAATTTTATTGTTCAGAAAGGGAACCACTTGACCGAGGAGCACGATTCCCTAATCCTATTTATTCTATCACTTCACAGAGTGCATCGCAACGGGAAAGACGCAGAACATCACAAAATTAAGGCTGAAAAATTGGGCATTGTGTTAGATTGCAGAAAAAGGAAGCGCGTTTTGCAGACTGCACCTGCCTAGGGCTTTTGATGCGGTTGGAACGGCTTTTCGTCGCTCTGCACATTGACGGATATTGCACAGGCGTTTATAATAAACTGATATGGATATCAAGCGAAAACCTGGAGCGGCCTGCCGCCCCGAAAGGATTTTTGAGATATGGATGATTTCTTGAAACGCACTTGGCTGGAGATTGACCTCGACGCCATCCGCGGAAACTACCAAAAAATACGCTCCTTTGTTGCTCCGGAAGCGAAGGTGATGGCCGTTATCAAGGCGGACGCCTACGGCCACGGCGTGGAATATACGGCGCGGGAGATGAGCGGCGCTGGGGTGGATTGGTTTGCCGTATCCAATCTGGAAGAGGCAATCCAGGTGCGCCGAGCCGGGCTCGATAACCCTTTGTTGATACTTGGCTATACGCCGCCGGAATATGCGCAGCAGCTTGCGGTGAATGGAATTTCCCAGGCTGTTTTTGATGAAAATTACGGCCGTCAGCTGGCCGCCTGTGCGCAACGGGATGGCGTGCAGGTGCGCATCCATGTGAAGGTGGACACCGGGATGACTCGGATCGGCTTCCCCTACCGGGATAATGTGGAGGATGCGGGATCCGTGGATGCCATCGAAGCGGTATGTGCTCTGCCGGGGCTTTATCCGGAGGGGCTTTTTACGCACCTGTCCTGTGCGGATGAGGAAGGAGACGCAGAGGTATATACGCGGATTCAATACGATTTATTCCTGGATATAGCAGAGCGCCTCGGCAGAAGAAAGGTTTGTTTTGAGCTGCGCCACTGCTCCAATTCCGCCGCCACCGTGCATTATCCAGAGATGCACCTCGATCTAGTGCGGCCCGGCATCTTGTTCTATGGAATGATGCCGTCGCCTGAGCTGAGCGACCCGCTTTCCCTGCACCCTGCGATGGAGATGAAAACGGTGATCTCCCAGATCAAAGAGGTGCCGGCGGGCGTGCCCGTCAGCTATGGCCGCACCTTTGTGACGCCGCACGCTATGCGGCTGGCGACCGTGCCGGTCGGGTATGCGGACGGATACCCGCGCGCCTTGTCTGGCAATGCGGAAATGCTGCTTAGGGGGGGGCGCGTGCCGGTGGTCGGCCGAATCTGCATGGATCAGTGCATGCTGGATGTGAGCGCTGTTCCTGATGCGTTGGAAGGGGATACCGTAACCGTATTCGGCGGGGAAATCACCGTGGATGAGTTGGCCGCTCGGGCAAATACGATCAATTATGAAATTATCTGCGGAATCAGCAAGCGCGTGCCGCGGGTGTTCCTTCGCGCGGGTAAAGCGGAGTATATGACGGATTACATGAGCTTGCGTTGAAACGCGCAGCGGGCCGGCAGGGCTTCCGCACGGGGGAAGCCTCTTGATATGCCACCTGCGTTCTCCTTGTGTGGAGAACGGCACACGGCGATAAATGCATTACTCTGTTCAGAAAGGAATTGAAAATGGATCAGACAAACGAAACCCGGCTTGGGAGCGCGCCGCTTGGCAAGCTTCTGTTTCAGCTCGGCCTGCCCGGCGTGGCGGCTCAGGTCATCAATGTGCTCTATAATATTGTAGACCGCATCTATATCGGCAACATTCCAGGCATAGGGGATATGGCGCTGACCGGCGTGGGCGTGACCTTGCCGGTCATCATGGTGATTGCCGCTTTCAGCGCCTTTGTCGGCATGGGCGGCGCGCCGCTGGCCTCCATCCGGCTGGGCGCGCGGGATCATGAGGGGGCGGAGCGCATTTTGGGAAGCTGTATTGTTTCGCTGCTCTCCCTCTCTGTCATCCTAATGGCTGTTTTTTTCGCCTTTCAGCGACCGCTTCTGTTTGCCTTTGGCGCAAGTGAAAACGTGATCGGCTATGCGCAGGATTACCTCACAATTTATCTCTTCGGTACGCTGTTCGTTCAGCTTGCATTGGGGTTGAATACCTTTATCAGTGCGCAGGGCAAGGCAAAAACGGCGATGCTTTCTGTTTTGATCGGCGCGGTGCTCAACATTGTGCTCGACCCGCTGTTTATCTTTGTGTTCCATATGGGCGTGCGCGGTGCGGCGCTGGCGACCATTCTTTCGCAGGCGGTGTCCGCGGCGTGGGTGATCAGCTTCCTGCTGGGCAAACGCACGGTAATCCCGGTGCGAAAAAAATACCTCCGCTTCGACTGGAGGATCATTGGCCAAGTAGTGGGCCTGGGTATTTCGCCCTTTATTATGCAGGCGACAGAGAGCCTTGTGACCATCACGCTCAACAGCGGCCTTCAAGCCTATGGAGGGGATCTGTATGTAGGCAGCATGACCATTTTGACGAGTGTACTCCAACTGATCGTTATGCCGATTAATGGGTTCACGCAGGGGGTACAGCCGATCATGAGCTATTGCTACGGCGCAGGGGATCATGCCCGCGTGCGGCAAACCTACCACCGGCTGTTGACGGTTACGCTCTCTTTCTCCGCAGTTGCCTGCTTGCTTGCGATTCTGCTTGCCCATCCGCTGGCCCGCTTGTTCAGCCCGAACCAGGCGCTTATCGACCTGACGGCGCGGATGATGCCGGTATTTTTGGGTGGAATCTGGATCTTTGGCGCGCAGCTTGCCTGCCAGTCCACTTTCCTGGCGCTTGGGCAGGCCAAAATATCCCTCTTTCTTGCACTGCTCAGGAAGGTGATCCTGCTTGTGCCGCTGGCGCTCGTCCTGCCGCGCTTTTTTGGCGTAACGGGGATCTATTTCTCTGAGCCGATAGCGGATTTTGTGGCCTCCTGCACAACGCTTGTAATTTTCCTGACTCGCTATAGAAAGCTGCTTCCCCTACCGAAAAAGGCGCTGGAAGAAGCAAACTGACCTTCTTTAAATTATGAATTCTGTGTATTTCCATCAAGACAGATTTTGTGTATAGTAAGAACAGAAATCGTTGAGGAGGACTGTTCTATGGCAAATACACAAACTGCTGTAAAATCAAAGACCAATAAGCTGCTTTTGCTTGTGCTCAGCGCGCTTTTTGCGGCAATGATTACGGTGATGACCGCATTTTTGTTCCACATCCCGATCGGGGTCAACGGCGGCTATCTCCACTTTGGGGATGCGCTGATTTATTTGGCGGCGAGCATGCTGCCCACGCCATATGCCTGCATCGCTGCGGCGGTGGGCGCGGGGCTTGCGGATATCGTTTCCGGCGCGCCGATCTGGGCGCCGTTTACGCTTGTGATCAAAGCGTGCATCGCGCTGCTTTTTACCGCTAAAAAAGAAAAGCTGCTCAATAAACGCAATGCGCTCGCCCTGCTGGGCGCATGGCCGATCACCTGTGCGGGATACTATATTGCGGAGGCGATCATTACGGGCAACTGGATTGTTCCTGCGGCGGGCATCCCGGCCAATACGATCCAGGCTGCGGGCAGCGCAGTGCTGTTTGTGCTCATTGCGCTCGCGTTAGATAAAATGCGCTTTAAAAGCCGCCTGAAACTGTCCTGAATTCCTTTCAATGCTTCCGGCGGCAGGCGCTTAATGAGATAGAATAAGCTGATCAATCATGAGAGAAGAGGTCTGATGAATTATGCTGGAAGAACTTACGGAACAGGCAAAGCTGGCGGTAGAGCAGGTGCTCGACGCGGCGAAGCTGGAGCGCGGCGGGCTGTTCGTCGTGGGCTGCTCGTCAAGCGAGGTGTGCGGCAGTAAAATTGGAACAAATTCAAGCCTCGAAACGGCGCAGGCTGTTTTTGCCGGCATCTACCCCGTGCTGAAGGAACGGGGGATCTATTTAGCGGCACAGTGCTGCGAGCATCTTAACCGCGCGATTATTATCGAACGGGAAGCAGCGCAGAAATTTGGCTACGAGGAGGTCAATGTTGTGCCCCAGCCGAAGGCGGGCGGCTCGTTTGCAACCACGGCATACGCAACGTTTGCACAGCCTGTGGCAGTGGAAGAGGTGCACGCGGATGCGGGGATGGATATTGGCGGCACACTCATTGGCATGCATCTCAAGCGGGTGGCGGTTCCCGTCCGCATTGCAGTCAAACAAATTGGGGAGGCGAACCTGCTTTGTGCACGGACGAGGCCAAAATTTATCGGCGGCGTGCGGGCACACTATGATGAAAGCAAACTATGAGCCTGCTTATTGGACGAGGGCGCGGTGCAGAGGGATGCACCGCGCCCTTGTATTTTAAAAAAGCATGTGTTATACTCAGTTCTATAATTTTGCGATTTAAAGCGGAGAAGGAGCGGCGGAGGATGGAACAGATGCGCATCGGGATTGTCGGATTGGGGCTGATCGGCGGCTCTATGGCAAAGGCGATCAAGGCATATACAGGGCATACTGTGATCGGCTATGAAATTGACGGCGAAACGCTTTGCCGCGCGCAAGCGGAAGGCACGGTCGATTTTGCGGGAAACGACCAGCTGCTCACAACGCTTGATCTATTGCTGATCGCCCTCTACCCGGGGCAGACGGTGGAATTTGTCCGCACGAAGGCAGATCGGATGCGGCCAGGCTGCATCGTGATCGACCTGTGCGGCGTGAAGGGATATGTGTGTAACCTTCTAGGGCCATTTTGTGCGGAGCGGGGGATCGTTTTGATCGGTGGGCATCCGATGGCCGGGCGGGAATTTTCCGGCTATGGAGCGGCGCAGGCCAAGCTGTTTCAGGGCGCGAGCATGCTGCTCGTGCCGACCGAGGCAGGGAGCATACAGCAGGCGGAAGCGTTCAAACCGTTTTTTCTCTCTCTGGGGTTTGAGAAGATTGTGGTTACAACCGCGGAAAATCACGACCGGATGATCGCCTTTACCTCACAGCTCGCACATGTGGTATCCAACGCCTATGTCAAAAGCCCGGAGGCGGAAAAGCACGATGGCTACAGCGCGGGCAGCTATAAGGATCTGACACGCGTGGCGCGCCTGAACGAGGAGATGTGGTCGGAGCTGTTTCTCTGCAACCGGGAGGCGCTGCTCGGCGAGCTCGACTGTATCGTTGGGCACCTGCTGGAGTATCGGGAGGCGTTGGAAATGAAAGACCGTGAGACGCTCAAACGGCTGTTAAAAGAAGGGAGTGACCGGAAAAAGCGGATCGACCGGGCGGGGGAGTAAAAACCGAATTGGCGGGCTTGGGGCAATCCCTATGCAATCAACTCAACTGTGTTCCAACAAGTGCAGGCCTCTGAAAAGCGGAAGCGGCATGACCTTAGGGCAAATCTGCCCTGTGGCCATGCCGCTTTTAGGTGTGGATAGGCCTGCCCCCCCCAGCGGGCCTCCAAAGAGAATGGGCACGTGTGCAAAGGTGCAAAGGCGATCCTCTTACGCGCTCTTTTTCTTGCGGGCGAAGAGGATCGCGGCGCCGGCTGCTGCGGCCAGTGCAGCGCATGCAGCAAGGGATGGGCCCTCGCCCGTGCCGGGGTTGACGGCGGTTTCCGCCGTGGTGCTCTCAGCGGGCTTCTCCGTAATGGGCTGGGTTGCCGCGGGTTTCGTCGTATCAGGCGCTGTTGTGGTGGGCTTGGTTGTGGCAGGGGCGGTTGTAGGCGCTTTGATGGAAACGCTGGCGTTTTCCGTCTTGACCGTATCCATCAGGTCGGTTTCCGTGCCATCCGGCGTGTAGGCCACAAGCTCCCTCATCTCCAGCTTCAGCGGGATACTGCCGGAATCGTTCAGGATTTTGAAGGTGATCTGCCCGATCGTTGCCTTCTCCTGAAGGGTTCCACTGACCATAAAGGCAATGGAAATCTTGCCGGGCACGGCTTTGCCGTTTTCCTGATAGAGCCCGCCCTCCGCAAGGCCGCCGAACGCGCCGGCCTTGAAGGAGACGAATTCGAGCTTTGCGGGATCGTAGTTGACAATCATGCTGCCGTTGCCGGCGTTGGATTTTTCGCTGATGGTAACGTCTACCGTTACCGTCTGGCCCGGCTGCCCGCTGACGGAGGAGAGCGCTACGGTGACGGGCTCCGCCGCAAAGGCGGCGGGCAAAAGCATGGTGAGAGCGAGCACGGCGCAGAGCAGCGATGCCAGCCGTTTTGAGATTTTTTTCATGGGGTGAACCTTCCTTTCCGTTCGTTTTTAAAATTGATCGAGCTTCGCCGCGACGCGAAGGATTTTGCGCGCGTCGGAGGTATCCGCCTTGCCGTTTTTGTTCACATCGGCGGCAAGTATCTGCTGGGGCGTAAGGGCCTCCAGCTTGGCCGCGCCGCGCAGGGCGAGGCGCGCGTCGGTGGTGTTCACCTTGCCGTCGAGGTTCACATCGCCGAGGGTGAAGCTTTCCGCGCCAATCGGCGCTTTGATCATCACGGGGATATCCATGCCGACGCCGTTGAAGCGATAAGCCCAGATTGAACCGTCGCTGCGGGTCATAACATAGGCATAAGTGTAGCTATCCTCGTTAAAGCCGACATTTCTCTTCTTCCGATATGCTTCGACATCATTTAAAATCGGGGACGGGGTATCCTGCTCTGTCAACCACAGGGTTTTATCAGCATCCAGCGCGGAAGCCTCTTTGGTATTGGTTTCGAAATCGTAGGAATACCCATCTGCTGTCCGGAATCCGTAAATTTGATTCTCAGTCCCTTCCCAGCTGTCAAAGCCCTCGGCGATCTTTTGGCAGTCTGAGGGGTTGTTCTCTCGAATTTTCCACACGGCTCCGGATTCGTCCACCACAAAATAAAAGTAAGCGTAATTCCACCGATCGTACTCCTCATTATAAGAATCTTGAACGGAATCCTCAACGATATCTATCGCTCCGAAATCGGCAATCTGTTCGTTGCTGTAACGGTTCCATGTGGTATTGTCATTTTTTACATAAAACTGATCGTCGATAATTGCCTTGATATTCTGATTCTCTTGATGCCAGCTAAATCCTTCCTCACCGTCTTTCCAACTCCACTCCCAACGCGTTCCATCTGTTTTCAAAAAGGTGCTGCCGGTGTCGGAGATGTCTGCGACGTTATCTGCCACTTTCTCTCGCGCAGGCTCCTCGACACCTTCCTCCCAGCGCCAATTCCAAAGCGTGCCATCCTGCTCCAAAATACTGATCTGATCGACGTATATAGATGTTCCCACGTAAGCATAGTCCTTTGCCTGGTCGGAGAGCTTGATCTCATCCGCCTCGTTTATATAATAAAGCTCCCCGTTGGGATAGAGCGCGGCCACACCGTCATTTCCCCCGCTCAAAATATTCGGGTTTGAATTCGGATAATCCTCACTGGCAATATAGTGCTTCAGGACAGCCCAATCCCCTAATTCCGGAATATTGTTAGAAACCTGCTCCACAGGTGCTGGCGTGTCGAAGCCCTCCGGCTTTGTGCCCTCCGCCGTCGTCACGGCGAGCGCAATCGTGATGCTGCTCAGCAGCATCACGGCCGCCAGGACGAGCGCCAGAAACTTTTTCTTTCTCTTCATGCTTTCAACCTCCAATTGAGTTTTCAATTTATCTCACAGGGGCGGCGTAAATGGTTCCCTCCTTCCCTGCGCGCCGTACCCATATGATTCTGTTATCTGACATCTGACGTCTGAAGACTGTTCAGGTATGCCGCATATTCCTCCGGGAGCTCGAGCTTCGGCTGATCCTGAATTTTCCAGGCGAGCGGGCTGGTGCGTGCCTTCACCGCATCCAGTAAATCAGGGATTTCCAGAAGTCTTTTTGCATATAACGCAGCCCGCACCGCCTCCCCCTGCTTTTGGCAGGTTTCCATCGCCCGGCGCAGGAGCTGAAAATAGTCGAGGTATTCCGTCAGCACGTAGGGCGCGCAATCGAGCGCCTGCCGTTTATATTGCACCATCGTTTCAAAATCGCCCTGCGTGGCGCTGACCAGCGCTTTGCAATCCAACACCAGCGCAATGGATTCGTTACGGCTCAAAATTTTATCCGCGCGTGCTTGGGCCTCCTGCGGCGTCTGCGCCCCGGCGAGCAGGACGAGCTGCGAAGGGGTATAGCCAGGGTAAAGCCGGGCGGCAAGCGCGTCGTTTTTGCGGTAGCCTGCAAACAGGGCGGCGCCCAGATACAAGCAGACGGCTGCCAGCGCACCGGCGGACAAAAAAAGTGCCCTTCGATTCGGTTTTTTCCATTGCCATACGATCTCTTTCCCTTCCTCTGGGTCCATCGTAAGGAAAAGGACAAAAAAGATCGAAAGGAACTGGAGGTCAAAATCCAGCATGGAATGCGCGCAGATGGCGAATAAAAGCATCCGCTGCATGGCTGGCGTTTTCCGCGCCAACAGCCGCCGCAATAACGCAAAGGCGAACAGGAGAGTAGGAATCCATCCAACGTCTACAGCGAACTGCAACAGCTCGTTGTGGACAAATTTTGTGGCGTAAACGCCGGTCTGGAACCCGCCCTGGGCATAATAATAGCCCATGTAGCCCAAGCCAAACGGATGTTTTAAAATCACAGGCAGCACATCCCGATAGTAGAGCAGGCGGCCCATTAGGGTGCTGGATTCCAGCGAAATGGTTAGGAAGCGGCCGATGGTATCTTGATTGCCTGTGATGGCCACAAAAAGGAGCGCTGCCGCAACGCAGGCAGCGAGCAGGAGCATCAACGGGATGCGCAGCCGCTTGCGCGTCAGGCACAGCCAAAGAAAAATAAGAACGGTCAGCACAAAAACCGTGCGGCTGCCCGTTGCCAAAATGCCGAACAGCAGCACCAGAATGCCGGCCAGGCAAAGGAAACGACGCTTTTTTTGAAAGGCGAGCGGGATGATCCCCAGCAGGAGAAAAAGGGCGAAGGAGTTGGAATACTGGAAAAAGCCGCCCAGCCTGCCGGAAGCGTAGAAATAGGGCGTTAGTGCCGGAATCCAGCGCGTGGGGTAGGAAAGAAGCGTCATTGTAATGCCGGAAACAGGAATGGTCAGGAACAGGCGCTCGCGCACTTCCGGCCCAAGCTGCATGAGCAGCAGCCAGAAGAGAGCGGCAGGCAAAAATTTGAAAAAGCCGAGCAGAGCCATGCCGCTGTCCACAGCCCAGAACGGCGTTAGAAGATAGCCGGCCAGCAGCGCTAACAAGGCCGTTAGAAGCATGTTGAAACGAATGGAGAGCTTTTTTTGCCTATCTATTAGATATAGCAAAAGAAGAAGCAAAACAACAGCGCAAATGCAGGCGGCATATTCATAGAAAAGGCCAAAGAAAAACGGCGTAAAAAAGAAAAAGAGCTTGATAATATCCGAATAAATAGTCTCTTTTTTTCGCCGGATCAGGCGAGCCGGCATATCTGTTTCCTCCCCTGATTTTAATAAAGGCATTATAACATGATATATAGCTAATTGCAACAGTTAATATATCCTTTAGATAGTTCTAAGCTATATCGAATAGATATATCCTATCTGAGGGGGTGCGGATATTGGATTTGGTCTCGATTGGAAAACGTATCAAAGCCGAACGGCAAAAAAATGGGCTGACCCAAGAGGCGCTCGCAGAGCGCATTGAGGTCAGCGCGCATTATGTATATGAATTAGAGCGGGGGTTGAAGGCGATGTCCGTCCCGATTCTGATACGGATATCAGAAGTGCTGCACACCTCAACAGATTATCTGCTCTTTGGCGAAGCAAGCGGCCCGCAGGCGATGGATCGTCTGGCAACGCTGACGCGCAATATCAGCCCGGAAAAACGTGATTTGTTGGCGGATATTTTCACGCTGATGCTCCCAATGCTGAAAAATGACTAGCATAAAACAAAAAAACGCCCCCGAAAAAGCTGCCGTGCACAGCCTTTTCGGGGGCGTTTGAAACGAGTCCGCCTTTTCTGTCATACGTTAAACCGGAACAGCACCACGTCGCCATCCTGCATCACATATTCCTTGCCTTCGCTGCGGACGAGGCCCTTCTCTTTTGCCGCGGCCATCGAGCCGTTGGCGATCAGATCCTCATAAGAAATCACCTCAGCGCGGATGAAGCCGCGCTCAAAATCCGAATGGATTTTTCCGGCTGCCTGGGGGGCTTTTGTGCCGCGCTTGATCGTCCAGGCGCGCACCTCCGGCTTACCCGCCGTGAGGTAGGAGATGAGGCCGAGCAGATGATAGGAGCGTTGGATCAGCCGGTCAAGGCCGCTTTTCTCAAGCCCCAAATCAGAAAGAAACAGCTCTTTTTCCTCTTTGGAGAGCGGGGCGATCTCCGCCTCCAGCTCCGCGCAGATGGGCAGCACCTCTGCGCCCTCCTCTGCTGCAATGGCGCACACAGCCTGATAGCGTGCGTTGGCGTCGATTTTGTTTGCAAAATCCTCTTCGCTCATATTGCAGGCGTAAATAACAGGCTTGGTGGTTAAAAGCGCTACCTCGCTTAGAATTGCCCTTTCCTCTTCGCTGCATTCTACGCTGCGGGCGGGCTGGCCTGCCTCCAGGGCTGATTTGACGCGCTTTAAAAACTCCACTTCTTTGGCCAGGCTCTTATCACCCTTCATCGCCTTTGTGCCACGCTCAATGCGGCGGTCGATCATTTCAAGGTCGGAGAAAATCAGTTCCAGGTTGATGGTTTCAATATCGCGCGCGGGGTCAATGCTGCCTTCCACATGGATGATATCGTCATTCTCAAAACAGCGCACCACGTGGATGATTGCATCTACTTCGCGGATGTGGGAGAGGAATTTATTGCCTAACCCTTCGCCTTTGGACGCGCCTTTGACCAGACCCGCAATATCGACGAATTCAATCGTGGCGTGCGTTGTTTTTGCCGGCTCATAGAGCTCTGTGAGCCGATCGAGGCGCTCATCCGGCACATCCACCACGCCGACATTTGGCTCAATGGTGCAAAATGCATAGTTTGCGGACTGCGCGCCCGCGTTGGTGATGGCATTAAACAGGGTGCTTTTGCCGACGTTCGGCAACCCTACGATACCAAGCTTCATGTTATTTCGTCATCCTCTGCTTTTGAAATCGGTCAGAAAATATTATAACGGTTCGCCCCGCTTTTTTCAACTCATGTTTTGGTTGCTTTTTCGGGGCCGGTGGGGTATGATAACGGCAAAACCAACGAATAGAAAGGGGTTGCTGAAACATGGCGGACGATTATAAAGACCTGATCAGCGAAGGCGACGATTTCGACGGGACAATCGTCATGGCGGATGAGGAGGGCAATGAGATCTCTTTCACCTTCCTTGATTTATTGGATTATGAGGGCGAGAGCTATGTTTTGCTGCTGCCGACGCAGGAAGAGCTTGCCAATGAAGTGGTGATTCTTCGAGTGACTGAGGAGGATGGAGAGGAATTCTACGAGGCAGTTGAGGATTTGGAAACAATTGAAGCGGTGTTTTCCATCTTCCAACGGGCCCAGGAGCAAGAGGAAAATTGATTCCTGCTTTTGCTCAGGATGGCGGCGCCGTATCAATTGAGCGTTTGGAGGGTGTTTGATGCTTTATGAAAAGGCGTTCCAAAAGGGGCTTTGGGAGGCGGTGCGTGCGGAGAAAGCGTATGCACCGCTTCTGAGCGCGCTTTTGGAGGATTACCGCGCTGTTTCCAGAGAGGGGCCTGTCAGCGCGGTGCGCTTCAGCGAATATATCATCTATCAGGAAACTGGGAGCCGGAAAAAATATGAGGCCGCCTATTTTGCACGGCGAAAGCGGCTTAATACATATGCCCTTATGGCACTGGTGTATCCGGAAGAGGGGGAGCACCTCCTCCAGCTACAGGATACGGTGTGGGCCATTTGCGATGAATATACCTGGGCGTTACCCGCGCACATTGCGTGGCGAACCGGGCGGGATCCGGGGTGCATTGACCTGTTCAGTGCAGAAACAGGGTTTGCACTGAGCACGATTCGCCATCTCCTGGGCGACCGGCTGCATGAAAAGATGAAAGAGCGGATTGATTGGGAGATCAACAGACGGATCATCCGCCCGTTTTTATATCGGCGCTTTTGGTGGGAGCACAGCAATAACAACTGGGCCGCTGTTTGCGCGGGATCGGTGGGCTGCACCTTTATGCTCAGCCGCCCGCGCCTTTTCTCACTGATTCGCCCACGCATCGCGTTTACCATGCGGCGCTTTCTCAGTGGATTTTCGGCGGATGGGATCTGTGCGGAAGGCGTGGATTATTGGAGCTATGGATTTGGCTTTTTCACGGTTTATGCTCGGCTCTTGCGGGAGTTTACCCATGGCAGGAAGAATTATTTCAAACGCCCGAAGGTCAAGGAAATCGCCGGATTTTATCAGAAGATCAGCTTGGGCGGCGGCGTAACCGTCAGCTTCTCTGACGGCGGGCAGCGCGGCCGCTATTATCCCGGCCTGCTCAACTTCCTGCGGGAGGAGTATCCGGATGCAATTGGCCCGCTGCCGCCTGAATCTGGGATGATTCACGATCATTGCTACCGCTTCTGCCTGGAGCTGGATTGCTTTTTATACAATGGCTTGCAGGATGGGAAGGCAGCCCTTGGGGCGATGACATATTACGCCCCGAAGAGCGCGTGGCTGATCCGCCGCACGACATCCTATGGATTTGCGGCAAAAGGCGGGTCAAACGACGTTTCACACAATCATAATGATATTGGCTCCTTTATCGTTGTAAGCGGGGGAAGGCAGCTGCTCTGTGATCTCGGCCCGGGGGAATATGTGAAGGATTATTTTAATGATCAAAAACGCTATCAGTATTTTTGTACTTCGTCCCGGGGGCACAGTGTGCCGGTCATCAATGGGCAGTTGCAGGGCCACGGCGCGAAATACCGCTCCGTAAGCGCGTGGAAAGACGGCGTGTTTGAAATTGAAATGACACAGGCCTATCGGATACCCGGCATCGAATCCGTCAGAAGAAGCTTCTGCTTTGAAGAGGAAAAAATTTTGCTGACCGATCAACTCTCTGGCAAGGTTATATCGCTGAAGGAGCGGTTTATCACGCAGGTGAAGCCGGTTGTAGAGGGGAACGCCGTCCGAGTGGGTAGCCTTCTCATGCGGCCTATGGGCGAAACAAGCGCGCCGGAAATCGTGCAAGAGCCGTTCCAAAACCACTTTTCGCAGGAAGAAACGGTATACTGCATTGATTTTGATGTGTCAGGCAAGGTTTTTGCCCTAGAGCTTCTGATGAGCGAAAGCGAAGGATAGAACAAAAAATTACATAAAAAAATAGACCATTGAAAAATCAACGGCCCCTCTAAAAACCGTTTGGGAGCTATAAATCGTGGCTCCCAAACGGTTTTTTTAGTTTCTGCGTTTATTCATGCATGATGCGACGCGCCCTTTTCAAGGGGGATAGTCACTGCCACCCCGCCTTCCCCCGACGAATCAGGAGAACGGCCTCGTTGAGCTGGGGCGCGCGCTTGCTGAAAAATTTTCGATACGCTTCACAATAAAAATTAAGGCCGATTTTACCATCCAATCCAACGACACGATCGCGCCTACAGCCGTTGCGGCAGATAAAATGATAAGGGCAGGCGCGGCATTCTTGCGGTATATCCAGAGAGGCCTGGATGAAGGCACGCGCGTTAGAACTGTTGATCATCTCGGTAAAGCTGTTTTGATTTACTGTGCCGAGCTTCCATTCGTCGAGCACATAGAAGTCGCAGGGGTAAACGCTGCCGTCCCCCTCCACAACAAACTGGATTGAGCAGCGCCCGTTCATGTTGCAGGATTCCGGCGGCTGGCCCATGAGAACAGAGATCCAGTTCTCAATATGCCGGATGCTGACATAGCGCCCGGCTTTTAAATCTGCCAGCCAGAGGTCAAAGATGCGAAGCAAAAATGTTTCATATTCATTGCAGGAGAGATGATAGCCCGTCTGGCCACGCTCCTCGCCCAGCGGCTCCAGGCAGGGGATAAATTGTAGATATCGAAAGCCGTTCCGCACGAAAAACCGATAAGTTTTTTCAATCGAGCGCGCGTTTTGCCCGGTGACGACGGAAAGGATGTTATAAGGCGCGCCATGCTTTTCCAACAGACGAGCAGCCCGCATTGTGCGGTTAAAGGTGCCTTTGCCCGCTCGGTCGGTTCGGTTGAAATCATGGATCTGTGCAGGCCCATCCAAGGAAAGCCCCGTCAAGAAGCGGTTATCGTGCAGGAAAGCGGCCCATGCATCATCAATGAGATAGCCGTTGGTCTGGATGCTATTTTGAATAGCCACGCCCGGCTTGCTATATTTCTTTTCCAGCTGAAGGAAGCTACGGTAAAAATCAAGTCCAGCGAGCGTCGGCTCCCCACCCTGAAACAGAAAGGAGCAAGCACCTTCCGCATATTCCATGGCGGTGGAAACCAAAGCCTCGGCCGTCTCTAGGGACATCATACCTGCAAAGCCGTGTGCGCGTTTATCGGCCTCATCTTGATAAAAACAGTAGCGGCAATCCATATTGCAGGCGGATGAGGCTGGCTTGACCAGCACGTTGACAGGTGGCACAGGAAATCCCCCTCTCCCGATTCCAGATAGCGGGTGATTGATTGCTATGACTCCAGCGCCCAAATTTTCCGGTCCCATCGAAAGGGAAGGCAGGATAAGGTCCCAATGACGCCAAGCACCAGAAACAGCAGGGCGGCGCCGGACCCTTTGCCCGATCCGAGCAGCGTTGCCCAGAGGCCACCGGGCGGCTGAGCAGCCATGAAGGGCTCGAAGACCCGATCCACCAGAATCCCGCCGCAGAAGTACCCCACCGGGATGGTGAAAAACTGGAGCGTATTCCGCGCGGAATAGACGCGCCCCTGCATCTCAATGGGAATTTTGGTGCGGAAGAGGACGTCCATATTGGCGTTCATGAATGGAATGCAGATCCACCCGAGGATCGCGCCGAAACACCAGACGGGCGTACTGCGCCCGAAGGCGAGGAAAAAATTCTCCGTGCTCATGGCCAGAAGCAGGGAATTGCAGATGACGCGCACCCGGCTTTTGGGTGGCGGCATGACGGAGACAAGGACGCTTCCAGCCAGTGTCGCAAGGCCTGAAAAGGTGTTGACCAGGGCCAACGCGGATTCGCCCGCGCCCTGCCTGGACAGCATCATGGCAGGCAAAGCGGCATTGAATACGGAAGCGGTAAAATTGATAACGGCGAGAAACAGGATCAGATGCAGAATCCCCAGGTTTGCCTTCAAATATCGAAGCCCTTCCAGCGCGGCGTGCAGCGGAGCTTCTTTGTGGGTATCTTCCCTGGCGGGCTGCGGAATCCGAATGAAAAAGAAAAGCGTGACAAACGCAACAATAAAAGTGCCTAAATCAAACAGAATAACGCCCTGAATGCTGGTATAGGCCAGCAGCGCGGTTGCAAACACCGGCGTGAGGATCGTAATCAGCGAATTGGAAAAAGAGCGCAGGCCGCTGACCTTCTGATAGTGTTTTTGCGGCGTCAGCAGGCTGACCGCCACATCCGAGGCCGGCTGCTGAACGGTATTCATCAGGCCATTCAATGCATTGATGATATAAAGAAACCAGATTTCAAGGCGGCCTGTCTGCAACAGAATGAGCACCGTTAGGGTGCACAGAGCGGCAAAGGTGTCGCTTACCAGCATCGTGGCCTTTTTGTCCCACCGATCGCTCAAAGCGCCCGCGAAGACGCTCAGCAAAACATACGGCGCATATGAGCAGATGGAGAGCAGCGATGTTGTCAGCGCTGATCCCTGCTGCTGGTAGGACCAGACGACCAGCGCGAAGCTCGTCATCGAGCTGCCCAACGCGGAAAAGGATTGTGTCATCCATAGGATGAGAAATGTGTGAAGTTCTTTGAGTGTTGTTTGAATTGATTTCATATTGACCTTGCCCCCTTTTATTTGTTGTCAAATAAAAGTGCAAGGCCCGGCGGGCGGGTGGAGGCAGCTAAAGTTTATTTTGCTCCGTGCAAATTCGCCCGAATCAGACCTTGCACGGAGCGGTATCAATGCAGAATTTCATGGGAAACCATTCTTTCTCAAAATAAATAGACCAGACATAGGGATGTCTTTTCGAAAAAAACGCGCCGGACCCACTCAACATGAGACCGGCGCGCTTTGATGGTCGAGGCGACAGGACTTGAACCTGCGGCATCTTGGTCCCAAACCAAGCACTCTACCAAACTGAGCTACGCCTCGATACAAGTTTTTGATTGGATGCGACGATCATTATACACGGATTTTAAAGATTTGTCAACGGAATATGCGCTGCGCAACCGATGTGCATTGCGGGCGGGTATCCGTCTGTGGTATACTAAGCTGTGTTCCGGTTTGCGGAAAATGTGACGTATATGGTCGGATAATGGAGGGCATTTCCATGCCGAATCAATTAAAGAAAAATGATCGGATTCCTTTAAAAATTACCGGCGTAACCGCCGAAGGGAGCGGTGTTGGGCACGATAATGGCCTGGCCGTGTTTGTGGCGAATGCGGCGCTGGGCGACACCGTCACCGCACATATTATTAAGGTGAAAAAGAATTATGCAGTGGCGCGGATTCATCAGATCGTAACCCCATCTCCGGATCGTGTAAAGCCTGACTGCCTGGTGTTCCAGCAATGCGGGGGCTGCGCTTGGCGGCATATCACATATGAAGCGGAGTGCCGCCTCAAGGAGAAAACGGTGGCGGACGCGCTCTCGCGCATTGGGCATCTTACGATTACGCCCCAGCCGATTCTCGCAGCGGGGGAAACGGATGGCTACCGTAATAAGGCACAGTTTCCTGTTGGCGGATCGGCGCAAGAGCTGAAAATTGGCTTTTTTGCGCCGCGCAGCCACCGGATTGTGGATTGCCGTGCATGCCGGCTCCAGCCGCCGGAGTTTGAAGGCGCCTTGCGGGCTTTCGCCCGCTGGATCGGAGAAAATCAGGTGCCGATTTACAGCGAGGAAACGGGAGAAGGTCTTTTGCGGCATATCTATCTGCGCAAGGCACAGGCGACGGGTGAGGTGATGGCTTGTGCAGTGGTCAACGGCGATAAAATCCCGAAGCCGGAGCTGCTCGCCGGGGAGCTTCTGCGGGAAATGCCGAACCTCAAAAGCCTGGTTTTGAACAGCAATACGGCGCGGACGAACGTTGTGCTGGGCCCCGTGTGCAGAACGCTTTGGGGAGAGGATGGGATCATAGACGAGCTCTGCGGCTTGCGCTTTTTCCTTTCACCCTTATCCTTTTATCAGGTGAACCGCTCTCAGGCGGAGCGGCTCTACCAAAAGGCAGCGGAATATGCCGCGCTGACCGGGGCAGAAACGCTGCTCGACCTCTACTGCGGCACAGGCACGATCGGCCTGACGATGGCGGGCAAGGCCAAACAGGTCATCGGTGTGGAGGCGGTGCCGGAGGCGGTTGAGGATGCCAAGCGCAATGCGGCGCTCAATAGGATCACGAACGTGCGGTTCCTCTGCGGTGATGCGGCGCTGGCGGCGCGTCAGCTTGCCGAAGAGGGCGTGCAGCCGGATGTGATTGTGCTTGACCCGCCGCGTAAGGGCTGCGATGTGCATTTGATTGATACAGTGGTGAACATGGCGCCCCGGCGGGTGGTCTACGTCTCCTGCGACCCGGCAACGCTCGCACGGGATTTGAAGCTGTTTGGGGAAAAGGGGTACGAAACCAGAGAAGCAACGCCGGTAGATCTGTTTCCGAGGACAGGACATGTGGAGACGGTTGCCTTGCTTTCCAGGGGCTAAAGCGACGATATTAAGCCGCATCAGAAACATTTTTGCAGAAGGTGGGCTCCGGCAAGATGCAACTGTTGCAAAATTTGCAACAACTTCGACAGACGAAATAACCAATCAGGATGTGTATTATAATTCGGCTGGGATTATTTCTGCCGGCTACCGTGTGAAATCTTTGTGGGGCACAAGGCTCTGTATTTGAGCAAGCGCCTGGATTGAGGGCGCTGAAATCATTGAGAAGAACGAAGTACTATACCTGCACAGGAGTTGCCACTTTGATTCAAAAAAGTGTAACATAGCGAGGTGCATGTCATGGATCCCGTGTCTGAACTGAAAATCATCGCCCGCATCCGCAGCGATTTCCCTTCCAAATTCGGCATCCCACGCCAGAGCGGGCTGGTGGAGGAGCTAAAGGCTGAACTTGTTTTTGAGCCGGAATACCGCAATCCGGAAGCGCTGCGGGGGATAGAGGGCTTTTCGCATATCTGGCTCATCTGGCTGTTTTCTGAAGCAGTGCGGGCGAGCTGGTCGCCCACCGTGCGTCCCCCTCGCCTGGGCGGGAATACGCGCATGGGCGTGTTTGCAACCCGCTCCCCGTTCCGCCCAAACCCAATTGGGCTCTCTGCCGTCCGGCTGGACGGTATCCGGCGGGATGAAACGCTAGGGCAGGTGCTGCTGGTTTCGGGCGCGGACTTGATGGATGGTACGCCGATTCTGGATATCAAACCCTATCTCCCCTTTGCAGATAGCTATCCACAGGCCAGCGGCGGGTTTGCCGGGCAAAAAATAGACGGGCCCCTCAAAGTGGAAGTTTCGCAACCACTGTTGGCGCAAGTGCCAAAGGAGCACAGACAGGCGCTGCTGGGTGTGTTGGCGCAGGATCCGCGGCCGTCGTATCATACCGATCCCCAGAGAGTTTACGGCATGGAATTTGCCGGGCTCGAGGTGAGATTCAGCGTGCAGAATGATGTATTGACTGTGTTGACGATAAAACCGAATGAAAAGAAGGGGCTTTTCGGCTCCATGAGGCAAGAGAGGGTTTGAAAATGGGAGACAAGCAGATCAAAGGGAATCGAAACGGAACGTTCAGCTCCTCGCTGGGCTTTGTGATTGCCTGCGTCGGCTCGGCAGTCGGGCTCGGGAATATCTGGATGTTTCCCTATCGAGTCGGGCAGTACGGAGGTGCGGCGTTTTTAATTCCCTATCTTCTGTTTACGTTCCTGTTCGGCTGGGTGGGGCTTTCGGGCGAGTTTGCAATCGGCCGGCTGGCCCGCACGGGGACGATTGGCTCTTACGAATACTGCTTCGCGCGCAGGGGGAGAAAGAAGCTCGGCGCGGCTCTGAGCTGGATTCCGCTGCTTGGGTCGCTTGGCATTGCCATCGGCTACGCGGTGATCCTCGGTTGGGTGCTGCGCAGCCTGGCAGGCTCCGTTACGGGCGAGCTGCTCACTGCGGACGTGGAAGCCTTTTTTCACCAGGCTTCGGGCAGCTTCGGAAGCGTGCCCTGGCATGTGGCGATCGTTGTGCTGGTGGGCCTTGTGCTGATGTTCGGCGTAACGAAGGGGATCGAAAAGGTGAGCAAGGTGCTTATGCCGCTGTTTTTTGGGCTGTTCCTGATCTTGGCGGTGTGGGTCGCATTCCTGCCTGGCGCGGCAGAGGGCTACAAATTCCTCTTTGTTCCGGAATGGAGGGCGCTGCTGCGGGTGGATACCTGGGTGATGGCGATGGGGCAAGCGTTTTTCTCTCTCTCAATCACCGGCTCCGGCATGATCGTCTACGGGGCGTATTTGGGGAAAGAGGCGGATATCCCGCGGGCCTCCCTGCGCACGGCATTGTTCGACACACTTGCGGCGCTGCTTTCCGGCCTTGCGATTATGCCCGCCGTATTCGCCTATGGCGTGGATGTCACCCGTGGGCCGTCGCTGATGTTCATCGCGCTGCCGACGGTGTTCCAAAGGATGCCGTTCGGCAGGGCTTTTGCCGTGTTCTTTTTTATTTCGGTGGCATTCGCGGGGATTACCTCGCTGATCAATATGTTTGAGGCCGTCACGGAAAGCTGGCAGAGCCATTTCGGCCTTGGGCGGAAAACGGCGGTGCTCATCTGCTCTGCGATCACGCTCGCAGCCGGACTCTTTTTGGAGGCGGAGCCGCGTGTGGGCAGTTGGCTTGATTTCATCACGATTGTGGTGGTGCCTATCGGGGCAGTTCTGGGCGCGGTTTCGATCTATTATGTGCTGGGTTGGGATAACATTCGTAGGGAGCTGGATGCGGGGCGGAAAAAGCCGGTTTCGCGGGCCTTTGGGCAAACGGCGAAGCTTGTCTACGTGCCGCTGACCGTCTTGATTTTAATCCTGGGGTTTATCTATAAAGGCATTGGCTAAAAAAGGAACAGGAAAGGGGATGGGGCTATGGGCCCGCTTGATCTTTTGTGTGATGGGATGATTGCCTATTATGAGGGCGACCCCCAACGCATTCAGCATTTTCTCAAGGTGCACAGCCTTGCGCGGCTGATTGCCGTATCGGAAGGGATCGACGCGCACACGCGTTTTATCGTGGAGGCGGCGGCCTATGCGCATGATGTTGGCCTCCAACCTGCACAGGCGAAAGCAATGCTGGAAGAGCTCTATTTTCCACAGGACGTGATTGACCGCGTGGCTTTTCTTGTCGGAAGTCATCAGACGGATACCGGGATTGACGGGGTGGATTTCCAGATTCTTATGGAGGCAGATTGCCTTGTGAACCTCTGTGAGGAAGGGGCAAGTGAAAGCGCTGTGTGGAGCGCTGCCCGCAGAATTTTTCGCACGGAATCCGGCAAGCGATTGTGCAGGTTGATGTTTGGCAGGAAGAACGATTGATGGAATACGGGAAGGGGTATTTTGATGCGTCTATTATTCAAACAGCGTTTTCTCTCTTGGTTTGACAGCTTCGATATCTACGATGAGGCGGGCAACACCGTATTCACTGTGGAGGGCCGTTTGGCTTGGGGCCATAAGCTGGAGATTATGGATATGGCGGGGAACCACATCGGCACCGTGCGTGAGGAGGTGCTGACCTTCCTGCCACGGTTTGCGCTGTATCTTGGGGATCAGTACATGGGGCAGATCAAAAAGGAGTTCACCTTTTTCAAGCCCCGCTTTACGCTTGACTGCGGCGGCTGGCAGGTAGAGGGCGACTGGCTTGAGTGGGATTATCGCGTGACCGACCATGCCGGCCGGCTGGTGATGACGGCGCAGAAGGAGCTGCTGCGCTGGACGGATACCTACACCATTGATATCGCGCAGCCGGAGGATGTGCTTTTGTGCCTGATGATCGTGCTGGCCATTGATGCGGCAAAATGCTCGAGCGGGAATTAACGGAGGGAATGAGATGATCCGAGCGGTTGTTTTTGATATGGACGGCCTGATGTTTGACACAGAGCGGCTCTGTGCTCTTGCCTGGGATGAGGCGGGGCGGCAGCTCGGCATCGGCCCGGCGGGTTACATGAACCGGAAAACGCTGGGGCTTGCCCTGCCCATGGCGCGCAAGGTCTGGCGGGAGACCTTTGGGGAAAAGGTCGATTTTGATCAGCTCGACCGCCTGACCCGCGCTTTTTTTGACCGTTATTATGCGAAACACGGCGTGCCAGTCAAGCCCGGGCTGCACGAACTGCTTGCATACTTAAAGGAAAGGCATTATAAAACAGCGGTTGCCTCCTCAACCCGGGAGAATGAGGTGAAACGCTGCTTAGAAAGCGCGGGCGTAGAAGCCTGTTTTGACGCGGTGATCGGCGGGGACCGGCTCCGCGCCTCCAAGCCCGCGCCGGATATCTACCTTATGGCCTGCGCGGAGTTGGGGGAGCGTCCGGAGGACTGCATGGCGCTGGAGGATTCACGCAACGGCATCCTTTCCGCCAGCCGTGCAGGGCTAAAAGCAGTGATGATCCCTGACCAGTGGCAGCCGGACGCGGCGACGCAGGCGCTACTGTATGCGCAGTGCGAACGGCTCGATGAGGTGATCGCACTTTTGAGGGAGGAACGGGCCATATGAAAACACTCTATGTTTCCGATCTGGATGGGACGCTTCTAAACCAGGAGGCACGGTTGAGTGCATATACGGCGGAAACGCTCAACCTCCTGATCGAAGAAGGCCTCCCCTTCACCTATGCAACGGCGCGCAGCGTGCACTCCGCCCGTATTGTGGCGGCGGGGCTGCAAACGAGGCTTCCGGTTATCACCTACAACGGCGTATTTTTGCAGGATGCGCAAACGGGGAAAGTTCTTTCCCGCACTGTTTTTTCACCGGAGGAGGTCGAAAACCTGGCCGGGTATCTATCGCGTCATCCGGTGAGCGCCCTTGCGTATGCGCTGTTGGATGGCGAGGAGCGCGTTTCGTGGCTGCCGGAGCGGGAGAACGAGGGCGTGCGGTATTATCTCAGCTGCCGGAAAGGGGACAAGCGCTTCCGCGCGGTGAGTGCGGAACCGGCGCTTTATCAGGGCGAGGTGTTTTACATCACCTGTATCGGGGAGCAGGATGCGCTTTCGCCGCTTTACAATGCGGTGCGGGGAGACACGCGCTTTTCTGTAACGTTCCAGCAGGAGCTTTACCGGGAGGAATACTGGCTGGAGATCATGCCGGCAAGGGCTACCAAGGCGCATGGCATCCGCAAGCTTTGCGCGCTGCTGGGGTTTGACCGAGTGGTGTCCTTCGGCGACGCGATCAACGATCTTAGGATGTTCGAATGCTCAGATGAATGTTATGCGGTGGAAAACGCCGTGCCGGAATTAAAAGCGGCCGCAACCGGGGTGATCAAAAGCAATGAAGCGGACGGCGTGGCGCAATGGCTGGCGGGAAATTGGAGAGCCCAAAAGTAGGAGAGGCAGCTGAGAGATGGGATTATATCAGCTTCGGGAAATCGGAAGGGAAGCCCTCCCGGCCTGTGAGCGTGCGATCCGGGAGGGGGTTGGAACAGTCGCAAAGTCGTTGAGGAATTCGGACTGACGGCGGAGAACTGCCCCTCCAACGGCGCATTTGTGACGTTGCCTAAGTGGCACGCCTTTTTCAGTTGAAGGAATCATTTGACCAAAAAGCGAGCAAAGACATTTATCAATTTTTGCTGAGAGGAGCAAACGTATGATTTTATCCGGCAGGGCGATCCAAAAACACATCGGCTCTGATATCATCATCGAGCCGTATGACCCAAAGCGCGTTAACCCCAACAGCTATAACCTTTCGCTGCATAACGAGCTGTTGGTGTATACCGGCAATACGCTGGATATGAAACAGGCCAACCCCACTGAGTGCATCGTCATACCGGAGGAAGGGCTTGTGCTCGAGCCGAACCGGCTGTATCTCGGCCGCACGAACGAATATACCAAAACAGAGCGCTATGTACCCATGCTGGAGGGGCGCTCCTCCACGGGACGACTGGGCCTGTTTATCCACGTGACGGCCGGGTTCGGAGATATCGGCTTTGCGGGCTATTGGACGCTGGAGATTTTCTGCATCCAGCCGGTGCGTATTTACCCGGATGTGGAGATCTGCCAGATTTATTACCACGATATCGGCGGGGATTTCGACCTGTATGCAAGCGGGAAATACCAGAACAATACGGGCATTCAGCCGAGCCTGATGTACCGGGATTTTGAAAAGGATGAATGATGAGATGAAAATCGTTGCGGCAACAGATCACACGAAACGCTCCGCCGCTGCTGGCCTGGCGTTAAAGCTTTGGCCGGAGCATACAAGAAGCGAGATGGAAGCTGATTTGAAGGAGCATTGTCAGGCGGGTGGCGTCGTTTTTTTAGCGCAGGAAGAGAACAGCTTGATCGGGTTCGCTCAGTGCGGCCTGCGGCACGACTATGTGGAGGGGGCGTACACCAGCCCGGTCGGCTATCTGGAGGGCATCTATGTGGAACCTGCGTTTCGGCGGTGTGGCGTGGCGGCGGAGCTGGTGCGCGCCTGTGAAGCCTGGGCGCGGGCGCGGGGCTGCTCGGAATTCGCGAGCGACACAGAGGCGGAAAATGTGAGGAGCATCCATTTTCACTTAAGCGTAGGGTTTCAGGAAGCAAATCGTGTGGTCTGTTTTTTGAAGAGGCTGGATGAAAAGAAGAATGAAGTAGGATAAAAAAGGAATTATCCAGATAAAAAGAATTCTAGCGATAAAATCGCCGTTTTTCAGCATAGATTGCTGGGGGACGGCGGTTTTTTTTGAAATGTCTGCGGCGTTTCAACCGATACAACTTAAAAAGAATGCATAAAAAGTAAAGTGGTCTGTAAATATTCTCACCCAAACGCCTTGATTTTTATGAGCAATATTGATATAGTTGAATCATTGTACGAAAGAGAGGAGAAAATTTGCAAATTTATGTTCAAAATATCCGGTTTTTTTGACGAGGTCAGCCCGAAGCTCGAGGAGCAGCTTGCAGCAATGCAAACGCTGGGGATGCGTTACCTGTGCCCGCGCAATGTCAATGGTAAAAATATTGCGCAATATTCTTTGCAGTCATTTCGGCAGGATGTGAAACCGGCCTTGCTCAAGCAGGGCGTCCAGCTCTCTTCCATCGGCTCTCCGATCGGGAAAATCGACTTGACGGACGAAAAAGCCTATCAGGCACAGCTGAAACAGCTGAGGGAGCTGCTTGCAATCGCGCAGGAGATGGAATGCGCATATATCCGCGTGTTCTCCTTTTTTACCGCAAAGGCTGCGGGGGAGGATCGTCTGCTGGAGCGCGTGGCGGAAAAGGTGAACGGCTTCCTGAAGCTGGCGGAGGGCAGCGGCGTCACCCTGATCCATGAGAATGAAAAGAGGATTTACGGGGATACCCCGGAGAAAGCCCTCGCGCTTTATAACACCCTGAACCATCCGGGGTTCGCTCTGTGCTATGACGCTTCCAACTACATCCAGTGCGGCGTGGATTCGTGGGAAGCGCACCGGCAGACCAAACGGTATACCGTCTATTACCATATGAAGGATTGCGCGGAGGGGATCGAGGTTCCATTGGGAACAGGGGAGGGGCGGATTCCGGAGCTGTTAGCGGATCTGAATGCCTCCGGCTATGGCGGCTTCTTGACGCTGGAGCCACACACGCTGCAATATGCGCTGCTGAAAAGGGCGTTCCGCCTGCTCCCCTTTGCCACCAACACCAGAAGGGGGCGTGTGTTCCGGCAAATTGACCGGGAGATGGGCGTTAAGGGATTGCAACCTGTCAGCAGGGCGCAGGTTTTTGCGTGGCAGCATCAAAATTTGGTATCCATGCTTGAGGAGATCGGAGGGCAATATGAATAAGGTCAGATATGGAATTGTCGGGATCGGCAAAATGGGCGGCACGCATGCAAAGAAGCTCAAACAGGGGCTGGATCAGAACGGGGAACTGGCCGCCGTGTGCGATCTTTCGGAGGAACGGCTCGCGTGGGCGGAGCAGGCGCTGCCCGGCGTGCGGCGCTTCGCGGATTACCGGGAGCTGCTCGCATGCGGGGAGGTGGATGCGGTCGTCGTCGCAACGCCGCACTACGACCATCCGGGCATTGCCATGGAGGCGCTGGAGGCAGGGAAGCATGTGCTCATTGAAAAGCCGGCCGGTGTTTATACAAGCGCTGTGCGGGCGCTCAACGAGCTTGCGCGGCAAAAACAGGGGCAGGTATTCGGGATTATGTACAACCAGCGCACCAACCCGCTTTACCGGGAGGCGAAACGAATCATTGACAGCGGCGGACTGGGCGAGCTTAAGCGGATCAATTGGGTGATCACCAACTGGTACCGCCCACAGGCCTATTATGATCAGGGCGGCTGGCGCGGCACGTGGAGCGGCGAGGGCGGCGGCGTATTGATCAACCAGTGCCCGCATCAGCTTGACCTGTTCCAGTGGCTGGGCGGAATGCCGATAAAGGTCCGCGGTTATGCCAAAACGGGCATGCATCGCAGAATCAACGTGGAAAACGACGTTACGTTTTATACGGAATATGAAAACGGCGCGAGCGGCGTTTTCGTCACCTCCACACACGACTATCCGGGCACAAACCGACTGGAGATTTCCGGCGACGGCGGCCGAATTGTTATTGAACAAAATTTATTAAAGGAAAAGATGACGTTTTGTAAGCTGAAGGTATTGGAAAGTGATTTTAATAGGCAGAATAAGAAATTTATGCCTCAGATCCCACATACTGTCGTACGGAAAACAACAGGGAGCCTTACCAATGCGGTCCGTTTGGGGCTGATTGGGCAGCATATGAACATCTTCCGTAATTTCAGCCGCGCGGTGTTGCATGGGGAGCCGCTGATCGCGCCGGGCGCGGAGGGCATCCGCGGCCTCGCGCTGTCAAACGCGGTCTATCTATCCAGCTGGCTGGATCAGGAGATCACCCTCCCGCTGGATGAGGCGCTGTTTGCGTCAGAACTGGAGAAACGGGCCGCTGCGGAGCGGGCGACACGGGCATAAGGCTGCCGCGCCAAACCGTATCAGTTTTTGTTCGAAAGAAGGAGGAGGGTCAAAACGATGAACCGGTTAACCACCGCCGCTCCGGCGAGCAAAGCGGATCGCCCTTTCGGCATGCGCGATAAGATCGGGTATGCGCTGGGCGATTTTGGCTGCCAGATGAGCTTTGCGCTCATCACCGCATATCTGGCCGACTTTTATACGCAGTATATCGGATTAACCGAGGCAACCTGGGCAATCATCATCATTTTCCTGAAAATATGGGATGCGGTCAACGACCCGATTATGGGCGGGATTATGGACAGCAGGCGCATCAGCGCAAAAAGCAAGTATAAACCGTGGATTCGCATCGGCTCCTTTGGGCTGATCGTCTCCGGCGCGCTGGCATTCCTGCCGATCCCGCACGCATCGTATGCCATGCGTGTGATTGTATGCGTGGTTACCTACCTCGCGTGGGATATTTTCTATACACTGGTCAATGTGCCGTATGGCACGCTGAATTCCGCGATCTCCGCAGACCCTAACGAACGCACGCAGCTTTCCACCTACCGAAGCATCGGCGCTGGCGCCGGGGGTCTGGTGACGCTGCTGCTTCCATTTTTTGTATATGAGAACAATACTCTCATCGGGGAGCGCTTTGTCTGGATCGGGCTTATCATGGGGGCAGTTGCATTTGTTGCATATCATTTTTGCCTGAAAATGACGACCGAGCGCTTCCAGGTAGAGCAGCCCGCGGTGACCTACCATTATTTCAGGACGCTCAAACGGATTTTGAAAAACCGCCCGTTGCTTGCTCTGTGCATTGCATCTTTTGCCCTGCTCGTTTTTTATACCTCGAATGTGCAGACCACAAAATGGGTCTATCAGATTTATTTTCAAAACACGCAGCTGCTCACCGTCGCCAACCTGATCGGATCCATTTCCTCTGTGGTGATGATCCCCTTCGTCGGAAAAATCGTCCGCAGGTTTGGCAAAAAGCTGGCGGTGTCGGTTCCGCTGCTCATTAGTATCGTTTTCGGCTCCGTGTTTTTGTTTATCCCAATGCCCCGCAATGGGATGCTCGGACCCGCGCTATATATGGTATGTCTGATTGTGCTCCAATTCGGCGGGGCGCTCTTCCAACTGGTTTGTTGGGCCATGGTAGCGGATTGCACCGATTACCAGCAGCTCCAAACCGGCTACCGGGAAGAAGGGTCTGTTTACGCATTTTACTCCCTGTTTCGGAAGCTTGCGCAGGGGGTGGGAGCCTCTTTGATCATTCTTTCTATGACATGGGTCGGATATGAGGCGAAGCTGGGCGCAAACCAGCTCCCGGGTGTGGGGGAGCGGATGAAAAACATGGCGATCCTTTTGATGCTGCTGGGAGCCGTGATCATGGCGGTCGCCCTGCTGCTAGTCTATAACATTGACAAACAAAAGGAGCATGCCATGAAGGCTGCGCTCGGCGGCGAGCCGGAAGGGCTGGATATCGCTCAGGCGTTGCAAGTTAACGGAGACTGATCTGCAAGCTAATAAAGAAGAAAACGCCTCCTGTCCCCACAATCTGGAGCGGTGCACCAATCTGCGGGCAGGAGGCGTTTCTTTCTCCATGCGGCGGGCTTTATGCCGCAATGAAATCCAGAATTTTCATATGGTCAAGATAGAAATTACGCAGCCAGTCGGCGTCCCCGCTGAGCAGGCCGCCCATAAAGGCCATGTGGTCGCGGCCTTCCACAACGGGCATCACGTTCCATATGCCGGGCTGGATACTGCCGCTATCGTAATTCATGCCGGGCTCCGAAAGTGGGCGCAGAGCGGAGATGGTGTTGACAAGCCCGTCGTTTTGCCGCCATTCGGCGTTGATCTCCAAGCCGAATGAGGTGGTATAGGGCTCCGCCTTCCGGCCGATCAGGAAAGATGGGGCCTTGAATATCGTCTCCATCGAGGAAATGGGCACCCAGTTGCCTTTGCCGTCCGCTTGCGTTGCGCAGGCGGCATAGGAGAAATAATAGATGCCTGGCTGCGCTTTGATCTGGCAATTGAGGTCATATGCGCCGCGCAGCGAGAGGTCGTAGCCGGCATGATCGCGGCTGGAGGTGAAATTCAGCATTTCGGACAGCCGGGCGACGTTGAAGGCATAGGAGCCGGGCAAGGTGGTGAGCCCAAACTGGCTCAGCTGAAAGTCATACATCCCGTTGACAACGGGCAGGTTGCCGATTGCTCCCGCCAGCGTTGTAAGCGGCAGGTAGATGGCGCCGGTCGCGTCATCCTCCCGCATGGCGCCATCCATGGTGGTGCCGTTATGAGGCGCGGCCAGCGTGGTCACGCTGTAAATCCAGCTGTCCATTCCTCCACGGAAGAAGGGAGAAACATCCGTTGGGGAGGCATCGATTTCCTCCTGAATGCCTTCACATGCGATCTGTGTGAAAAGCCGCACCGTAGCTCCGCCAAAGCTGTGGCCAAAGAGGTGAATTCTTTTCTCCGGCCCCCAGCCGGAGAAAAGAGGCTGTGCATATGTTTTGCCATAGCGGTCGTGATTATGAGCAGCAGAGTGCGCTGCGCCGTAATCCACCGTTGTTCCCGTCAGCTGTGCATAAAGCTCACAGGCACGGTCCCATGCGCTGGAAATCGGCCCAACGGAAGCCGCATAGCAGTCATAGCCTTCCGATTCCAGGTAGGCTAGTAAGCTGCCGGTCGTCATGCCCCAGTATGGGGCAACCTCATTGACCGTGTCGTAATTACCCCAGCCGCCCAGACCGTGGACGAATACACAGGGCGTGTCTGTCTGCGGCTGTGGAGTTCCCTTTGCGGGAAACCCGAACAGTGCCAGAAGCAGTTGTATGATGGTGAGCAGTGCCGCTGAAATTTGCTGTAACATGCAAATCCCTCCCCTTTCTTCGTAAATTCTTGTTTTGAATCATATCGGAATTCTGATATGATATAAAAGTATAGCATAAAAGGAAAACTTTTCAAGCGATTTGTTGAATATTCAATCAACAATAATATAAAGGGGAGAGATCAGATGAGGGATGCGCAGCAGCAGGCAGCAGATTTTGCGCGGGAACATGGCCTTTCGCTTTCCGCGCAGGGGAGGTTTATCGATCTCGTTTCGGAAATTGGTGAATTGGGAAAGGAAATACTGAAGGCAACCGGCTATGAGACGGAGCCATTTACCAACCATAAGGAGATTACGCAGGAGATGGGCGACTGCCTGTTTTCTATCCTGTGTCTGTGCAGCTGCCTGGGGCTGGATGCACAGGATGCGTTGGAACTGGCGCTGCAAAAATATGAGGAGCGGTTTGTAGAAAAAGGTCATGTCGGCTCCGGAAAAACGATTTAAGAACGGGAAGCGATGATAAATGGAACTTGAAATCAGAGAATATTGTGAGGCGGATCTACCTGGGATGGCCGAGATTTGGAATGCGATTGTGGAGCAAGGCGACAGCTTCCCACAGGAGGAGCGGATGGCGCTTAACCGGGCGCGCGCCTTTTTTCAGCAGCAGACGTTTTCAGGCGTGGCTGTGGATGAAACCGGGGCGCTGCAAGGGCTTTATATTCTGCACCCCAACAACGTGGGCCGATGTGCCCACATAGCGAACGCCTCCTACGGTGTGCGCCCTGGCTGCCGGGGCTACGGTGTAGGGGAAAGGCTGGTGAGGCATTCGCTGAAGATGTGCGCCCGGTTTGGTTTTCGCGGGCTACAGTTTAACGCCGTAGTCTGCACGAACAGAGCGGCGATTCATCTTTATGAAAAGCTTGGCTTTACCAGGCTCGGCGTTACGCCGGAAGGGTACCGGATGAAGGATGAGAGCTTTCAGGATCTGTGGCTATTTTATAAGCGTGTTACTTAACGAAAAAAAGCCGTTGGGGCGCCATCTGTAAGGAAGGCGCCCCAACGGCTTTTTATCAGATTCTTTTTTCGGTTTGTGTGATCATAATCCGATGCTCGTTATACTTGTGGATATCAATCTATTTTAGAAAAAAGTATAGAGATGTCCCTAGGGATAATTTTTACACCGATATCTTGTTCTTCCCATTTAAGTTCGACGCCGAGCCATTCCGATACCTTTGATGAAGAGAAAGGTAAAAAGGGATGCAGCAGAATGGCGATATTGGCAATTAAATACGCACAATGACTGATCGTGTTTCTGCATTCTTTGAGATTGCTGGCCCTTGTTTTCCACGGCTGCTTGGCATCATAATAGGCGTTACCAAATCGAACAACTTCAAATATTTCTTCAAGAGCCTCACGAAAGGTACCTTTTTCTATTTTTGTTCCAACGGATTTGTACAACAGCCGTATTCGCTTTTTAATATTAGCATCAATAATTGCAGGCGTAACTTGACAATCAAGAAACTTAACAGCAAAGGCAAGTGTACGGTTGACCAAGTTTCCCCAAGCGCCAACCAGCTCTGAGTTGTTTTGCTTTTTGAATTCTCTCCAAGAGAAATCAGTGTCTCGTTTTTCAGGTCCATTGGCAATAAAGAAATACCTTATTGCATCCGGATTGTATTCCTCTGCAAGATCCTTAGCCCAGACAGCCCAGTTTTGACTGGTGGAGATTTTTCTTCCCTCAAGTGTCATATATTCGCTTGAGATAATGTTATCCGGCAAATGCAGTCCGTCTCCGTGAGCTAACAAAAGTGAAGGCAAAATGATCGTATGAAAAGGTATATTGTCTTTGCCGTGTACATAGTAGTGACGGCTTTCTGTTCCATACGCTTCTTTGAAATCAATTCCTCTTTCTTCACAAAGAACAAATGTGGCTGACAAATAACCTAGAACATTCTCTGCCCATATATAGATTTTCTTATCCTCGTATCCGCGCTTGGGAACATCAATACCCCAATCAAGATCACGTGTTATCGCACGATCTCGGAGTCCTTCAGCAATATATCTTTTTGTAAATGCAATAGCGTTTTTGCGCCAATACGGATGGGCATCGAGAAACTCACAGAGCTCATTTTTTAGTTTTGATATTTGTAAAAATAATTGTGTTGTTTCTCCGAAAGATAGTGGCGCACCACAATCCGCACATTTTGCATTAATAACAGTATCCGCGTCTAGTACTTCTCCGCAGGTATCACACTGGTCCCCGCGAGTAGCAGAACCGCACGCAGGACAAATCCCGACAATCAGTCTATCTGTGAGTACCTTTTTACATGCAGGACAGAAAGCCTGTTTGACTGTTCGTTCTTCTATATAATCACTCTTATATAGCCTCTTGTGAAATTTTGAAACAAATTCTTTATGTCTCGGATCTGACGTCTTGGTATATAGATCATACGAAAAACCGAGTTTCTTGAATACGTCGCAGAATTCCTTGTGATAATGCTCGCTAATTACTTCCGGCGTTGAATTTTCTTGCTTTGCTCTGATGGTAATCGGTGTACCATGGCAATCGCTACCGGATACATAAAACACGCAGTTGCCCTTGGCCCTGAAATAACGGGCTAGAACATCTCCCGGAAGAAGAGCTGCTATGTGCCCTATGTGGAGCGAACCATTTGCATATGGCCATGCTCCTCCTACAATGATGTTTTCCATAGTTCGTACCTCATTTCTTATAGTTGTAACACTTAGTTGTTATGCAGATAAATCTGCAAATAAAAAACGCTCTCACCCCCATACATAGTACAAGGGACGAGAGCGAAAAACTCACGTGTTACCACCCTAATTCACTTGTTTCTCACGATAACAAGCCTTATCAAGTTCGGATAGGAAATGATCTATCGAAACTTTATCGCTATTACGGGCGATCCCGGCGTAGCCTAACCCAAGGGCTCGGTACGCAGCTCGGAGACCATGTTCAGCAAAATCCACTTCACCCATTCACAGCACATCCGAAGATGATGGGATTCTCTGAAAAGTTTTCGTTGCTTACTCTTTCTCGTCATTGCTATTATATTTAGTATACTACAAATTTGATGAAAAAGCAATATTGAAAAACGTATTTATTAGATTGTTTACAAAATCGAAGGGAAACAACTTCTTTACGAAGTGTCTCCCTTGGGGCGGAGGCTGAAATGTGTGGTCTCAGGTGCAAAAACAGCTAGGCCACAAAAAGCAATTGTTAATTTAAGAAGGGGTTCTGCAACATGTTTTGCATGTTACAGAACCCGTTTTAAATTTTATAAAATCAATTGTGGTTATTTTTTAGGGGAATCCTAAAATTTTTCACTGCCCCCGATAGCCAACACGATAATTGCCCAGAAGAGCTGATACAAAAGCAGCTGTACCACGCCGAGCATCGTGACATCCGAAGTGAAGCACAGCACGCCTACCAGCGCCGCGCCGAGCGCTGCCGCTGCTATATGGAGCACGGTGAGCAGCTTGGCGCCGTTTTGCAGCGTGGCGCAGGCCGCCACACTACGCAGAAAGTTTTGAATGCGCCCATCATGGACGATACCCGCATTTGCCCGCTGAAGAACGGTGGTGCGGTATTTGCGGTAGAGAGCGCCCGCTTGCGCACTGATTACCTTCACGCAGTTTTGCGGCAGACCGAAGGTTTCCTCCACAAAAGAATCAGTAATATTGGGGTCGGAGGTGCGCACGAGTATGGTAATGCCCTTATGCTCCAAATTTTTCAAATGCTCCGCAACATTAGGGTCTGCCTGATAGCTAACAACGAAAAGCGCGCTGACCAACCCGTCCACGGCGAGATACATCACCTGGCGGCCGTCATGCCGATAACGCGCTTCGCTCTGACGCGCAGGGAGCTCCACATTGTGATGCTGCAAAAGCTCCCGGTTGCCAACAAGAATACGCCTGCCATGAATCCAGCCGGAGAGGCCCATGCGATCTTCATAGGATAAATCCTCTACAGGCGGAAGAATCTTCCGATTGCCGAGGATCACACTGTCAAAGACTTCTCCAAGTGGACCACCCGCTGAAATGACCAGCGCGGCAGCGTCCAAAATCGCTTCGTCCATGCGCATGCCATGAAAGGATTTAAACCCGTGGATATTGCAGCCGCCATGTTGAAAAATATCCGACGAGTCGAACACAACGGCGTTTGTCTCGCCGCAATCCTCTGCGGCGGCGTAGCCGGAAACCATGGCGCCGCCGGCATTGAGGGAGCGGTTCGCGCGGGAAAGCGGCAGGGCCGCGCCCAATGAGAGGGCTGCGGGCATCGAAATGCAGAATAGCGCGGTCATAGCAGAAAAGCCATATACAACATTTTTCTGAAGGATGGAAACGGCAATTCCCACAGCAACCGAAAGCGCTAGTACGGCAGGGACGAGTTTCACACATAGCCTGTCGGCCGGCTCCAGATGCTCGGATAGCGCGCGGAAGCGCGCCGGGAAAGCCGTGCGGGAGGAGAAGCGAACGTCCGGATCGCCAAGCAGAAGGCCGCGGCCGATCTCATAAGCATCCTCCTCATTTGGAACCTTTTGCACGGTATATAGTGGAGATTCCTGCGTGCAGAATTGAAAATTGCGCGCAATGCTGCTTGCCAACATCGCTTTGCCTGTCATACAGGCAGCCAATAATAGGCCGGCCGCAGCGCCGAACAAATGCGCCACAACATTGGCGCCTGGAGAAAAGAAGAGGAAAAGAATATTTTGGATCAGAGCGAATACGGCGGCAATTGCCGCGCCTGAATCCGCAGTGCATTTCAGGCGGCATAGTGCCCGCAGACCGCTTCGGATGACGGGGAGAGTCATCAGGCAAACGCCTGCCAGCAGGCACAGGTGGATCACTAGATAAAGCTTTTGATCCGCGCTGAACAAAGTGAGAGAGGCCCCTTCTCCCTGGAAGAAGGTGAATGCTTGAGGCAAGATTCCGCATATGATCAGCGATAGCTCAGTTAGCCAGGCGCCAGCCGCACATCGTTTTTCTATTGCGGCTCTGCGGCGGAGCAGGCTGCGCAGCGGGGCCTTTTGTGAGGGAGTGGTATATTCTCCAATCGGCCCGTTTTGCGCATCTGCCGGCCGCTCTTTTGCGGCGTCCGGAGCGGGGGACGGTTCGACGGGGCTTTCTGCGGGGAAAGCGGGCTCCTCCACAGCGGCAAGCTTAAATTTCTTGATCTTTTCTTTTCGGATGGCATGCAGGCGCATCTCCGCTTCCTCTTCATCGAGTGTGGAAGCGGGACGCTCCTCCTGAAAGCCTTCCAGAAGCAGCTGGCCATCCACCATATCCTTGGGGAACTGCTTTTCAGGAGCGCTCGCTTGCGGGGGAAGGATGTCCAGCGAGCCTACCTCCCGCGTTTTTCCCTGATCAAGCACCGCACCGATTTCCTCTTCGGCGGCAATTAGCGTGGGCAGAGGTTCCAAATCGGCGGTAGCGCTCAGCGCGCTTTTTTTGCGAATAAGCCCGGGCCGATCGATGAGAGGCGCTCTTTCCTGCCCCGGCTGTGGCTCAATTGGAATTTTTATTGTGGGCTCACGGAAAAAACGCTCCCGATATTTATCTGCGCCCAGCAAGGGCTGCCCTTCTTTTGGCATCTCCCAATTTTCACGCGCACCGCCAATCAGACCGCCGCGTTCCGCTGTAGGGTCAAATGGCTCCTGCATGCCGGTGATCGGCTTCAAAACCTCTTCCATCTGAACAAGGCGTTCCGCGGGAGACAGCATCGGAGGTTCTTTTGCGGGCGGAGGTTCCGGTTGCGCGGTTATGGGTGGCGGAGCATCCTCCTGGAGAGGCGCCTCCTGCGCGGTAGGCGGCGGGGAGAGCGGATCGAAAATATCGCCCGTTTCCTCAAACAGGGGAAGAAGCGGCTCAAAGGTCTCCTCTTCCACTGCATCTTTTGCCTTGTCCAGCGCGATGGAAGGGCCGTCGCCTTCTATGCCGGGGAGAGGGGATCTCTCCGGCTCTGGCTGGGCAGACGGCTGCGTTTTATGTTCAGAAAGGAGGGCTTCGATTTCTTCCAGAGACCACAAATGGGAAGGCTGCTGTGCGCCCGTATCCGGCATGGATTCAGCCTCCATTAAAATATCATCCAGCGAAAAAGGAGAGGACTGCTCTAAATCATAGCGATCGTTCAATTTTTGTCACCCCAAATAAACAACATAACGTTTTTTTGGCGGAAAAACGAATCAAACCGGCTCATTTTTTAGGCCGGACGGAGGAAAGGCCGGCTCTCTGCCGCGCCACTTCATACATCAAGATTCCGGCGGCGACAGAAGCATTGAGAGAATTGATTTGCCCCTTCATTGGCAGGGAAACGATAAAATCACATTTTTCTTTTACCAAGCGGCCCAACCCGTGCCCCTCGGAGCCAATCACGAGCGCGGTTGGGCCGGAATAATCGGTTTCACAGTAGGGCGCGCCGTCCATGTCGGCGCCATAGATCCAAAGGCCCTCTTTTTTGAGTTCGTCAAGAGTGGTAGCAAGGTTGCCAACCCGGGCGACAGGCAGATATTCCAGTGCACCCGCGGCAGCCTTGGAAACGGAGAAACTTAGGGATGCAGCGCGCCGCTTGGGGATGATAACGCCATGCGCGCCTGCGGCCTCCGCCGTACGGATGATTGCGCCGAGATTGTGCGGATCCTCCAATTCGTCGCATACAATGAAAAACGGGGGCTCACCGCGCTCCTTGGCGAGGGCTAAGAGCTCCGCCACGCAAGCATAGGCATGAGCGGCAGCATAGGCGGCAACACCTTGATGATTGCCTTGCCCGCAGAGAAAATCCAGCTTTTTGGCATCGACCTCTTTGATGACGATTCCCTTTTCCCGGCATTCGGCAAGAATTCGGCTGATCGAGCCGCTGCGGTCTCCACGCGCAACCAAAAGGCTATCGATGGCGCGGCCGGCCCGCAGCGCCTCCATAACGGAATTGCGTCCGATTATCAGGTCTGTTTGTGCTCCGGTTTTTGGCTGCACCATATGGCGATTCCCCCGCTTATCTTGTATAATATCTGATATTATACCACATTTTGCAGTGGATTGACAGCAAAATTCCTCCTTTCCTTTGCATTTACAACAGGAAATATTTACCTAAAAAAGGAAAAAAGAAAACGATAAAAACGGCCAGATAAAAATAGCCGGTAGCCTTCTGTTTGCGTGAACAGCTGATATCTCTTAGCCCCCGTGTTATTTGGGCAGGCTTTGCATCTAAAACGGGCCTGCGGTTGATGCGGGAACCACTGTAGAGGCGAACTGCGTTCGCCCGTACGTATATAAAAAAATAGCCGGTAACAAACTGTTCCTGTAAGCAGTGCGTACCTCTTTGTTCCATGGGGTTATGGTAGGCCTTGCTTTGTTACTCGCTACGCTTCGTGATAAAAATAGTTTGCGATAAAAACTGTTTTGCTGTGGCCTCTTGCATAAAAGTGTGAAATATGATAAACTCAGATAAAAAATGAGGGGGATAACTCTTCGTTTATGGCGGTTTTGTTAAATTGCCGTTAGAGATATGGGAGGAACGAGTGATGGGAACCTGCCCGAAATGCGGAGCAAAATTGAAGAAAACAGATTGGCGGCCGAACTGCTGGAATTGCGGCGTGAACATTATGTACTATGGAATGGAAGCGCGCCTGGATGAGGATGCAGAACGAGCGGAAAAAGAATTTGGGAAACTCTATCACATGACGGCGGGGATTAAAACGTCGTTCATCGGGTCGAAACTCGCGTATGCACGATGGATTTTAACGCTGCTGTGTATTGGCGCGTTGTTTTTGCCGTTGGTAAAAATCAATGTGACACTGCCATACCACATGGTGGAGGGAGCGTCCTACGGTATCTTGCAAACAGTGATGTTTGTAAAGGATATGGATTTTGGCGGCGTGATTGCGGCGTTTAGCTCTCCAGTAGTGGGAGATACGCTGATCAGACTGTGCGCAGCCGTGGTATGCCTGGCGGTGGGCGCGCTGATGGCGGTGCTGAACCTCATTTTGATCCTGCGGGCGTATACAAAGAGCGGTGGAATTCTGCTGGCAGTGCGTTGGGGAATTGGCCTAGGGGCAATGGTAGCGGGAACGGTACTGTTTCAAATGGCAATGAAACCGGAGGGCCTCGCCGGGATTTTGAGCGGTCAGCTGTCTTTTGGCATCTATATAGCGTTAGCGCTGTTTCTGATAGTATTTGCACTGCAAGTGGCGATCCTCTCGCGCGGAGGAATCCCAATGCTGCCGACAAAGTCGGAACGGGATGCAGAGGCGGCGCAGCAGGCGTTGGAAAAAGAGCAGGTTGCAGCTGGTGCTTAAGCGGATGCCGGCCACAACATGACGTAGGGGAATCACGCGGTTTTAAGATGGAAGCCGCGTGATTTTTTATTACGAAGCGAGTAACAAAGCAAAGCAAAGCCAGTTACGACCCCACGGGGCTAAGAGATATCAGCTGTTCACGGGAGCAGGCGGCTTGGAAGCAGCCTTTAGGGCCTCATATAGATGCACACAGTGCGCCTATGCAGCCGTTTTTATCTAAGTGGCCATACACAGCGGAATTTGTGGATCGAATCAGAATAGGCAGGAGAGGATGGGCAGTCGATGTCACGTGCGGTACCAACGAGAGAGCAGTTAGAGTGGGCAGATTGTGAACTTGGTGCAATTTTTCATTACGATATTACAGTATTTGAGCAGGATTATCGGTTTCGAAGAAGCTGGGGTTATCAGCCCTCCCCGCAAATCTTTGCGCCCGATGCGCTTGATACAGATCAGTGGATCAGAGCCGTGGCAAAGGCAGGCGTTCGATATGCCGTTTTGGTGGCAAAGCATTGCACTGGTTTCGCCCTATTTCCAAGCAGCGCGAATCCATACCATGTGGGCAATTCGCCTTATGGGGAGGATATTGTGAAAAGCTTTGTAGAATCCTGTAAAAAATATGGGATCAAGCCGGGCGTGTACTATTCCACCGTGTGCAATGCCTATGAAAATGTGGATAATCCGGGGCTGGTGCGTACCAAGGATGCAGGCGATCAAAAACATTACAATAAAGTTGTGGAAACCCAACTGACAGAGTTATGGTCTCGCTATGGGGAATGGTTTGAAATCTGGTTTGATGGCGGTACGCTTTCTGTGGAGAAAGGTGGGCTTCCTATTGCCCCGTTACTCCTGCGTTATCAGCCGAACGCTATTACCTTCCAGGGCGATAAGCTAAAGAAGAAAAATAATTTGCGTTGGGTAGGCAATGAGAAGGGGGAGGCTCCTTTTAACTGCTATTCCACCACGAACGATCAGAGCCAATCGGAAGGAACGGTTCAGGACGCTGCGCTTGGCAGGGGTAACCGCAACGGCACCGAGTGGAAACCGGCGGAGTGCGATATGCCAATCCGCAAAGATAACGAATGGTTCTATATTGATGGCCATGATAAAAAGGTGATGAGCGCAGATCAGCTGTTTGATACATATACCAAAACAGTCGGAAGAAACTGCAACCTGCTATTGGGGGTTGTAATCGACCGGCACGGCCGTGTGCCGGAAGCGGACGCCAAGGTCTTGGCACAGCTAGGGCAAAAAATAGACGACCGTTTTTCCATCCCCATAGCGTCGGCACAGGGGGAGGCCGACGGCTTAACGCTTACTTTTCCAGCTTACCAAAAGGTTGATACAGTGGTATTGGAGGAAGAATTGGCAAATGGACACTCCATTTTTGGGTTTGCCGTGGAAGCGCATACGAAAAAGGGATGGAAGCAGGTTTTTGCGGCGGAAACAATTGGGCATAAACGCATCGCACGATTTCGAGCTGCCTATGCGGATGGGATTCGGCTCCGTGTGACAGACGGCCGCCAGGGCGCGCAGCTTCGGGGTTTCCAGGCGTATTGGCTGGACTGTTATTCTTTGGCTCAAAAATCTAGGCTTTTATGGACCGGCCGTTTATAAACCGGATCAGTTCAAGTGACCTTCTACTTTTTCAAAACGAACCTCCCAGGCTTTGGCAGGGCAAAATGCCGCCGGAGCCCGGGAGGTTTTCGTTGCACAGCGGGGCAATCAGAGCTCTCCGCCTGCCGTTCTATCAGAGATATGCGCCAGTGCTATTAAGAAATGATTGACATTTTTTAAAAGCAATCGATTTCAGATCAATACAGCAATAGCCGAGGACGAAACAGCCCTGCCTATCTTCGGATTACCATGCCTGCGCCCAACAGCGCTCGTTCATCTGCTTTTCCGTCTTTTACGACGCACGTTCCGTTAATATAGACGGAATCAATGCCGATTGGGCGCGTTGGCTCGTCTCCAATATTGGAGACGGCCGCGGCGTCGAAAAGCGTGAGATCGGCCGCATAGCCGGGCTTTAAATAGCCGCGGCCGGCAATGGAGAAGCGATCTGCCACAGCGCCGGTCATCTTGCGAACCGTTGCTTCCAGTGGAATACCTTTGCCCTCGCGCGACCAGGCTAGGAATTTTGGAAAACAGGAGTAAGCGGCCGCATTTTGTACGCCTTTTTCTTCAATCCATGCATCCGTCATGAAAATGGACGGCTCGTGGCGAATCAAGCGGGTAATAATTTCATCGTTATAATAACGGTACATATTGAGCCTGCCCTTGCCTTCGCTCAGATCGACAAGCCTGATATATGCATCCAGATCAGATATGCCCCATTCGCGGGCGATTTCCGTCACGCGCTTCCCACAGAGGGTTTCATAGCCGTCCCCAATCCAGGCAACCTGCATATCATCAAAGCCGAATCCGAGCATTTTAACGGTTGCACCGATCATAGCGCGCAGCTTCAGATGGGTCCAGCGCGTGTGGCGCTGATCCGAAGGCAGGGAGAGATACCAATTCGGCAGGACGACTGTGATAACCGAAACGCCAAAGGTCATGGAATACAGGTCATAGCAGAAATCATAGCCTTCTGAACGGACTTGGTCGATTTGTGCAAGGCTCTCCTCCACTGTTTTCCAAGAGGATTCGCCCACGTAGATGAGATGGGAATACTGCATTTTGACACCCGTTCGTTTGGTCAGCTCAATCATTTCATCCAGTGCCCGCAGATTGTGCGGCCTGCCTCCAAAGGGCGGATTGTAGGAGGTGGAAGCGGCGGAACAAGCCCTCTCATGGACGGTGAGCACACCGCCGTGTTTTGCCACAATACGTGCAGCACCCTCCAGCTCGTCGGCTGTGGCATATCTGTCCGGCTCGTACATCAATCCAAAAGAAGCGCCAAAAGCCCCATCGGAAAGAGAACGCTCCAGAATTTCATCGCGCTTTTTCATTTCCTGCCCTGTAAGCGGCCGGTTTTCATACCCGCAGATACCGATCCGAATGGGGCCGTGGCCCTGAAGAGGCACCATATTCAAAGGCGTCAGTTTGGCGGCGGAATCACACCAGCCGGCGAAGGTGGAAAAATCACCCTGAGCATCCCCTACCTGAAATAGGCCGCTTCCAAGCAGGTTCTTGTAAGGGGTGCCAGGATCATAGCCAAACGGGGCGAATCCGCAGTTGCCAACAACCTGTGTGGTGATGCCTTGCTCTGCAAAGGGGATGAAAAATGGCAGTGGATTCTGCCGCGCGGCGAACCAATCGTTGTGGGAGTGGGCATCGATAAATCCCGGCGCTACCGTGAGCCCCATACAATCGTATGCTTCTCCATCAAATCCCTCCGGCGCTTTGCCACAGGAGACCGCTTCAATTTTATCCTTTTCGGTTATGACATAGCCTTGAAAAGCCGGGGCTCCGCTGCCGTCGATGATCGTTGCATTTTTGAACAGCCTTTTCATACAATGACCCCTTTCTTGGATTACAATTAAAATAATAAAATAGAATATATTGAAGTGATTTTAGTATAGAATAGCCAAAATAAACTGTCAAGCAAATTCACAATACAAATGATCTGATTTTGTCGAAAAACGCTTCGTGTCACATTTTGAATCGCCTGCATACAATAGTGTAAACTGGTTTGATGGGGGATTGAATGATGGAGCAAAAATACAATGCACGGTTTCTCGGGGCCAACACGCCGGAAGGTTTTATTTCTCTGTTCGATGAATTGTATGACCCGGCAGAAGATTGGCGCGCCTATATCATCAAGGGCGGCCCGGGCACAGGAAAATCCAGGCTGATGCGCAGAGTGGCAGACGAGCTGGAGCAGGCGGGCTATACGGCGCAACGTGTGTTGTGCTCTTCCGACCCGGATTCTTTAGACGGCGTTATTTTCCCGCAGATACGCGCGTGTATTGCCGACGGCACTTCGCCTCATGTGATTGAACCGCGGTTCCCCGGCGCTGTGGAGGAGCTTGTAAACCTCGGTGATTACTGGGATGCGGAACAGCTGCGTGTGCATGCGGAAGGAATTCGCGCCGCGGCCCTCAAAAACAGCGCTTATCATCAACGGTGCATCGGATTCCTTTCCGCAGCCGGTTCGCTGGCTAATGATACGCTTCGGATCGCCTTGGAATGCGCCAATACGGATAAGATTGCCGCATACGCCTCGCGCTTTGCTGCGCGGGAATTTGGGGCGGGGCATGGGCGTGTCGGCCGGGAAAGCCGATGCTTCCTCAGCGCAATTACCCCGAAGGGGTTTGTGATGTGCGCTGATCTGATTGCCGAGCAATGCGACCGTGTGATCGTGCTGGATGATGCATACGGGGCGGTATCTTCCTTGATCCTTGACAGGCTGCGCTCCTATGCGCTGGCGGCGGGGCTGGATGTGACGGCCTGCTTGTGCCCGATGAGTGCAGGCAAGCTCATTGAGCATTTGATCATCCCAAAGCTTCGGCTCTGCCTGTTTACCGCAAACCGGTTCCATCCCGCGCCGGAGGCGCCGCTGCGCCGTATCCACGCACGCCGCTTTATGGATGAGGAAGGAATGAAAACGCACCGTTACCGCCTTCATTTCAATGCAAAAGCAGAGGCGGAGCTATTGGCGGAGGCAATCCATATGCTGGAGAACGCAAAGGAGACGCACGATATGCTGGAGGCGTTTTATATCCCCGCCATGGATTTTAAAAAGGTTGAAAAAAGGGGCGCGCAGATCACACAGGCACTGTTGGCACGCGCAAAGCGCATGGAGAAATAGACAAATTTGTGAAGCTTTTTTGCAGGCTGTTTTTTCACAGCCTGCATTTTGTTACCCGTATGCTGCATATGATTTTTTAACGCATGTTTTATTTATAAGATAGGGGCAGATGCAAAATAGCGATTGAATTTTCATGCAGAATTGGTTACAATGAAAATATCTTTCAAAATGATAGGGGGTTCTGATTTGAACCGATACGAAGGAGCTGTCTGCCCAGTTTGCGGACAGGCCTTTACACAGGGGGATGACGTGGTTGTTTGCCCGGCATGTGGCACACCGCATCACCGTGCCTGTTGGATGCGTGAGGGCCGCTGTGCCAATGAGAAAAAGCATGCCTCCGGATATACGTGGCAGGGGGCGCCACAAGAGAAAAATGCATTTGAGGAGAAAACAGAGCTCGGGATTATTTGCCCGCGCTGTGGCACAAACAGCCCAAGGGATACCCTCTTTTGCCCAAACTGCGGCCAGCCGCTCGGTGCGCAGCAGCCGGGCGGTTATTCGCCGTTTGGCGGGCAGCCTTATGCGCAGCGATTTGTCACGAATGTGCCGCCGGATGAAAAAATTGACGGCATTCCGGTTGCGGAGGTTGCGGCCTATGTTCGAACAGGGACGGTCAGCTATCTCTCGAAATTTTTCCGCATGGACCGTGAAAAGAAAAAGATCGGCTGGAACTGGGCCGCGTTTTTCTTTTCGCCGTTTTGGTTTTTTTATCGAAAGCTGTATGCAGCCGGCGCTGTTGTAACGTCGCTGCTCCTGGCGCTGTCGGTTGCGTTCTCTGGCCCGCTGGAGCAATATATGGAGGCCTATCTTCAGTATGCACAAGCCGCTATGCAGGGCCAGGCAGCAGCGGAATCGGCCTTGGCGGCCCTGTGGGGCGCGATGCCGCTGGCAACCCTGTTCCTGGGGCTCCAGCTTGTGCTACATGTTGTGTGCGCGCTGATTGCCAACCGGCTGTATTTTAAAAAAACGACGGGGGACCTGCACGCGCTCCATGAGCAAACGCTTGGGGAGAGCGAATACCGGCTCCAGCTCTTTAAGAAGGGTGGAACGTCGCTGCTGTTCGGCTTCAGCTCTTATGTGCTGTATGACATCGCCTATATGCTGGTCATCCAGCTTTTGGCCCAAATTTTATAAGATCATATTAGGAGGATTATAGGATGAAAGTAAAAAAAGCGATTATTCCGGCCGCGGGTATGGGCACGCGCGTGCTGCCCGCTTCTAAGGCTGTGCCGAAGGAAATGCTCAATATTGTGGATAAGCCGGCCATTCAGTACATCGTTGAAGAGGCTGTTGCCGCCGGGATTGAGGATATCCTGATTATTACCAACCGCGGCAAGGGCGTCATAGAAGATCATTTTGACCATGCCTTTGAACTGGAGACGAACCTCAAAGACAACGCCTCCAAGCAGCATATCTATGAGGAGCTCAAGGCGATTGCGAACCTGGCGAACGTTTATTTTATCCGCCAGAAGGAGACAAAGGGCCTGGCGGATGCAATCCTGCGCGCAAAATCCTTTGTAGGCAATGAACCGTTCGGCATTCTGTATGGCGACGACGTGATCCTCTCGGAAGACCCGGTCATCGGCCAGCTTTGCCGCGCGTATGAGGAGTTTGGTTTCGGTGCGGTGGGCGTGAAGGAAGTGCCGCGTGAGGATGTGCCGAAATATTGCACATTGGATGTGACACCCTTGCGCGACAATATCATGAAGTGCAATAATATCATCGAAAAGCCTACGCCGGATCAGATTATGTCCTGCTATTCGATCCTTGGCCGCGTTGTTATGCCTCCAGAGATTTTTGGCATCATTGAGCAGACCCCGGTGGACAAGAAAAGCGGCGAGGTCTATTTTACTGATTCGATGGTCACGCTCGCCAAGCAAAGCGGTCTGACAGCGGTGGATTTTGTCGGCACGCGTTACGATATGGGCAACAAGCTCGGCATCATGAAGGCAAACTGCGAGGTCGCGCTGACGCACCCGGAGATTGGCGCAGATTTCAAAGCGTATCTCCAAGAGCTTGTCAGAACATTCTGACGAAATTTGCATAGAACGGCCCGCCTCACTGTAGCCGAGGGGGGCCGATTGTTTTTATGAGGGGGAAGGAAGCGGATGATACTGCCGGGCGAATAACTACGGCTCCTACCGCGTAATGGAAAAGTGCGGGATGCGTAGGGAAGCCCATTTCATCCGGAACCGCACGGGTCGGGAACCGGGCATATGGTACGATGAATTTATTTATGCGCTGCTCAGGGAAAAGCGGGCAACAGGTGAAGAGGCTGGCAGGTAGATACCTTCAAACGAATAAAACGGTCTGTTCCTCAGCATAACTGGAGGAACAGACCGTTTTTGATAGACAGCAAAGCCGGGTGGAAGATGGCGGTTGCCCTGGCAGAAGGATTTGGCGGCGTTATTTTCCGCTTTTCTCCAACTGCATCGGATGCTTTTTGAAGAAATCGACGCGGGGCTCCAAAAAACGGAAGGTATGATCCTCAGCCATAAAGAACCGGAGGGGCTCAAAGATATATTGCCAATCCCAAAGCCGCTCGTCTATATGCAAATACTCCCGGATCATTTCACAGCCATCCGGTACGATTGGATGAAACAGGGCGGCGGCAACCCTTACGATATGGAACATATCGATCAACAGCTGCCGGATCTCCGCGGGATCCTCGCTTTTCGCCCGCCTGGACCAATCCTTGTTTGCGTCTCGGAGGTAAAGATTAAGCAATTCAAAAAGCTTATCAAAGGCAAACTGGGAAATCAGGCGTTCATATTCCAGAATGACCTGATCGGATCGCGCTTTCACCGGCTCGGTGACGGTGCCGGCCGGATAGACGCCATTGCAATGCTTTTGCAGCGTGTAAAAACAGGAACGGACCAATCGGTTAAACACATTGGTGACCAGATTCCCCTCATATAGAATGGTGTCGAAGGCGCCGTCCTGTTGCAGAAGCGCTTTCGGCTCAAAGCTGACGCTCTTTTCACCTAGGCTAGCGTTCATAAAATGGATGCGCAACTGCTCCGGTGTATATTGCTCCAAAAGCTCCATTGCCTTGGGCGGCTTGACGGAGCCGCTGCTGGAAGCCTTTGTTTTGCCGAACAGCAGGTGATGGTTCGGCACAATAACGGGCATTTGGAGGCCTTGATTTAATGCATGAAAAAGGCCCAGTTCCGCAATGCCGTAAAAATAGATGTTATCTTCCCCGATGAACTGATAGGCCTGGGCATCCTCCGCTTTCCACCACTGTTCCCATTGGCGGCCTTCGATCCCGTCGCCCAGATATGCTTTGGTAAACGATATCGGGGCCCACAGGGATTCCGGCCAAACCCAAAAGGTTAATCCGGCTACACCGTCGGCTTCCGGAACGGGGATGCCCCATTTTACATTGCCGGAGAGGCGGAAAGGAACCAGCGTTTTACCGGTGCGATACCGTATTTTATGTTCCTCCAAGAGGGAAACTGCTTGATCCCGATGCGTTAAATCGGCAAACACCAGCGCAGAGGATGCTTTTTGCGGCTCCTGCGTCACGGTAAAGGCAGGCATGGTCTTGATCTCTTGAACTTCCTCCAGAAGCTCCTTTTTCACGTAGATCGCAGGTTTACGCAAAAATTCTTTGATGGTTTTGATAAGCCCCACGCGGTATCGGGGGTCGCCCTCCCAGGAGCGGACTGTGTCTTTCAAAAAGCTCTCATAAGCCGGCAGGTCAAAAAACCAATTGGTGACCGGCACGCGCTTGGGGGGCTTGCCGGATAAAGCGCTGATGGGATTGATTAATTCGGCGGGATTATATTGATGTCCGAGCGAGCACTCATCGGCATAAGCGGTTTCTGATTTACAGCCCTGAATGGGGCAGCGGCCTGTTACCTGACGACCATTGAGGAAAGCGCCCTTTTCTTCATCAAAGAATTGGACGGTCTGTTCCAGCTTGAGCGTGCCGTTTTCATAAAGCCGCTTAAAAATAGTTGCGGATAAGTCCGAATGAATACTGCCGGCCTCTCCCAATGCAGAGGCCCCAAACAGATCCAATGAGATCCGGTAGCGGGAAAGCGTTTCCTTCTGCCTTTCGTGGTTTTGGGCAACATAGTCTGCTAGGGCGCCGCAAAAGCCGTTGGCTACGGCCTGTTCAAAACCGGCCTCTATCGTGGCGCCGTAACAATCTGTGCCGGATACAAAGATCACATTTTCCTTCCCGATTCGATCTCTTAAAAAACGGGCGAAGATATCTGCATGGACGAAAACGCCGCCGACATGGCCAAAATGCAGCTCTTTATTGCCGTAGGGCATGCCTGCGGTTACAACGGCACGTTTCGGAAAGGATGGCCTCCCAACGCCATCGTTTGTCATTTAAACTCCCCCTTCAAAGTTTTATCGTGCCCATTTGTGTTCCACATATGATGATTAATTAGGGCACCGCGTCCTTTGGGCTTTTGCCCGTGTGCTTTTTGCATCATATCATAAAAAGCGGCAAAAGTATACGGGCTTTGCATTTTGCTCAATTGCTAGAGAAGGCTGCTCCCGGATTAGAGCGTTTTTTACTGACCGCAGAAGCGATTTGACGCAAAAAAACGGCTGAGGGAGAGGCTAGCGCACTCCCTCAGCCGTTTTTGCATGAACACTGTTTGCTTTATTTATTTGCCAGCTTCTTCAACTGCAACCGCGCAAGCAACCGTTGCGCCGACCATCGGGTTGTTGCCCATGCCGATCAGGCCCATCATCTCCACGTGCGCAGGCACGGAGGAAGAGCCGGCGAACTGAGCATCGCCGTGCATGCGGCCCATGGAGTCCGTCAAGCCGTAGGAGGCGGGGCCAGCCGCCATATTATCGGGGTGCAGGGTACGGCCTGTGCCGCCGCCGGAAGCAACGGAGAAGTAGTTCACGCCGTTCTCCATTGCCCACTTCTTGTATGTGCCTGCAACGAGGTGCTGGAAGCGGGTGGGGTTGGTGGAGTTGCCGGTGATGGAAACGTCAACGCCCTCAGCCTTCATGATTGCAACGCCTTCGAGAACGTCGTTCGCGCCGTAGCACTTCACCTTTGCCTTCTCACCGTCGGAGTAAGGTGTTTCGCTGATTACGTTGAGCTCGCCGGTGTAGAAGTCATACTCCGTCTTCACATAAGTGAAGCCGTTGATGCGGGAAATGATCATGGCGGCATCCTTGCCGAGGCCGTTGAGGATAACGCGAAGGGGCTCTTTGCGAACCTTGTTTGCCGTACGCGCGATGCCGATTGCGCCTTCAGCGGCTGCGAAAGACTCATGGCCGGCAAGGAAAGCAAAGCACTTTGTTTCGTCCTTTAAGAGCATTGCGCCAAGATTGCCATGGCCAAGGCCAACATTGCGCTGCTCTGCAACAGAGCCGGGGATGCAGAATGCCTGCAAGCCTTTGCCGATGGTGGCGGCGGCCTCGCTTGCCGCCTTCACGCCGGTTTTCAGCGCAATGGCAACGCCAAGCGTATAAGCCCAAACGGCGTTTTCAAAAGCAATGGGCTGAACGCCCTTTACGATTTCTTCCACATTGATGCCCTTGGAAAGGCAGAGATCGCGGGCTTCCTCAAGGCTTGCAAGACCATACTCTGCAAGACACTTCTCGATTTTGGCCATTCTTCTCTCTTTGCCTTCGAATTTTACATCGTTAGCCATAGTGAATTGTCCTCCTTTATACAGTCTTATTATTCTTCACGCGGGTCGATATACTTCTTCGCTTCATTGAAACGGCCGTAGCTGCCGGTGTTGTTCTTGAGCGCTTCGTCAGCGGAAACGCCGTGACGGATATCCTCCAGCATTTTGCCGAGCTTTACGAACTCGTAACCGATCACCTGATCGTCATCATCAAGCGCCATGCGGGTGATGTAGCCCTCAGCCATTTCCATGTAACGAACGCCCTTCGCCTTGGTGCTGAACATTGTGCCAACCTGAGAGCGAAGGCCCTTGCCAAGATCCTCAAGGCTTGCGCCGACAACAAGGCCGCCCTCGGAGAAAGCGGACTGGCTGCGGCCGTAAGCCAATTGCTTAAAGATTTCGCGCATTGCAACGTTGATTGCGTCGCAGACAAGGTCGGTGTTCAGGCACTCAAGAAGCGTTTTGCCGGGGAGGATTTCAGCAGCCATAGCTGCGGAGTGGGTCATGCCGGAGCAGCCTAGCGTTTCAACGAGCGCCTCCTCAACAATACCGTTCTTAACGTTTAATGTGAGCTTGCAGGCGCCCTGCTGGGGTGCGCACCAGCCGATGCCGTGTGAGAAACCGGAAATATCCTTAATCTCATAGGACTTAACCCATTTGCCCTCTTCGGGAATGGGAGCGGGACCGTGATGAGGGCCTTTGGCGACCGTGCACATGTTTTCCACTTCGCGGGAATAGTTCATAATCCGTAACTCCTTTCGATGTTAACATCCATTGGGATCGGTTCCAACACTGGAACAGAACTAAACCCTATTATACTCAAATCCTTCTTTTTCCGCAAGTTTCAAAGCAGAGGTTTTATTTTGGAAAGTGAGAAAAAGGCGCCGTGCCATGGCTCACTTTTGGTGAAAATCGCATACTTGAAGGCGTCCCAAAAGAACACAGGCAGAAAAAACCGTGAATCCCTTGCCTTTTTAATCATTCTGTATTAGGATGAGGAAGCATTCTGATAAAGGAATCCTCAGAGGGAGTGGGCGCGGCACAAGCGTTCCGCATATTTTTAGGAAGGTGTTTGTTTGAAACGGGAAAGAGAACGGCGGCCGGTAAGGCCATTTTCACCTGCCCGGGTGATTGCAGCGAGTTTTTTGGGTGTGATCCTCGTAGGAACGGTGCTGCTGATGTTGCCGGTTTCCTCAAAAAATGGGGAGATGCTGCATCCGCTGACGGCTTTGTTTACCGCCACCTCCGCCACCTGTGTGACGGGATTGACTCTGGTAGACCCATATACGCAGTTCACTTTTTTTGGTCAGGCGGTGCTGTTGACGATGATCGAAATCGGCGGCATCGGCTTACTGACGCTCACAAATTTTTTCATGTTTTCCTTGCGCAAAAAGCTCGGCCTGCGTACGCTGCGTTTGGCGCAGGAAAATACAAACGCAGGCTCCTTTCACAATATTCGCTCCCTTTTGCAAATCATTGTGGCGACGACGTTGCTGATTGAATCGATCGGGGCGATCCTGCTTTCGCTTCGATTTGTGCCGAAGTATGGGGCGCATGGCGTATGGGTGGCCATTTTTACTTCGGTATCAGCTTACTGCAACGCAGGCTTCGACATTCTTGGAAATGAAACGCCGTTTGGCTCGCTCATCCATTATAATGGGGATGTAATCGTTCTCTATACAGTGATGGCGCTGATCTTTTTGGGCGGCATTGGCTTCATGGTGTTTCAGGATCTGTTCTCCTGGCGCAGGCATCGCCACTTGATGCTGCACACCAAGGCCATGCTGCTGATGAGCGCCGCACTGATCGCGGGCGGCTTTTTGGTGTTTTTGGTGGTGGAATTTGACAATCCCGACACGCTAGGTGCACTGCCTTTGTTTCAAAAGCTCAATGCGGCACTTTTTCAATCTGTATCGGCGCGTACGGCAGGCTTTGCCAGTATCGATCTGAGCAAGATGTACGATTTTTCCAAGGTGATGATGATCTTTCTGATGGTGATTGGGGCCGGCAGCGGTTCCTGCGCGGGCGGCATCAAGGTGACCACCTTCCTTGTGCTGATGATGACCGTGGTATCTGTTATCCGAGGGCGGGATGATACGGTTGTGCTCGGCAGAAGGGTGCCTAAACGGACGGTCTATAAATCCATGACGATTGCCGCGCTGGGCTTTGCAGCGGTTGTGATGAATGCGGCTGTCATCCTGATTACTCTGCCAAACCTGTCCGGTGTAGATGGCATTTTTGAAGCGGCTTCTGCTTTCGGTACGGTTGGAATGACGGCCGGCGTTACCATGAAATTTGGGATCGCTGCACAGATCGCGACGATTCTGACAATGTTTATCGGCCGGATTGGCCCGATTTCCTTTGCGCTCGCACTGACGATCCGTGGGGAAGGCGGCGGCGGCGAGGTGCTGCCGGAGGGCAAGATTATGGTAGGATAGCACTTTCAATTGAATGGAGGGGGAACGAATGCGTGGATGGAGAAACAAAGCTGCGGCGGTGTTGCTTGCGGCGGCTGTTGTCGCAACGAGTATGGCGCCGGCGTTTGCAAAGGAGAAGGCCCCAGAGGGGGAACTTCGTTTTCGGGAGGATGGCAGTTTTACCATTATGCTGCTGGCCGACGCACAGGATACGAACCGGACGAAGCCCGATACCGTCGAATTGATTGAAGCGTCTCTGGATGAGGTGAAGCCGGATCTGGTCATCCTGATGGGCGACAATATCGCGGGCTCATGGTTTGGCGCGCGTATCCATGCGCAGGAGAAGGCGGAAAAGGCGATTGGAAACATCGTCGGCCCCATTGCGCAGCGGAGGATTCCCTTTGCCCTGGTTTTTGGCAATCACGACCCGGCTTCTCCGCTGACGCTGGAAGAGCAGATAAAAATCTATCAGTCCTACCCCGGCTGCCTGGCAGTGGATGATGGCCCGGCGCTGACTGGCTGCGGAACCTATCGATTGCCAATTCTGCACGCCAAGGGTGAGAAAGCGGCCTTTCAACTCTGGTTTTTTGATTCGGGGGAAGGCGAAAGCCTTGTTTCCTACTCCTCTCCCGCGCCAGATCAGATTGCCTGGTATGTGGAGGAGAGCAAACGATTGACGGCGGAAAACGGCGGGGTGCCAATCCCCGCGCTGGCGTTTCAGCATGTTGCGGTTCCGGAAATCTACCAAACCTTCCGCGCGGTAGAAAAGGGCACACAGGGTGCAGTGAAGGGATGGGGCAGTAAAAAGGGACAGTATTGGCTGCCCGATCCTGCCTGTGCCGTAGAGGAAAGCAGGATTCAGGGCACGCGGTTGCTAGAAGGTCCACGCGCCTCAGATAATGGCAATGGGGAATTTGATGCATGGCTGGCCTGCGGGGATGTGATCGGCGCCTATTTCGCCCATGACCATAAGAATGAATATGTGGGGAACTACAAGGGAATTGATCTCGGCTACGCCCCCGGCTGCGGCTTTAACTCCTACGGCAACGGCGGAGAGCGCGCAATGCGCGTGATTGAATTGCAGGAAAGTGCGCCGCAAGCCTATCGCAGCCACCTTGTGTATTATCGGGACGTGGTAGGGCACGATCCCTCCACTTCGTGGCGGGATTGTATGCTGGGCAATTATCTGAATATCGGTGGGCCGTATGTGTTGCTGGCGGTTGGATGTATCGTTGGGTTGGGCGGTATTTTCACCGCAGGGCGGTCGTTGTACCGGAAGCGGAAGGGCAAGTAAGGCTCGCCGCTGTGTTTTTGGCGAATCCATCAAGGGGGGCAATGCAAATCCGCATTGCCCCCCTTGATGTGCATTCGTTGAATTATGCATCTTTGCCGCCTGGCTGCTGCCGTCCTCTGCCGCCTATGGGCCCGCTAATGCCGCCAGAGCCGTTGGAAGTCACAACGGAGGAAAGCGTCAGGCTTTCAGATTGGCTGCCGGCTGAAAGGGTATATGTTTCCCCCTTTTTCAGATCCGGGCTGCTGACGACGACGCTGTTATAGGCTTTTGCGGGCGTGTAGGATGCGAGAACTTTGCCGCCGGAGTCCTTCAGGACAATGGCGTCGCCAGAGGAGAGAGAAGCGCTGAAATTATTTAAAATAAAATATTGTGTGGAGGAGTCGGAAAAGCCCTGCGCCATGCCGCTCATGCCTGCAGCGACGATGGTGCCTCCAGTAATGGTGGCGGCGCCTTCATAATCGAGCGCTCCGTTGCCGTTATCTGCGGAGCTGGTGATATAGATCGTGCCGCCCTCCACAAACAGGTTCCCGTTGGAATCCAGACCGTCACCGCCTGCATCCACGTTGATCGTGCCGCCGGTGATTTTAATGAAGATATCGGAATCTTCGCTGACGATGAATTGGTTTTGCCCGGGCCGGCCCTGTTTTGCCGTGTCGCTGCCGCCGGCGGAGTTGATCCCGTCGTCGCTGGCGGTAAGCTGAATGTTCCCCCCTGCGATGGTAACGCTTAGTCCCTCAAGCCCTTCATAGCTCTGGCTAATCTTGATCGTTCCCTCCTCAATCAGGAGCGCGTCGCCGGCATGAACGCCGTCGTCGCCGGATTTCAGGGAGAGCGTGCCGCCGGTAATCGTTACCGTGCCATTAGAATGGATGGAATCGTCAGAGGAGTTAATGCTGAATGTGCCGCCGCGCAGTGAAAGAGATGCGCCTGCTTTCAGCCCTTTTGCGCTGTCGGATGTGTCGGTGGATTCTGCATCCTGTGAGGGATTCTGCTCGCTCTGAGGCCCCCACATACCCCAGCCGGGCGAATCCTTTCCGGATTTGTCGATGCTGGCGTTTGCACTGCCGCCGCCGCTGGTGATCTGGAACGTGCCTCCGTCGATGCGCAGCACGGTTTCCGCCTGAACGGCATCTGTGCCGGCTGTGAGGTCGAACGTACCGCCGGAGATATAAACATACCCTTGATCGGCTTTTTCCGCATTGTTGGCCTGAATGGCGTCTGTACCGGTTGCGATAGTAAACGCACCTCCGGTGATTTTGACACAGTCTTTGCCGTATAGGCCGCCGCCGTTTTCTGCCTTGATGGCATACTGACCTCCGGTGACGACGAGATCATCCTTGGAGACAACGGCGTGTTTGTATGCTGCGTTGACGGCCAAACTGCCGCTTCCATTCATCGTTAGGTCTGCTCGGCTGAAAATGACGCCGTCCACGTTGCTGTCGTCATCGCCGAGGGCGTAGGAGCTGCCGCTGCTAAGCGTGTTTTCCGTGCCCTCCGCTAACGTGAGAAACACCTTGTCTGCCTGCTTGATGAACAATGCAGCATGGTCGGAGCAATCAATAGATACATTCTGGAGCACGATCTGCACTTTTTCGGTATCGGCTGCGTCAACGACCAATTGCCCATTCTCCAGCGTGCCGCTTACCAGATAAGTGCCCTCTTGCTGGATGGTGACAACCCCGTCTTTTTGGGAAGCTCCGTTCCCGGAGATGGAGGCGGAGGCGCCCGTAAGCGTAATTTTGGTTGCGCTGCTCTCATCATAGGCTGCATCCTGATCCGATTTGCCGACCGTAGTGTCAATCTCGTCAGCCGAGATGGCATTGAGGGACGCAGCCTTTGTCGTCTGCTCGGCAGTGCCGTTCTCGGGGCCGCAGCCGGCGAGGATGATAAGCAATGATGCGATTAGAACCGCCAGATATTTTTTCATGGCAATATTCCTCCTGCTGATTCATGATACGGATATTCATTTCCAACCAAGGGAATCACCCTTTATCACTTGGAAAGTATAGCAGTGCAACCCAAATAGAACTTAAAAAAGAGCCTGCTGCGAAATGTTTCCTATTTCGCAACAGACTCTGCAATTTGAAATCGTTTCAATGAATCAAACAGGAACCGGCGTTCAGTGGACGAAAACTTCTGCGCTGCGCAGCACCGGATTGCCACGGGATTGGCGGATCACGATGCGCACGCAGTCTGTTTTGGGCAACGTTAGCGGAAGGCGAAGAATTTTGCGGTTGCCGATCACTGTGCCCTCCCCGGCGTGGACAAAGCCCTTGGCGGTGCGGAGATACACATCGAAATCCTCTACCCGCTCGCTGAAACGCAGATCCTCCCGTAGCACAACGCTGCTGACCTGCTGCATCCCATCCAGCTTGCAGTCCAGGATATATTCATCATCCCCAAACGAATAGCTTGGGGTATCTTCTGCCAGCATTGCGTTTAATGCTTCGATTGACCGCATGCCTTCGTTGCTCCCAACAGAAAAGCTCTGCACGGCGGAGTTGGAAAATTCCCTGCGGATACGGTCGCCAAAGGCTTTTAAGGTGAGCGTATCAATTAGTGGGATCACGCCGTTTTGATTGGGCGAAACATTGAGCAGAAGAGAGGCGTTGCCGCCCACGGTTTTATAATAGATATCCATCAGCGTGGACACGGTTTTGACCTTTACATTTTCATTGCTGTGCCAAAACCAGCCGGGACGAATCGGCACATCGGCCTCCGCCGGATACCACTTGAGGTTTTTATATTGGGAAACGATATCTCGGCCGCCCATGTCCGGCGCGTCATAGCTGATGTGGGGCAATGTGCCGAGAGCTGGATCCAACGCCTCGTCATTGGCAGTGACAACGCTCCACTCGCTTACACGGGCGTTACCCGCCTCGTTGCCGATCCAGCGCACGTCCGGGCCGCTGACCGCGATCACCGCGTTTGGCTGATAGGTGCGGATTACTTCATAATACCGGTCAAAATCATAGGTGAAATCAGGTGCGCCATCACCCTTAGCGCCATCCAGCCAAATGGCAAACAACTCGCCGTAGCGGGTGCAGAGCTCCGTGAGCTGGCTGACAAAATAATCATTATAAGCGTCTGTTCCGTAGGTTGGCTCATGCATATCCCAGGGGGAGAGGTAAACGCCGAATTTCATTTCATATTTGCGGCAGCTTTCCGCAAGCTCCTGCACGATATCCCCTTGCCCATCCTGATAGGGGCTGGAGGCAATATCATGGGTGGTATAGTCGCTTGGAAACAGGCAAAAGCCATCGTGGTGCTTGGCGGTGAAAATAATCCCCTTGCTGCCGGAGGCCTTGACAGCCTGCACCCATTGATCCGTATCGACTTTTTGGGGGTTAAACTGGCTGGGTGATTCTTTGCCAGTGCCCCATTCGCTGTTGGTAAAGGTATTCATGCCATAGTGAATGAAGGTGTAGTATTCCAGCTCCGCATAGGCAAGCTGGCGCGCCGAAGGAACAATCTCCGTCAACCGCTCCACCTCGGGGCCGCTGTTGGGGTAACCATTGTTGTCGTTTGACCAGCCTTTGGCAAACTCACCACTGCCGGGCGCATACGCGCCGGAAAACAGCAAGGCAAAAAATTGCACAAGGGAGAGGATAGCCGCAACCAGGCGGCGAAGGCTCAGGAGAATATTCATTTTGCAATGCCCCTTTTTCTCTACATTCTAAAATGATCAAAAGATCAATTTCCCAGAATAATGAGCGGCAGCTCCTCCGGGGAGGAGACAATATATTCAGCGCCTGCCTGCTCGAATTCCGCACGGCTGCCAAACCCATAGAGGACAGCTGCGCAGGGAAGCCCAGCCCGGTGAGCCCCCTCGATATCGAAATGCCGATCGCCCACCATTAGAATGCGGCTGTCGGCAGGAAGCGAAAGCCCCACGATCGCCTTGCGGATCAGCGCCTCTTTTCCTGGGGGATTCTGGGAGAAATCGATGCCGGATACATAGCTAAAACAAGCGCCGATCTCTAACCGGGAAAGAATTTCTTGGATGAAGGGCATAGGCTTGGAGGAGGCTACGCCAAGGCGGACGCCGCTGCCTTTCAATTGGGTGAGCAGCGGGCGAATTCCATCATAAAGCCGCACCTCACGCACTCCCTGCGAACGGTAGTGCTCACGGTATTTTTCAACCAGCGCTTGCGCGCGGGCCTCATCCACGCCTAGAAGGTGTATAAAGCTGTGTTGGAGAGGCGGCCCAATGAAATAGCGCAGGGCTTGTTCATCAGGCCTTGGGTAACCCAAAGCCTTCAGCGCATATCGTACGCTATTGTAGATCCCCTCAGAGGAATCTACCACCGTGCCGTCAAAGTCAAAAAGAACTGCGTCAAAAAGCGGCTTACTCAATCTGCTTTATCCCCTTTTGCCTGCGCTTTCGCAACAAATTTTTCTTCCTTTACGAGGAATCGTTCATGGGCGCCCGCGCCGACTTCCCCTGCATCATCCCAAGCGCGCACTTGGAAGGAGAGCTTCCGCCCCTCCACAGCGGTCAGGCGCGCTTCGGCATAAACATGCATGCCGACAGGCGTTGCCGATGTGTGGCTGATATTCAGGCTCGTGCCTACAGTGGTTTCTCCCTCTTTCAGGAACGGTGCGATACACGCGCACGCGGCCTCCTCCATCAGGGCGATCATCGCGGGAGTCGCAAATACGGGCAGGGAACCGCTGCGCATGGCGGCGGCAGTAGTCGCTTTGGTGACCAGGATAACGGCTTGGGAAACAGCCCCAATTTCCATGCTTGAAGCACTCCTTTCTAGATGAAACCTATAGATCAAGGCATAATTCCACCGGGCAGTGGTCGGAACCATAGATTTCCGTGTGGATTTTGGCCTCCTTGATTCGGTTGGCTATGCGGTTGGAAACGCAAAAATAATCGATGCGCCAGCCGGCGTTTTTCTCCCTGGCATGAAAGCGATAGGACCACCAGGAATATGCTCCGGTTAAATCCGGGTATAAATAACGAAACGTATCGGTGAAGCCGGCAGCCAGCAGCTCGCTGAACTTGCCCCGCTCTTCATCTGAAAAGCCAGCCTTCCCACGGTTGGGCTTTGGGTTTTTTAAATCGATCTCCTGATGCGCCACATTCAGGTCGCCACAAAAGACAACGGGCTTTTGCGCATCAAGCTTCTGGAGGTGGGCGCGGAAGGCATTCTCCCAATCCATGCGGTAGTCGATGCGGGCCAGCTCCTCCTGCGCGTTCGGCGTGTAAACGGTGACAAGATAAAACGCATCGAATTCCAGCGTGATCACGCGGCCTTCTGTGTCGTGCTCCGGGATGCCGAGCCCAAGCTGCACGGAGCGCGGTTCCTCCTTGGTGAAGATCGCCGTGCCGGAATACCCCTTGCGCTGCGCATAGTTCCAATATTGATGGTAATTTGTAAGCGGCGGCTCATCCAGCTCAATTTGCCCTGCTTGGACTTTTGTTTCCTGTAGGCAGATGATATCTGCATCCATCGCTTGCATGCTGTCGAGAAAGCCCTTTGATACGCATGCCCGGATGCCGTTCACATTCCAGGATATCATTTTCATCATGTTATATCGATCTCCTTATGGTGCTCATAAAAGAACAATTTTCCTTCGCTTTTTGATAGATTCGCCCCAAATGGCGTTGCCGCATCGCGGCAGGAGGCGTTTCGCGCCGACAGGCATTTTTCCAATGCTTCAAACATTTTGTTTGAAGCTCAGGCTGTTGAAAAAGGTATATCCATTCATCAAAATACACAAAGATGATTCAGCAAAAATGTTTAAAAAAATACTTTTAATGCTGTCAGTTGTAAATTGCTTTAATAAAAACAAAAAGTTAAGCATGCGCTCAGGCCGCGCAGGCCCTCCCTTTTCCGTTCGGCCGGAAAAGGAAGCAAAAGGGGCCGCA